>Ga0105164_10003070_pt1 | contig 10181 bp, 11 predicted proteins | sample VDWuncwatermetaG_FD_89674 | JGI IMG/M metagenome (GOLD analysis project Ga0105164, IMG submission 89674) | Wastewater microbial communities from Netherlands to study Microbial Dark Matter (Phase II) - VDW unchlorinated drinking water | ecosystem: Environmental > Aquatic > Freshwater > Drinking... | reverse complement strand
CTAACCAAGTATTGAGTATTTTTGCCGGAACGAACGGATACTTTGATGCAACGCCGTTGGCCGATGTCCAGAAGCGTGAACAAGAGATGCATGCGTATGTCGCTGCTAATGCACCCGAGGTCGTGAAAGCGATCACTGAAACCGGAAAGTTGGAAGAAAAGACGATTGAAAAATTAAAAGAAGTGCTCAAGGAATTTAATCAGCAATAAAATTTTCGTCATTGCGAATGTCCTCAAGAAATGTTCCCTCTCCTAGGGTAGGAGAGGGTTAGAGCCTGCCCCGGACTTGATCCGGGGGTGAGGTACGAATCAAATGCCGACTGTGGCAGTCTACCGAGCGCTGTCATCCCCGACTTGATCGGGGATCCAGAAAGAAAAACAAACAATAATCGTCTTATTTTTATGTTTATATCTGGATTCCCCCGTACCCAAAGGGTCGGGGGAATGACAACTGGGGCAAACGCATAAGTTCTAAATTGAGATAACATCACCACAACCATGTATGAGCGAATTCGGTACGCCTCAGTCTAAGGAACCCATAGAACTTGCTATGGAGCAGGCAGAACGAATTGTCGAGGAGATGATCCGTAAGGGGCACTACTATGCCTATGTTAATGGTCAGACGGGGCGTTATAGTAGTGGATTGTCAATAACAGAGTTCCCAGCAACCGTTCGATTCAATTGTTTTGCTCTTCAACCGGATCCGAACCGTTCAGAAGCGGCGCCATTAGCAAGTAAGAAGGAGTTTGTTTGGCTGCTTACCGATTGTATCATGGCAGGCAAGACGCTTACTGATATTAGTGAGGAACTAAAAAAAATCCAGTAGAAGAGAGTATGCCATCAACACTGTTACTTCGTCGAAGAATTCGTTCCATCAAAAATACCCACAAGATTACGCGGGCGATGGAACTTGTTGCCTCAGCGAAAATGAAGAAGGCGCAGGACGGGGTACTCTCCAGCCGGCCGTATGCACGTGAAACAAGCGCTCTCTTGGACCGTTTGATCCCCCAGCTTACAGTAAATCATGAGCTATTAACCCCCCGCCCCGAGGTAAAGACCGTGACCCTGGTGGTGATTTCATCTGATCGTGGATTGTGCGGATCATTCAACGTGAATGTACTTCGACAAAGTGTCCTAGCAATGCGAACATTAGAACAAGAGTATCCCGGTGCTACAATCGAATGGGTGGCGATGGGGCGGAAAGTACGGGATGCATTGCGCCGTGTTACGCCACGTCCGCTGATTGCTGACTACTCAAAACCTGATCGACTCGTTCATCTCGCTGACACGGTCGAGTTGCGTGCATTTCTATTAAATCGATATTTGTCTGGACAAACGGATCGCGTGGTTCTTGTATATACTGACTTTGTTTCCGCGCTCGTGCAGAAAGCCAAGATGCATCAGTTATTGCCATTTCCCTCCGTCGCCAAGACTCCTTCGCTAAAGCTTCGGAGTCCAGGAGCTATGGAGGGCAGGCCCCAGTCGTCGCGGGAGAATATCCCAATATCCCAATATCCTAATATCGGACCGGAATATCTATTAGAACCCTCCGCTGATCGATTAGTTGAAGCATTGCTCCCGCCCATGGTGGACTTAATACTGTATCAAGCATTGTTAGAATCCACGGCAAGCGAACACGCCGCCCGCCGCATGGCCATGAAAAATGCGACGGAAGCGGCCAGCGATATCATCGACGATTTGAGTTTAGAATATAATCAAACGCGCCAAGCATCGATCACGCAAGAAATTGCGGAGATTTCAACAGCCACGGCGGCAATGGCAACGTAACTGTGATACGAATCTACCAATCTTATTCAAATCTACAAATACGCGAATCTACGAATTGGAATATTTGTATATTTGCATGATTGGTAGATTCGAATGGTATTCGTAGATTTGTATCACTCTTGATGAACTTTTTATGTCAAATGGAACCATCTCACAAATTATCGGCGCGGTCGTGGATGTGGAATTTGCCGGGGGCGATCTCCCGAAAATTTACGATGCTCTTCATGTCATCAAAGATGATAAGCATAAAAAAGATGTAGTGGTATTGGAAACGCAACAGCATATTGGTTCCAATATCGTTCGGGCGATTTCGATGGGTTCCACTGATGGGCTCGCTCGCGGCATGACCGTGGAGGCCACTGGTCACCCTATTCAGGTGCCCGTGGGCAAAGAAACACTCGGCCGCATGTTTAATGTGCTCGGTCAGCCCATCGACGGCGGAGAAAAAGTGGTCGCAAAGAAGCACTACCCGATTCACCGAGATGCCCCGGCTTTTAACGAACAGTCTACGAAAACAGAACTCCTTGAAACCGGCATTAAGGTCATCGATCTCATCGCTCCGATTGTAAAAGGAGGAAAAGTAGGACTCTTTGGCGGAGCGGGTGTGGGCAAAACCGTAATTATTTTGGAGCTTATCCGCAACATAGCCACAGAGCATGGCGGGTACTCGGTGTTTAGCGGAGTGGGGGAACGCACCCGTGAAGGAAATGATCTCTACCACGAAATGAAAGACTCTGGAGTGCTCGAAAAGACGGCGCTCGTGTTCGGGCAAATGAATGAGCCACCGGGCGCTCGTTTACGCGTAGGGCTCACGGGTCTTACGATGGCTGAATATTTCCGCGACGAAGAACACCAAGACGTACTCCTATTTATCGATAACATTTTCCGGTTTACGCAAGCGGGTTCTGAAGTGTCTGCCCTTCTCGGCCGTATTCCATCGGCCGTGGGTTACCAACCCACACTGGCCACAGAAATGGGTCAACTCCAGGAACGCATTACTTCGACCAACAAGGGTTCTATTACTTCGGTGCAAGCAGTGTATGTACCTGCGGATGATTTGACCGACCCAGCGCCCGCGACGACCTTTGCGCATTTGGATTCCACTGTGGTGCTTGCCCGTTCGTTGGCAGAGCTGGGTATTTATCCGGCTGTGGATCCGTTGGATTCGACTTCAACGGTATTGTCTGCCGCCGTGGTCGGGGAGGAACACTATCGTGTGGCTCGCGGAGTGCAGAAATTACTCCAACGCTACAAAGATCTTCAAGACATCATTGCCATTTTGGGTATGGAAGAATTATCCGAAGACGACAAGATCGCCGTGACGCGTGCTCGGAAAATCCAGCGATTCCTTTCCCAGCCATTCTTTGTGGCCGAAGTCTTCAGTAACACTCCCGGAAAGTACGTGCCGCTCAAAGAAACCATCCGCGGATTCCAGGAAATCTTGGATGGGAAGCATGATGACAAACCCGAGCAGGCGTTCTACATGAAAGGAACGATAGACGAAGTGAAGTAAAAGAACACGAACACGATCGTCATTGCGAGTTGCAACGAAGCAATCCAGAAAAATGTCGTCATGCTGAACTTGTTTCAGCATCTCGGACAGTCGACCATTTTGAGATCCTGAAATAAATTCAGGATGACGACCTTTAAGACTTTTATGCTCAAAATTCAACTGATTTCTCAAGAAAAAGTTCTCCTTAAGGCCGAAGCCGGTGAGGTGCTTTTGCCGACCACGATGGGTCAACTCGGCATTCTTCCTGGACATCGTGCTTTGGTGGCTGAACTGGTTCCCGGCGAAGTAGAGCTGAAATCCGGTATGGGGGGAACGGTATTAAACTCGTTCTCCGTTACCGGCGGAGTGGTAGAAGTGAAAGAAGGGGATGAAGTACTGATTTTGGCCCACGCTGCGGAGCCTATTGAAGCGATTCAGGAGGCCAGAGCCCAAGAGGCGATGGAGCGAGCGCAAAGAATCATGCGCGAAGAAGGATTTAAAGATGACGTGAAGGGAGCCGAAGCTGCCGCGGCACTAGAGCGATCACTGGCCCGCTTGCGTATTGTCCGAAAGCATAAAACCAAAAGAGGTGGGTCTGCGCCACAAGTATAAACTCTACTGTCATCCTCGGGCTTGACCCGAGGATCCAGAAATAAAGAAAATCGTGGATTCCCGATCAAGTCGGGAATGACAAAAAAAGACCCCGCTATGGCGGGGTCTTTTTTTACACCTCTTTTCCCATTTTCCACGCCCATTCAAAGAGTGCTCGGTACGTTTTCGCCACTTCTGGGCTTTCGATCACGGTCGCGAACACATCTTTTTTCAGCGAGAAGATCACGAGCTTGTCTCCAAAGATCAGGTTGTCGCAATTTCCATATTCGATGGTCGGGGCAAGATTACGGATTTGATGGTTTTTGCCGCGCAGACGTTTTGTTTCTTGTGCCCAGCGAATGCCTTGGGCGTCGCCATAGTTTAATTCCCGAATGCGCGGGTTGGTGAGTCTCCGTAACATCTGCTTAAATTCTACAAGTGCTTCGGGAATGAATTTTTGGAGTGCGGCGATGTTACTAATAAACAGAGCCTCTTCTTTGTTGTTGAGTAAATCATAGAGCTCTTCATACAACAGCTGAATTCCTTCCAAGCCTTCGAAGACTTGGATTTTGGGTTTGTTCTTCGGAGTGTTATAGAGCGCGACCAATTCGGGCAGTACCTCCTCAATGCGTCGTTCACGGAGCCTTGCCATGTCTTGCAATCGACGAGGATGGACCGCGGAGTAGTGCAACCGCTTGCCTTTGAGTGTGCGTGAGAGAAGCCCCAAGAGTTCGAGTTGCTCAACCGCTAGATAGGTGGTTGGGCGTTTGAGCCCTGCTTTTGTGGCAAGCTCGCTCATCGATGCTTCACCCAATTCTAAAGCGGCTTGGTACACCTGAGCGGCTTTGCCATCTAGACCTAATTGTTGGAGGAGAGAGGTTGAATTCATATTGTGCAAGATTGGGCCTTACGATTCTATTGTCATCCCGGACTTGATCCGGGATCCAGAAAGAAAAATAATAAAAATTATTTTTTTGTGTCTTTTGTCTGGATTCCCCTTTTCAGGGGAATGACAACGACGGAAAACCCATCAGTACTCAATGCTACCACAGCTCCTCAATACTGTCAATAGAACTGACGAAATTATTCAAAAATAGTAAAAAGAGTAAATATTATTAAGTATTTCTGATATACATGTATACATTCTCTTTGACGTTTTGGGAAAATTTGCTACCATTGCTCGTTACCATCGCAACGGTGGTATGAACGTTGACAAGGAGAAAACATGGATAGGATCCCCAGTGAACAGAAGAAAATCGATATTCTGGTACAACAAAGGTGGAGGGCATTGGCAGAGCGTTTGTTCATCATGGGCCCCAGCGACAAAGTTCACACCACCGAAGAGTTCAGGAGGATAGATCAATTAGACGAAGAGGTGCAGCAATTCGAGGCAGAAGTGATACAGATCACTACCTCGGCGGTGGTGGAGCACTGTTGTGCGCGGATGAAGAAATACTGTGAGCATATGCCACGATTTCAGAGGGCATTGGGGAGTGAGCTGGATCGATTAGGTGTCCTCATCCAAGCCCTTGCTATCCACTTACAAGAGCATCTGTTTCGCATTATGATGAACTATCTTGCGTGCCTTCTTTCCATTGTATGCGACGGGCGCGTGAAATGGGCGATCCAAGTACACGCAGCACAGATTCTCGCGGCATTGGTCGGCTTGATCCAGCGACCGAGAAAGCAACACCAGCTGTTGATCATCCTCCTTGATCGCATTGAAGAGGATGTTGGTACTCCATCCCAGGGTCCGGTCCGTTGGATTGAACTCTGTAAGACGCTTTTGAGAAGTCCTTTATGTTACAGTTCCATCCGCACGAAGAAGGACAAAATTCGACTTCGGAGGATCGTTCAAAGACTTTGTCGGCATCATCCTCAGTACGAAGCCAGTAATCTCATCCAGGATGGGCTCTATATCATTCGACAACTTCATTTGGAGAAGTTGAGAAATCCGAAGAGGCTCAAGTAGTGATCGAGAAACAGGAATGGTAAAGGAGAAGAGAATCGTGAAAGAACCAACGGTCATTACCATCCACTCCCGAGTGGGTGGAGTGGGCAAAACGAGCATTGCGTTCAGCGCTGCTATCCAACTCGCAGCAATGGGAAAGAAAACAGCGTTGGTGGAGTTGGATACACAGGGCCCGCAACTTCTGCACATGTTGCCATTGGATGTGCACACCACGCTTGGAGCAGACGAGAAGTACATATTCCAAGATTACAAACAGCATCCGTTCTTTTACTGGCCGTTGACCGGCAGTCTGATGCCGCGCAATGGAACACATTATCACCGCCGCCGTGACACAGTCATGGCGGGTGAGAGTCATTTGGTGTTCAGTAGCGCCGTGCAGTTGAGGGCGACAGAGTTGGGAGTGGCGGAAAAAGTAAATCAGATGCAGAAGTGTCTGGGTATCTTTCCGCTGTCAGCGTTCCTATCGGATACCGACGGACTTAACCAGCTCGTGATGCCCAAAGAAGTTCCGATTGCGCTATTGGGTGAGACGGATTTCGACCCCACATCAGCGACCAGCACCGGCCATGATTGGGAAGAACACACGAACCAGTTCATGAAAGGGTTTGTCCTGAAGGCGGTCGCCGCACCGGTGGGATCGTTCCACCAGCACGTCAACACGACGCTCGTGAAGCCGCTTCTCACAGAGCAGTAGCGAAAGGAAAGAAAATGACTTGGAAAGGGAAAGTGCCACTACGGATGTCGGTTGAACTCGTTGCCCTCGGTGTTGTAGAGATGGGGTGTATGGTTATCTGCCTTTGGGCAATGCATCCATCCTTCAGGGGTTGGGTGTGGATTGAGTACTTCTTTTCCAATACCAGCCTCATGGAATATCGGCATGAAATCACGATAGCAAAGATTGCCCTCTCCGGGTTTGCGCTGACGAATGTCCGGCTGGTCTGGCTGGTGTATAAAATGGAACGACACATTGAGGTGCATAAAGATGACGAGCGGGTCGAGAAAGAATTGAAGGCATGCTGACAGGCATTCTTCAATAAGCCTCGCCGGCCAAAGCAAAAGCGCACAGTCTATTCTGGAGGGAATGGACTGTGCGCTGATTTTTTTCGGCATGTTTCCTGGGAGAGAGTATAGTTGTCAAAACCTTCGGGGGGGGGGTATACTATTGGCAAGACATTACATTCATTAAGCGACTCGTTACATCATATGAAAAAATTTCAAGTCGGAATAGTGCTCGCCGTCGTTGCTCTTGGGGCGATTGGCCTTCAATATGGTTTCAAGAAAAGCGACAACACAGCAAAGCCACCCATTAAGATTGGAATATACGCGTATCCTGGGTATGGAACATTCTATGTCGCCCAAGAAAAAGGGTTCTTTAAAAAATACGGGGTTACTGTTGAATTGGACCAAATACCGTTAGATAACCAAATCCCGGCGTTAGCGTCCGGGGACATACAAATGTTAATGGGGACTTCGGATGGCATGGCCGTGATCGCGGATGCGGGAATTAAGGCAAAGCAAATTTTCGTTACCAGCAAATCCAATGGCGCCGATGGTTTGGCTGTCAGCAATGATATCAAGACGGTACGGGATCTGAAAGGGAAAAAAGTGTACGTGGCACTCGGGTTCCCTGACCACATGTTCTTTCGGAATTTGCAAAAACAGGCCGGGCTAAAACTTAGCGATGTGGAGTTGGTGAACATGGATGCAGAATTGGCGGCATCTTCGTTTATCGCGGGCAAGGTAAACGCTGCGTGGACATGGGAACCGTACTTATCGAAAATTACTGAACGCAAAGATGGCCATGTTCTTGTGACGAGTAAGGATGCGCCCGATTTGATGCCCGAGGACAATGTCTTCGCCCGAGAAGACCTGATTGCCAACCGCCGGGAGGATGTGAAAAATATTATGCGTGCATTTTTTGAGGCCGAGGCGTGGTGGAATACGCACCTTGATGATGGTAATGCTATTGTGGCAAAAGCGTTTAAGATTACGCCAGAAGAATTTGCGCCCACCCGGAAATTTGTCTCATTTTCAGATCTACAAACCAACCTTGAAAAGTTTGACCAGTCAAAACCTTGGAATGTGTTTGACCAGGCCGCCATGGGTGCAGAAGTCTATTTCGCCGACGGCCTTATTAAGACAAAAACAACGGGCGATGCCGTAACGGACGCCAGCCTTTTGAAAGAGTTACAATCCCACCAATGAGGACATTGCTTTTTCGCCACACACCACTGCGGGGACTACGGTATGGCATGGTGACCATCGCCCTGTTTTTGATTGCGTTATCATTGTGGTCCATTGTCAGTTATGGGGGGTTCATTAGTCCATTATTTTTGCCAACTCCTGGCGCGGTGATGGCGGCGGTCATTCAGTTGTATAAAGATTTTAATTTGTTAGAGGATATTGGGCTTAGTATTGCGCGGATCCTCATGGGGTTTGGGTTAGCGGTAGCCATTGCTGTGCCCATAGGAGTATATCTTGCTATTAGTAAAATCGGCGAAGCAGTGATGGAGCCAGTGCTCAGTTTTATTCGCTATATCCCGCCGTCAGCGCTTTTGCCGTTGTTTTTGTTGTGGTTTGGCATTGGGGAAACATCCAAAATTTTCTTGATTTGTTTTGGCGTGCTTCCCTATATTGCGTTTATGGTCTACGACGTGGTTGCGCAAACGAAAACAGAGTTGGTCGATGCGGCCTACACACTCGGTGCTGATAATGCCCAAGTATTATGGACGGTGATTGTGCCTTCATCGTTGCCGGGAATTTGGGATACGCTCCGAATCAATATTGGGGCCGCTTGGACTTTCTTGGTCTTAGCGGAGATTATCGCTTCGACAACCGGGTTAGGACACCTGATTATCACTTCGCAACGCTTCATCAAAACACCCAACGTCATTGCTGCAATCGGCATTATTGGTTTACTCGGGTACGGAACAGATCTTTTTTTCAAACTGACATACAAGCTCTTTTTCCCGTGGAGCGAAAAAGCACATGCTTCAACTTAAGAATCTTTCTAAGACATATACTCAAAACGGTCAGCAGGTTGAGGCCATTAAGAATCTCAACTTGTCTGTTTCGGAGCGCGAGTTTATCGCGCTCGTCGGCCCGAGCGGTTGCGGCAAGACAACGCTTCTCAAGATCATCGCTGGGCTTGCTTCCCCCTCTGGCGGTGAAATTTTTTTAGACGGGAAGAAGATGCTGAATCCCGGAAAAGACCGAGGGCTCGTTTTCCAGCAGTTTACGCTGTTCCCGTGGCTCACGGTCAGAAAAAACATTTCATTTGGACTGGATATACAACATTTGAGTAGCAAAGAGAAAGCGGATATCGTCGATCATTATCTCGGCGTTACCGGATTGAAAGATTTTGCCGAATTTTATCCAAAAAATCTTTCCGGTGGCATGCAGCAACGAGTGGCGATCGCCCGCACGCTTGCCAACAAACCGAAGATTTTGCTGATGGACGAACCGTTCGGGTCGTTGGACTCGCAGACACGCTCACAAATGCAAGAGTTTCTCACTCAGCTTTGGGAGGCGGAACGCCAGACAATTTTGTTCATCACGCACGATGTGGGTGAGGCCGCTTTTCTCGCGGACACTGTGTATGTTCTCAAGAGACGTCCAATGGAAATTAAAAACGTATTCAGCGTTCCGTTCGTGCGTCCAAGAACCCATGCCCTCAAACGGACGAAGGCATTTTTTGAATTTGAGAATAAAATTGCGCAAGAACTGGAACGCTGATTATTGCCCGTTGTCATCCCCGAGCGGCATCGGGGATCCACGATCGTTTCTGGATCCTCGGGTCCACCGCTGAGCGGGGCAGGCAAGCCCGAGGATGACAAGATTTGTTACTTCAAAAACGGTTTTAAGAATTGCCCGGTATAACTCCCTTTTACTTTGGCAACTTGCTATAGCATTGCCGGCATTGCGGATTCACAGTGGCCTCTACTGAATACTTGTTATGGGTAAGAGGATGGTATCGCGATCGAGCGGGATTGGTTCTTTGACGAAGCAAACGATGCCTGCTTTTCCAAAATTCATCCCCTTTTTTCTCCAATAGTGGATGGTTGCGGCATCATGAGAAGAAACAGTCGCTTTTTGTTTAATTTCGACGGGGTAGAGCAGATTATCTCGATCGATCAACAGATCCACTTCATGCCCTTCTTTGTCTCGAAGATAATAGAGAGGGGGTGGAAGGCCCTGGAACAAATAACTTTTGATGATCTCTGCAACGACCAATGTTTCAAAGAATGCTCCGGAGCTTGCACCATGTTGGAGCGTTTCTGCAGAACTCCATCGCGTGAGAAATGCGGCAAGCCCGGTATCGAGAAAATACAGTTTTGGG
>Ga0105164_10003069_pt1 | contig 10182 bp, 6 predicted proteins | sample VDWuncwatermetaG_FD_89674 | JGI IMG/M metagenome (GOLD analysis project Ga0105164, IMG submission 89674) | Wastewater microbial communities from Netherlands to study Microbial Dark Matter (Phase II) - VDW unchlorinated drinking water | ecosystem: Environmental > Aquatic > Freshwater > Drinking... | reverse complement strand
GTGTTCTCGTTGTAGTTAAACCAGTTGAAACGTCTTACTTTAAAAGGACAGTTGTTAGCGCAGTAACGAGTACCAACGCAACGGTTATAAGTCATTTGATTTAATCCGTCAGAACTGTGATTTGTTGCCAATACCGGACAAACGTTCTCACAAGGAGCTGCATTACAGTGCTGGCACATCATTGGTTGAAATACTACTTTCGGATTTGCTGCCGAAGGGTTTTCCATATCCAAATACATATCAATTGCGCCTATACCTTCTTCTTTAGCAACTTCTTTATTCATATCGCTGCTGTAATAGCGATCGATACGTAACCAGTGCATTTCGCGGGTTTTTATTACCTGATCTTTTCCAACAACAGCCACATTGTTCTCTGCAGTACAACTTACTACACAAGAACCGCAACCGATGCATGAATTTAAGTCAATGGTCATACCCCAGCGGTGACCTAATTTTTCGTGCTCATCCCACAAATCGATGGTAGATGCTTTTTTAACACCTGAATGTGTAACAAGCATTTCATCGGCATTACCTGATTTAGGGTTCTTTTTATAGTTCTCTAAATTGGTTTCTTTCACAATTTCACGACCCATTAAGGTATGGTGAATTTGAGTACCGGCTATTTCGGTTGTTTTATTTGCATTTTCGATCTTCACATTCAATGCAGCGTAACTAAGTGTTCCATTCACTAATTGAACAAATGGGAACACATTTTTACCGATAACACTTCCTGTTTGGGTACTTAATTTTCCGGCTTTATCTCTTCCGTATCCTACTGCAATTCCAATTGTTCCGTTTGCTTGTCCGGGTTGTGGAACTATAGGTAATTCAACGGTAACACCATTAACAGTTACATTAACTACACTTGCTTCTCTGTCCTGGCGCTCCATCAAATTGTAGCCTTTTTTCGCCATTTCACTTGGGGACATGGTAACATAGTTATCCCAGGTGATTTTTGAAATAGGGTCAGGTAGTTCCTGTAGCCAAGGGTTATTTGCCTGGTTACCGTTACCAATTGCTACTTTTTCGTAAAGTGCCAATTCAAACTCTCCACCTGTAACAGCGTTGATCTCTCTTGCAGCAACAATTAAATTTACCGGTTCTAAAGGTTTTGATTCTTCTTTCTTTGGTGCTTCTGCAGCAACTGCTTTAGGCTTGTCTTTTTCAGTTAAAGCTACTTTTTCAGTTCCTTTTCCAACTTCTATTGCACCATCATGTAATGAATTATTCCAAAATTCGGTAAAGGTCATGTATTTACCTTGCATAGGGAATACGCGCTCTGCCCATATCTTTTGAATGTATGAATGATAATCGCTGGAGTTACCGGACCATTTTAATAATGTTTGCTGAGCCTGACGTGTTCCTGAATTTTGTTCAGCAAATAAAGGAGAAATAGTAGGTTGTGATAAGCTGAAATGTGTTTTTCTAGGATTAAAATCGTTCCATGATTCAAGGTAATGGTGATCAGGACAGATGAAAGTTGCTAAAGAGGCTGTTTCATCAGCTCTGTCGGCAAAAGAAATACGTAAACCAACTTTATTGTAAGCTTCTGCAAATTTCAAAGCAGCAGGAGCAGAATATACAGGGTTTGTGTTGTAAGTGATGATCGCATCCACTTTTCCGGCAGCCATTTCAGCAGTCAGATCAGCGAAGGCTTTATCATTGCTTTGATTTAAATAGCTTGGGTTTTCTGTATCGATGGTTTTACCATAGCTACCTATCAAGGTATTTATCTCATTTACTATTAACTGAACATTGGTATCGTTAGATCCGCATACTACTAATGATTTTCCTTTGTTTGCCACAAGATCTTTGGCAACTTTGGTGATCATTGCATCACATGCTAATTCTGTTTTAGGTAAAGTGGAAACACTAACAAGTTTAGCAATTGCATTGTATAAATTCACAACTACTTTTGCTTGTTCAGATACCTTAACAGGGATACGTTCATCTGCATTTGCACCTGTTAATGATAAGTTAGATTCGAATTGGTAATGTTTGGACATTTCCGGTTTTTCTTTGCTAACTTTTCTGTTTTTAGCATATGCCAAAGAAAAATTCTCAACCCAATTAGTAAGGAAATCAGCTCCGATACTTACAATTACCTGTGCGTTCTCAAAATGATAGGTAGGGATAATTGCTTGTCCGAATGTTTGAGCATTTGCATTTGCAATACCTGCAAATGAAATAGCATCATACGTTACATGTTTTGTTGTTGGGTATTTAGCAGTAAATTCATCAATAGCAGCCTTTGTTGAAGGGCTGATGATTGTTGAAGATAAAATACGGATAGCACCACCTTTTGCAGTAATAGCAGCTAAATTAGCACGAACTTCTTTATCTACTTTCGACCATTTAATGGACTCTCCGTTTTGTGTTACCGGGCCCGTTAAACGGGATGAATCGTATAATGAAAGTACAGATGCCTGAATACGGGAATTGGTAGCACCATTTGTTACTTTTGAAAGCGTATTTCCGGATATTTTAATAGGGCGGCCTTCTCTGGTTTTTACCAATATAGAAGAGTAATCTCTACCATCAAAATAAGTAGAAGCATACCAGTTGGCAACACCAGGGGTAATTTCTTCTGGTTTATTTAAATAAGGGATAGCTTTGTTTACAGGTGTTTCACATGAAGCCAAAGATGCTGCAGCAACACTGAATCCTAAAAACTTCAAAAAATCTCTACGGTTGGTACCGCTATTTGTAAGGTTATTGTCGTCTAAAAATTCTGCTACAGGTATTTGCTCTGTAAATTCATTATTTACATTTTGAACAAATTCAGGACTGTTTTTTAGCTCTTCTAATCCTTTCCAGTATTTTTTTGTTGCCATATTTGGTTACTAATAACGAATGAAAACGAATTTACTAATCTGTGTTTTCTATTCTAAGTTTTGTATTTTTTGTATCTGTTCTTTTTTTAACACCTCAGCAAAGCCTCTTCAATTGAAGATAAGAGCCGAAGAGTACTTTTTAGTAGTGGCATTTTCCACACTCAATACCGCCCATTTTATCAACTGTGATCGTTTGTCCTTTGTATTTTTCAGCTAATTTTTTGTGTAAACTTTCGTAGTATGGATTGTCTTTCATGCCCGGTACTTCTGTTTTTCTGTGGCAATCAACACACCATCCCATTGTTAAAGGGCTTACTTGTTTTGCAGTGGTCATTTCTTTTAGATCACCGTGGCATGTAGCACAGTCTTGCTTACCAACTTTCACGTGTTGCTGGTGAGAGAAATAAACAAAGTCCTGAAGATTGTGAACTTTTACCCACTCGATAGGTTTTTGTGGTTTATTGTATTCTCCTTTATCAGCATCCCATCCGGCAGCTTCGTATATTTTTGCAATTTCAGCTGTTCCGGTAGTTGGTCCTTTTGAAATACCTTTGTGGCAATTCATACAAACATTTACAGAAGGAATACCTGCTGTTTTGCTTTTTTCAACACCGGAGTGGCAGTATTGACAGTTAATAGCATTGTCGCCAGCGTGAATTTTGTGAGAAAAAGCGATAGGTTGTGAAGGTTGGTATCCGGTGTAAACTCCAATGTCTTTTAAAGCATACCAGCCTGAGGAAAGTAATCCACCAATAATAAACAGGATGATAACAGCAACTGTTCTTTTGTGGAAGCCCATCCATGTTTTAATTTCATGCCAAGGACCAACAGCTTCTTCTTCAGGTAAACCTTGTTTTTCGTTTTGGATGTTCTTTAATGAGTGGCTAACACCACGTAATACTCCAATAATGATCACTAAAAATGCAATTACTCCAATTAGTATTGCTAAAGGATTAACACCTTTTTCTTCTGCTTTAGCTGCGCCACCTGCAGGACCTTGAGCTACAACCTCTACTGCCTTAGGCGGGTTTTTGATATACGCAATAAGTGCGGTAATTTCTTCGTCTTTCAAATCAGTGAACGTGGTCATGCCCGCCCCATTGTTTTCAGCTAAGATCTTCTTTGCATAGGCATCCCCACTTTTCAGCACTTCCAGGTTGTTCTTGATCCATTTTGCCAACCATGCATCACTTGGAGCACGTGTGCCAATGCCTTCCATACCAGGGCCTACAACTTTATTTTTACCTAAACTATGGCAAACAGCACAGTTTTGTTTAAATAGTTTTTCAGCATCCTGTGCGGAAGCAACGTTGTAATTAATAAAAAATGAGAAGAAGAGGAGGGAAAGAATTGCCAGAAATTTTCTTTGTGGTGTAACGAAAATTGTATCCATATATAAATCTAATTGTTAAATCCAATGATATCCCTTTTTTGGGGGAGAGTTCTAAAACTCGCGGGGCAAAATTATAAGAAACATTAATTGTAGGTTCAAAAAATGTTAAAATTTTATAAAATATGTACAGTTTATAATCGTTCTTAATAAGGCTGGATTTCTTCTTTGTTTTTTTTGAAAATTTGTCAATAAAAAGGCGTTTCTTGTCTGATGAAATCAATTATTTGTCGAAGGTGTTTTTTTGAAATACTACCATTTGTTATTTTAAAATAGATATAAACTTTTGCTTTAAAAGTTTAATAAATTAACTTTGTTGAATGAATAATACGGATATGAAGCATTCAAAATTAATAATAAGAGTAGCATTTAGTGCAGTGTTTATGGTATTGTCATGCCATTTTGTGTACGCTCAAAAAGCTGCTGCAGATACAGGTAAGGTAGAGTTTGTGCAGGATTACAAGGTGCAGGAATTGCTGAATAAACATGTTGAGATCAATTCGAAAGCACCTATCAAAGGCTACCGCGTGAAGATCCATTTTTGGTTCAGATAAAAATAAGGCCAGGGAAATTAAAGGAAATTTTATTGCAAAGTTCCCGGATGTTCCTGCCTATGAAAAGTATGATCAACCAAATTTTAATATCCGCGTAGGTGATTTCAGAACAAAACTGGAAGCATATAAATTTTTAAAAGAGGTACAGGTAGAATTCCCTTCTGCTTTTTTAGTGCAAGATGAGATAGAGCTGCCTAAACTATAGGCTTGATTGAAATGAGAAACTTTTTTTCTTTTTCTTAGTTCAAAATTCCTATGTAAATCAGTTGTGTAATTGGAAATGCAGAATTTATTTTTATAAAATGTAATTTCATTTAATTCAAATTTACAAAATGAAAAAATCTATCCTTTTTTCAGGCCTGCTTGCTGTTTCGGGTGTTTGTGCTCAAACAACACAAAATGACAGCAAGTTGCCAGTGATAACATGTTCTGAGTTTCACATTACCAAACCTCTATCCGAATTATTTGCTGAAAATCAAATTGAAGCGGATTTTATCTCTAAAGACAAAAAAGAATTCCAGGACCGTAAAACTAGAAAACCTCACGCTATTCTTTTTAATGATGCTGATAGTGATCAAGACAGAGAAGAAACTACTGTGCAGCAAACCATTATGGGGGACAGGCAACAGCAAGCGCCACTTGTAAATTGGCTTGGCCAGGATGGTAACGGATCTTATCCTCCTGATCCTAGTGGTGCTGCGGGACCTGATAATTATGTACAGTTGGTAAATTCTACCACTTTTAAAGTTTACAGTAAAACCGGTGTAACACAACTGACAGGTAGTTTAGGTTCTTTATGGAGCCCTGCTACCGGTGATGCGGGTGATCCCATTGTAATGTATGATAAATATGCTGATCGTTGGTTTCTTAGCCAGTTTTCAGATATTGGAAATGAAATTTATATAGCAATTTCGCAAACCAATGATCCCACAGGGGCTTATTATGCTTATACGTTCACATCACCTGAATTTCCTGATTATTTAAAATTTTCCATTTGGGCCGATGGTTATTACATGACTTCCAATCAAACTCCAAAGGTTTTTTGCTTTGAAAGAGATCAGATGTTGATCGGTAATGCTGCTTCAAGATCAGTTTACTCATTGTATACACCTCCTCCTTTAGGCCCTGAAATGTACTGTGCATTACCGGGTGATGCAGATGGACAATTACCTCCGGCCGGAACACCTTGTCCGTTTTTTGCTTTTTCCGATGATGCATGGGGCGGTGGTAATATTGATGCAATATTAATATACAAAATGGCTGTAGTTTGGGGAGCCACTCCAAGTGCCACTATTTCAACTGATGGTACTGTTCCTCTCTCGGCATTCGATTCCTCGTCCGATCCCAATTGGGATGATATTTCACAGCCCGGAACAACAGACAAACTGGATGGCCTGGGTAGCCTGTTAACTTATAGGGCACCCTGGAGAAAATGGGTAGGATACAACTCAGTAGTTCTGAATTTTTCAATTAAATTAAGCGCAACACAGCACAGCATCAGGTGGTGCGAATTGAGGCAGAATCAAGGTACAGGCATTTGGAGTTTAATGCAGGAAGGAACCTATACCCCCGATTCGCATAGCAGATGGTTGGGAAGTATTGCAATGGATGATAATGGCAGCATTGCTTTATGTTACGCAAAATCATCAACTTCTGTTTCTCCCAGCTTATGTTATACAGGGAGGTTAGCCAGTGATCCTTTAGGAACAATGACATTTGCTGAACAAACTGCAATTGCGGGCAGTGGCGCACAAACAGGAGTAAACCGATTCGGAGATTATTCTCAAACCTCATTGGATCCTGATGGCATTACCTTTTGGCATACAGGAGAGTATGTTTTATCAGGGAATCCGGCCACAAGGATCTATTCCTTCCAACTTCCTGCCGGAAGTGTTGGTGTTGACAACATCCAAAATCAACCTGTATTTACCGTTTTTCAATCGGAAAATAAATTGATTTTTAAAGCAGAGAAACTTCATTCAAATGAGGAATTTGTTGTTGATCTTTTTGATATTACAGGGAAACAGATTAATGGTAAAAAGATCACACCTGTTTTATATAAATTCGATACAACTATTGATGTTAGTGGTTTGGCGAAAGGGGCTTATCTTGTAAGAGTTGGGAACAACAGTTTTCAAAGAGTTGTAAAGGCATTTGTAAATTAATTTAATTTTCTAAATCTTAATCTCCTACTAAAAAAGGAAAAACGTTGGATTTTAAACCAGTCATAAAAAAAGAGAATTTATGAAGAATGTTTTTTGTTTTTTTGTAATCTGCATTTCAATAATGTCATGTCATTCAAGGCAAAAAGACATTGTATCAAGCCCTAAGGACGAACAGCCAACTGCGGCATCCAAAACTAGCGGCATGGTTTCTCATCAATTCAGAGTTACGGGATGCGCCACAGTTATTGTTGTTGCAGGTACCTCTCCTCCTTTAATACTCATTCCAAAAAATAAATTACCTGACAATATGGATGTGAATGGTTTGGAGATTTCTTTTAATTATAGAAAACTGAAAATGCCTCTCCCTGTTGGGTGTAGTAAAGGAATTCCAGCGGAGCTTACCGATATTAAAAAGAAATAGCCTCTGTCTAGAGGCTAATAACTTCCTTTTAAACTATAAAATATCATTAATAGGATCTTATGCACCTTTCGCTTAACTTTAGTGTGCTGTTCGGGTGAAGTCGAAGAGTTGTGAAACGGCATTCAAAATTATTTTTGAACGAATTTAGTTGGTAACAGTGATCGCTGACGTAGATACCGTATTGCTTATGTTTCCTGTTCTGTCTTTTAGAAACACAGAAAATGAAACAGCTTGAGAAGTTGCTCCATTGGTAATAGCAGTGTTTTTTAATTCAATAGTTAAGGTCCCTTGTATTGCTGTGGCTGTTCCGGTAGGTGCCAGCTGAGATATTCGGTATTGATACATTACATTATTTCTTGTATCCGTTAAAAAAAGATTTTTTACATCAGGTGTATTTTCTCCCAGATCACCATCCCCATCTTTATAGGATATTGTAACCGTGATCTTATCCTGGTATTCAACTGCTGTTGAAGGAGTAATGCTTACAAATTCAATGGCGGGAGTTGTAGAAATTTCAATTGAATCATCCTTTTTACACGAGGAGATCACACCCAAAAAAATAAATAGAATTAAAAGTTTTTTCATGGCTAATAAACGTAAAAGGACCAAAAAGTTTTATACTCAATTTGTAAATTATCGGTAGGGAACTGGGTGTTATTGGTATGATCACCATCATTCACAAAATAACGCATATAAACTACCTGATTTTGTGGTAAATCGGCAGTATTAATGGTTATACCAAAAAAGTCATTTTCATTTGGTGGTGGCACATGAATATATTGAGCTGTAAAAGCAATAGGATTGCTGAAATCATTGGGGTCAAAAGATAATTTCATTTGATTTACCTGAAGTTGAGGATAATCGGTGCTGTCGTCCGATACGATAAATGCAAAAACCACATTGGTATTGGTTGGAAGAAGAAAAGAATTGTAAGGAACGCTATCAATTCTATTGTTTTGTGCAGTGTATTGGATCTGGTATGTTGCAGCATCAACAACCGCATAATAGGGGTCGATGGTTGGTTCAAAATTAGGGTAAGTGGGCACATTGCCAAACATATCTTTAGCACCTGAAGTTATCCAGTTTTTTATTGCCTGAACATCTCCGGCAGGAAGGGGCACACCAATATTATCCTGAGGCATCCTGTCGTCCTGATTTACAAAACAGCAATTGGTGATACGTTCATAAAGCACTGACTCAAGAGGTTGGTAAGGAACAACCCTGAAAGTGAATGTTTCATCAGTATTGTTTTTTTTCACCGGATGATACACCAGTGTTGAGTATGAAGACTGCGGTGTTCTGAAATCCGGTTCAAAGTTACCATCGTGACATCCGGGAACAGCACATTTCGGTTGTAAAATATTGGTATGGATTCCAACTAATGAATTTGGGTCGGGATTCGGGACAACAGGCACCGTGCCATAATCGATAGCTGCAAATGGATTGGCAGGAGCAGGCTCCTCCTTTTTTTTACAGCCATTTTGGATCATCACCACTACTATAACTGTGGTAATTGCTAAAACAAGTTTATATGAAAAGTTTTTCATCATTATACAAAAGCTTGAGTTAAAACATTCCCCATATTGCCGCGATAGTTCATCGGGATATCACCATAAAATCCTAGTATGTCCGCTATTGTTGGAACAATATCAATACTTTCGCCTTGTACCGTTGAAAATAATTGATTTTGTTTTACAACACCTGCAGGGCCAAGCATTAAACAAAATATTTCTCTCGACAGGGCTCTTCCGTTAACGATCTCACCGGTATGGTCAAGTGCATAACGGCCCTGAGCATCCATTAGTGTATTACTTGTTTCGTTTCTTCCGTGCTCCGGAGCAGCTATCAGAATGGTATTGTTTGCCATGCCGGGAGTACTTTGTATTGTTTGCCATAAATGAGCCAATGCGTAATCTGCTTTTCTAAGATTGTTGCAATAGCCGGTGAAATCAGAATGACAAACATCAACGTCCTGCATATTTACAACAAGCAATTCAGGTTTAAAATTGGTAATGATGTTTTCAGCAAAAAATACATTTCGCATATCACTATTCATAACATTACCACCCACTCCCCAGGGGTCGTTAAAGCCTCCACTGTTGGCGGTTGCGTAACTGGCATTTATAAACGTTTCCAACGTAAGGGCATCTGCAGAGGTGTTCTCAATACCTGCATCACCTGGTTTAGACTGGCTTCCAAAGTTTTTATTCAATACATCTCTTAGTTTTGAAGAGCTGATCTTTTCATTTGGATTAAAGTTTTTGGGAGTTCCTAAAACATTGTATGCCTCCTGGCTTATTAAAGACAATGGCTGAACATAGTTAGCACCATACAAGGCTCCGTAATTTGAATCGGAGCTGAAATTTAGAGCAGGATAAGGTCCCAATGCATTTGATACCCACCAGGAGTTGAGGGCCGACATAGTGGGTGAATTGTGCTTTCTGTAATATTCAAAAATTGTTGGATTTACAGGAGGTGCCTTTATATTAAGATCGGTGGTGGTATAAACACCGGTCATAGCAGTGGTATGACCGTTAAAATGGCCTGTTGGGCCTTGTGCATATCTGAATTCTTTAAATAGTGTACCTTGTGTTTGAAGTGCTGCACCTCCAATAGAGGGTAAAAAATCCATAGCACCGACCATATCTCCTGAAATTGCTTCGGAACCGGTAAGCATGTTGGGCATAAGGTTTCCATCAACTTTGTGAACTGATTCAAAGTTTCTTACACCACCTGCAAACAGACAAAACACCACGTGGTCGGCTCTTCTTACGCCTGATGCAGCAAATAATCTACCCGATGGTAAAATATACGGGAC
>Ga0105164_10003068_pt1 | contig 10183 bp, 8 predicted proteins | sample VDWuncwatermetaG_FD_89674 | JGI IMG/M metagenome (GOLD analysis project Ga0105164, IMG submission 89674) | Wastewater microbial communities from Netherlands to study Microbial Dark Matter (Phase II) - VDW unchlorinated drinking water | ecosystem: Environmental > Aquatic > Freshwater > Drinking... | reverse complement strand
TCTACGTTCGATGCCGAGCCGACCGCGACATAAATTTTCCGGCCTGCGCCATCGGCGATAAGGTTGCGCGTGTAGTGTCCGCCGACGGGCAGGTCGAGGACCTTCTCGCCTTTCCCCTCGATTCGCGTTTGGCCGGCGCGGTAAGGGTAGCGGACTACTCCATTGGTGTTCCCCACGTAGAACCAATTGCCCAGGACGAGCATGCCGTGGGGCATATTCAGACCGGTCAGGAACACTTCGCGAACGTCGGGCTTGCCATCTTTGTCGGTGTCACGGAACAGAGTGATCCGGTTCGCCGATTTAGCAGGGCGGTCCGGAAACTCGCGAGTCGCCTCCACCACCAATACATCGCCGTTCGGCAGCACGTAAGTCAGACGTGGATTGTCGAGGTTGTCGGCAAAAAGGCTCACCTCGAAGCCCGGCGCAGCCGTAGGCATTCGTCCTTTGGGCCAGCCGATGACTTTCGAAGTATTGCGCACTGAAGGGGTGGCAAAAGGCGCGGGCAGTTGAAGTTTTTCAGCGGGACCAACACCCGCCATGTGCTGACTGTTGGAAACGTCGGTTTGGGCCGTCGCCGCACAGGACAAAACCAAGACAACGACCATCGCCAGGCTAATGCGAAACAGGTAACGAAGCGACATAAAAATCGTCCTCCTTCCACTTGGACTATGAAAGAACCGATTGCGTCGGCCCTAATAGGAGCGCACTATACAACAATCCCCGGCTTGCAGGAAAGCGTAAAAACTAACGGTTTGTCGCGGCGCTGCGGCCGTTCTAAGAGTTGAATTGCCGCCCGCCGCGAAGTAGGATTCCGTGCAATGCTCAGGGAGGGACTATGAACACCATTCGATTCGTCGATACCACCATTCGGGACGGCCATCAGAGTCTGTGGGCGGAGAATATGACCACAGGGATGATGCTCCCGATCGCCGAGCGCATGGACCAGGCGGGTTTTGAAGGGATCGAGCTGATCTCGGGCTCCCATCTTAAGAAATGCGTGAAAGAGCTCAAAGAGGACCCCTGGGAGCGGGTCCGGCTCGTCGCTGGGAAAATCACCCGCACGCCGCTTCGGGTGATCGCGGGACGGGTCAATACTTTCGAATACAATCCTCTGTCGATGTACCGGCTGTTCATGGAGCGCATGGCCGCCAACGGCATCAAGGAAGCGCGGATATCGGAAGAGTGGAACGAATTCGCCGGTTGGAAGCGCAAGGCTCAAGTGGCGCACGACGTCGGCATGCGGGCGATCCTCAATCTCATCTATTCCGTCTCTCCCAAACACACCGATGACTATTTCGCGCAAAAAACCCGCGCAGCGGCGTCCCTGAACGTCTACCGGCTATGTCTCAAAGATCCCGGCGGATTGCTGACGCCGGAGCGGATGCAAACACTCGTGCCGGTCATCTTCAAAAACGCCAATGGGATCCCCGTCGAGCTTCATACGCACTGCACGACCGGCCTGGGCCCTCTATGCTGCATAGAGGGAATGAAGCTTGGCATTCGATCCATCAACACCGCGCTTCCTCCTCTAGCCGACGCAACTTCGAACCCTTCTCTTTTCAACGTAGCCAAGAACGCGCGCGCGCAGGGATATACAACGGAGATCGACGAAGAGGTGCTGCGGCCGGTGTCGCAACATTTCACAGTCATTGCGAAACGAGAAGGCTTTCCCATCGGAGTTCCGGTGGAATACGACTACTCACAGTACCTCCATCAAGTTCCAGGCGGCATGCTCTCCAACCTGCGCCATCAACTCCGCAAGGTCGGCTTGGAGCATAAGTTTTCCGAGGCGCTGGAAGAGACTATCCGGGTGCGGGCGGAATTCGGCTACCCGATCATGGTCACTCCCCTGTCCCAATTCGTCGGCAGCCAGGCCGCTATCAACGTCATCGTCGGCGAGCGCTACAAAGAAGTAACCGACCAGGTCATCAAATATGCCTTGGGCTATTGCGGTGAAGAAGGCGGCCGGGAGATGGATCCAAGCGTGAAAGACAAGATCCTGGATCGACCGCGGGCCAGGGAGTGGACCCGCTGGAGACCGGAAGAAATTACCCTCGACGAGATGCGGCGCAAGCTCGGCGGACCGGGTGTTTCCGACGAGGAATTGCTGCTCCGCTGGATTGTCGGGAAAGAAGACATCGATGCCATGCGCGCGGCGCCCAAGCGCGGCGAATATCTAAGCGCGGAGCAGCCGCTGGTGAACTTGCTTCGACAGCTGACGCAGCGAACCAACTGCAGCCAGATCCACGTGCAAAGGCCGGGATTTTCGATTACGCTCGAAAAACGCGGCGGCCTATGAGATGATCGGTCTTCTCTCTATTCCACAAAATTAGCGTCCGGTTAGCAGTCCATGACTTTACTTCGCCTCGACAATGTATCTCTCGCCTACGGTCATCTGCCGTTGCTCGCCCATGTCGATTTTCAAATCGAGCCGGGTGAGCGGGTGTGCCTCGTCGGCCGTAACGGCACCGGCAAATCGACCTTGCTTCGAGCCATCACCGGAGTGGCGCTGCCGGACGACGGTGAGATCTGGCGCCGGGAGACGCTGCGCATCGGCCATCTCGAGCAAGAGGTGCCCCCGGATACGGAACAGACCGTGTTTGAAGTGGTGGCCGCCGGATTGGGCAAATTGGGCGCGCTGCTGACGGAGTACCACCATGCGACGCATCAGGCGGGCGCGGCGGAACGATCGTCCCTGGAGCGGCTGGCACAGTTGCAGGCGCGCATTGACGCGCTGGACGGCTGGAACATCAACCGGAAGGTCGAGACCGTTTTGACGCGCCTGGGTTTGCCCGCGGACAAGCGTCTTGCCGACTGTTCCGGCGGGATTCGCAGACAGGTCATGCTGGCGCGGGCCCTGGTGAGCGAGCCCGATCTGTTGCTGCTGGACGAGCCGACCAACCATCTCGACATCAGCGCGATTACGTGGCTCGAGAAGTACCTGTTTGCTTACCGCGCCGCGCTGATCTTTATCACCCACGATCGCACATTTCTGAAACATCTGGCGACCCGCTTCATCGAACTCGACCGGGGAAAGTTGACTTCTTTTCCCGGCGACTTCGACGACTACCTGCGCAAGAAGGAGGAACTGCTGGAAATCGAGGCGCGCGCGGCCGCCAAGTTCGACAAGAAGCTGGCGCAAGAAGAGGCGTGGATTCGCCAGGGCATCAAGGCACGGCGCACGCGCAACGAAGGGCGGGTGAGAGCCTTGCAGGCCATGCGGCGCCAGCGCAGCCAACGCCTCGAGGCGCAGGGTAAGGCCAGTTTCGGGATCGATGCCGGTGTCTTGTCGGGCAAGCTGGTGGTCGACTTGCGCCATGTGAGTTTCCGTTATGGCGACAACCTTATTATTCACGATCTATCCACGGCCATCCTGCGCGGCGATCGGGTAGGCATCATCGGCCCCAACGGCTCCGGCAAGAGCACGCTGCTCAAGCTGATGTTGGGTGAGATGGCGCCGACCGGCGGGCAAGTGGTGAGAGGCACCCGCCTGCAGGTCGCTTACTTCGACCAGCACCGCCGGCTATTGAATCCCGATAAGACGGTGCGCGAGAACATGAGCGACTCCGACCACGTCACCGTCAAGGGTCGTTCACGCCACGTCATCGGCTACCTCAAAGACTTCCTGTTTTCGCCGCAGCGCATCGACTCTCCGGTGAAGGCGTTGTCCGGCGGCGAGCGCAACCGCTTGTTGCTGGCGAAAATCTTTACCCGGTCCGTGAACATGATGGTCCTGGACGAGCCGACGAACGACCTGGACGTCGATACGCTCGAGTTATTGGAAGATCTGCTGGCCGATTATGAAGGGACGCTGCTGCTGGTGAGCCACGACCGGACCTTTCTCGATAACGTCGTGACCAGCACGCTGGTTTTTGAGGGCGAAGGCAGGGTCGGGGAATATGTCGGCGGCTACGAGGATTGGACGCGCCAGCGCAGCGCTGCTGAGCGGACCGAACCGCCGAAGCGCGCGAGCGCTCCGATAAAAGAGAAGCGCGGCCATAGAACTCGCAAGCTCTCTTATAAGGAACAGCGCGAACTGGAAGCACTGCCCGGAAAAATCGAATCGTTGGAGGCGGAGCAGTCGCAGTTGCATACGGTACTGAGCGAGGCCGAATTTTATCAGCAACCGCGCGATAAAATCGCTGCTGCCATGGAGCGCCTAGAAGGGGTAACGAACGAACTCCAATCTTGCTACGCGCGTTGGCAATCTTTGGAATCGCAGGCGGCCGCCGCGAACAATTGAGCAGTTGCGAAGGTTTCGGAAAATTATGAATTTCTGGCAAAAGATTGACAAGCCCATCATCGCTCTTTCACCCATGGATGGAGTTACCGACGCCTCTTTTCGATTTATCACGGCCAAGCACGGCCGTCCTGATGTTGCCTTTACCGAGTTTGTCAACGCCGAGACTGCTTTCTACGCGCCCCACACGCTCATCAAAGACCTGACTTATTCCGAGATCGAACGCCCGGTTGTCGCGCAGATCTACGGCCATACGCCGGAGATGTTCTACGAGGTCGCCCACATCGTTTGCGAGCTCGGGTTCGACGGCCTGGATATCAACATGGGCTGTCCGGCAAAAAAGGTCGCGGCCAAGGGCAGCGGAGCCGCTCTGATCCTCACCCCGGCGTTAGCCCGGTCCATTATCCGAACCGCCGGTCAAGGCATCAGAGACTGGCGCGAAGGACAAACTCTGAGCGACCTGAAGATTGACCCGGAGTTCATCGATAAAATCAGGATTTCGAATCGACTCAGGAGCGGGATGGAGACCCCCCCGCGGCGCCGTCTCATCCCGGTATCGGTCAAGACCCGGCTGGGGTATGACCACGTCGTCGTGGAGGAGTGGATTCAAACACTACTCGAGGAAAAACCGGCGGTCATCTCCCTCCATGGCCGAACGCTCAGACAAAAATACACGGGGAACGCCGATTGGGAAGCCATCGCTCGAGCCGTCAAGACAGCAAAGCATTCGGAAACCTTGATTCTCGGCAACGGCGATCTGCGAAGCATGCAGGATGTCTACCGTCGTGTGCGTGAAACCGACGTGGATGGCGTGCTCCTGGGGCGCTCCACCCAGGGTAATCCATGGATCTTTAGAGCCAAGGAGCAGGTTAAACAGGCCCTGCGCTCAAATGGCGCCGTATCTATTCATCACGCTCCGATCAGCTTGGAGGAGCGATTCAGGGTCATCCTGGAGCACAGCGACCATTTTGAGAAACACTGGGGAAACAAAAGTTTTGTGGGACTGCGAAAACATCTGGCCTGGTATTGCAAGGCTTCCCCCAGGGCGGCGGAACTGCGATCGCAGATGGTTCGAGTGAACAACGTCAGTGAGGTGGTCGAGTGCCTCAGGAGTTATGCTTCCAGGTTTGAGCCCAGGGATCTCGCGTTCCACGAACACGATCACGATTCACCCTTCGACTTTGCTCAGGGTGGGACTTCGAGTGAGCCTCAGTCGAACTCTGAGCTTGTCGAACCACGAGCACGGCTTTTTGTATGAAAATCATCCTCGCTTCCACATCCCCCCGCCGGCGCGAGATCCTGGCGCTTCTCGGCCTGCCGTTCGAAGTGATTGCTCCGGGATTTGATGAACTCGCGTCGTCCGATCGCCCCGTCGAAGAGGAGGTTCTGGACTTCGCACTCGGAAAAGCCGAATCGGTCGCCAGGGACAATCTTGAAAGCATCGTCATCGGGAGCGACACGATGATTCTAATCAACGGAAAAAAGATCGGTAAACCCGACCGGATCACCGGCGCGAGACAAATGCTGCGCGCTCTTTCAGGCAAGGCCCATCGGATTTTCACCAGTGTCGCAATCGTCGACAGTCTGGGCGGGCCGGGTCTCAGGATGGTAGAAAAAGTCTCGGTAAGAATGCGCGACTACTCGGAAAGTGAGATCGAGGACTATCTTTCTGGCAACGAATCTCTCGATAAAGCGGGCGCCTATTCGATCCAGGGGCGGGGCCGCGCTCTGATCGAATCGATCGATGGCGATTACCTTGCCGCAGTGGGTCTGCCTTTAAAGCCGATTGCCGGCTACCTGAAAAGCCGCGGCCTATCCGTTCCGGTAAACGTCGAGAAACTCTACTCTGATAAATCATTCCTAAATTGGCGGAGTTTCTAATTCGCGCTGCCGCCTTGTGCTTTTTTACGGTCACTTCATCCCAATCTTCTGAAAAAATCCCGACTTTTCAAGACTGTCCACGAACGAGTTATCGATAAATTCCTTCGGGTCCGCGTTCTTCGCCTGCGGGAACTCCTTCTCGTCCATGTAGTTGAATTGGGCCTGGATGGCATCGCCGCGCACGCGGAGGTTCATGTCCCAATAAGGAGCGAATTGTTCGTAGGTGCCGTCCACCATTTTCGGATCATCGATCTGCCCATATTTGGCAATCGCTTTTTTTGCCGCTGCCGGATCTTTCTTTGACAAGACCACCGCCTCCGCGATCGCCTTGAGAAACGCATAGATGGTATTGGGATTATTCTTAAGGTACTTCTCTGTCGTGCCGTAAGTGACCTGAAGACCCGGAATATTCAGCCTCCCGATATCCACCAGAAGGTTCAGCCCCGCCTCTTTCGCCTTCAGGGTGTTGGGAGCGGAAAGCGTGCCCGCCGAGGTCTTTTCGCTGATCACCGAGCTAAGGATCGCAGGGACAGTTTGGACGTAGAGGATCTTCACATCTTTATCCGGCACCAGACCGCTTTTCTTCAACGCCTCCCGGGTGGCGGTGTCGAGCGCGGCGCGCGGGGTGCTGGCAGCGACCGCTTTGCCTTTCAGCTGCTGAACCGAGGTGATTTCCTTAGCTCCCCACATCTGGAACACGAACTGTTGTATCGTGCCGCCAAAATATTTTACCTCGCCGCCTCGCAGCCGGGCGTTGATCAGGTCAGGTCCATCCGTATAAAAATCGGCCTCCCCGGAGATAACCGCCTGAGCCGATACCTGAGGATTGAGGAGTTGCAGCTTGGCGGCGAGACCATATTTCTTGAACAACCCGGCCTCGTAGGCGACCCATATGTGGGTGAAGGCCCCGCTGGGCTGGGGATAGGTAACGACAATCTCCGTTTTTTCCGGCCTGCCGCCGACCTCGCTCGCCGCGAAAGCAAGAGACACGATAAAAAAGGGGATGAAGCCAAGCAATATTGCCAGTCTCCTTCCCCATCTATTGCGATCACTATTGATAATTTCGCTGGTCATTCCCCATCCTCCCTTTCTTAAGAAAAGTTATTTTACTCCGATTTCTCTATCTGGCAAGGAGAATCACAAGAGGTAAGGAGAGTTGAAACTGGGGGGCAGCGCTTAGTTATCTCTTAACTTAAGCCACTTTTCGATCGTGCTGCGAAATCGATGGACAGAGGTAGGTTTGGTTAGGAAATCCGCCATCCCGGCTTTCTCCGCTTTGCTCTTGAAAACCTCTTCCGGCCATGCGGTGTGAGCGATGACCGGAATGTGGGCGGTCCGTGGATTCTGCTTTAGTTTTTGAGTCGCTTCGAGACCATTCATGTCAGGCAGGCCCAGATCCATGATAACCGCCTCTGGAAGGCAACGCCCGGCCTTCTCGATGCCTTCCTGTCCGGTCATGGCTTCAATCACATCATAGCCCATGCGCTTTAGTTGGATGGTAAGGACCTCAAGTGAATCTGCGTGATCTTCTACGACCAGTATCTTAGCGGGCACGAATAATCTCCAACGCTGTAAGGTAGCTCAACATAGCCCTATTGTAGGGAAAAAGCAAACTTTAACGATTCCTTTTCATAGCTTCCTGTATGTAACCGGACTTCTCCAGCCGCTCTATGAAGGAATTATCAACCAGATCTGCCGCCTTGAGCTTAGTAATGCGAGGATTCACTCTGTGTAGGGCATCGATCATGTTTTGAATCCCTGCCAGAGGGGCATAAGGAACCCTGGTCTTCGCGTGGATTTGCAGAGTCGCATCGTAAATCACTTGAATGCTCTGAGGCGTGGTGAGTTTAAGACGATTTGCCAGGACGTTTTTCACCGCCTTTTCATTGGAGGGGCTAGGCATAAAGGCTAGGCCATCGACGATGCCTTTAAGAAACATCTCCACGACCTGGGGATTTTCCCTGACAAATCGGCGCGAGGAAACGATGACCGTATTTACGTACGGGAGATCAACCTTAGTCAGATCCGCCAGCATCGTCAGTCCCTTTTCCTTCGCCACTTGTCCGAACCCCGGCTCCAAGGCTGTCGCATCGACTCTACCAGTTAGCAGCGCCGCAACCCTATCTGGCTGGGCTCCTATCTGCATAATTGCGACCTTGTCGCGCGCTGGATCCAAACCAAGATATTGAAGCGCCACTTCAGCCGCCAGGTGACTGCCCGAGCCGAAAGTGCTGATGGCAACTTTTTTTCCCTTTAGATCCGCAGCCTGGCGCACCTGGGGCTGGACCCAAAACTGATAAGGGAGAATATGGATCAACCCGGCCACAATTACGAAATCTGCTCCCGCGCCGGCTGCGCTTGCCACGGGGCCCACACTGTTCGAGGCCAATTTGACCTCTCCGGCTACCAAGGCCTGCGACGTTACCGAGCCACTCCCTGTAAAGACCGCGCTGACATCAAGCCCATGTTTTTTAAAAAAACCCTGCTCCTCGGCTACCCAAAGGCTGGCATTAGTGGAAATGAGTCCCGAATAAGCGACTAAGAGCCTCTTCGGCGCTTCTTGCGCCCAACCCGGATGAACGAAAGTTTCCAGCAACAAAAGAACCAAACACATTCCTAAGATTTTTTTGTTTCGCATCTCTCACTCCTCCTTCTTACCATCGAGGGTCTGCATCATAGACCTTTCTGATGAAGTGAGACCAGCGCTTTTTCTAATTCGGAGTCGCTAACAAGCCCCGGCCTCGACTCGCCGCTGCTCACTAGAGTTTCGGACAAGCGCCGCGTAGCGGTAGACCACGTGGGCAAACTTGCCGTAGGGCGCCGTGATGAACAGGCCGGCGACCATCCCCAGGTGGACCACCAGCAGCGTTCCCATCGCCGGGCTCTCGCGCAGGGCCAGCAAGAGCATGCCGGTCAGGCTGGTGAGAAACAGCAGCGCCAGGAAAGCTACGTCCATGTTTAGCATGCGCCCCCCGGCCGGATCGCGGTCGCTCTTCCACTTCAAATAGAGCAGACCGCTGGTGCCGATCAGCAGCCCGATGCCGCCGGCTGTCCCCAGGGCGACGGGCCAGCTCACGAGTGGATAGGGCGCCTGCCAGCCCAGGAAGTGGTCGTAGAGGGCGGCCACGCTGGTCGAGGCGAAGTCCAGCAGAAAACCGTAGAAGACCAGGTGGTGAAACCATCGCCGCGACTGCGAAAAGCCCGCGTCCGGATAGTTGCAGCCGACCCCGCCGCCCTTCATGTACTTGAGGCCGAATGCGTCCTCGGTCGCCCGCCAGAGCGCGCCGAGGTCGGCCACTTCGGACAGAACGCCCCTGGTCTCGCGCCAGAAGCGGAAAGCCCCGGCCAGCAGGACTGCCATACCATAGAGCGCGATGATCGAGGGTGGAAGGGTCATCGCGGCGTAGGGAACCACCCGGTAGAAGGCCCCTTCCCCTACGTGAGTTCCGAACAGGACGGCCGGCCCCTTGAAGGCCAGCGCCAGGAGCAGGATGACCATGAGCGAGACGGCGCTGATCAGGGTAACCGCCAGCCCGTTCCGTTTGAACAGACCGGACAGGATGGCCGGCCAGCTGAAGTCGCGATAGGTGTCCGAGCGCAGCTCGGCCATGAGCTTCGGGACGTTCACTGCAAACTCGTGCGGCGGCGCGTATTGACAGGCGTAGTAGCAATCGCGGCAGTCGAAGCACAGGTTGGCGAGATAGTTGAGATCGCCCTTCGTGAAAGTCCGGCGCAGCTCCAGCGCCGGGAAAACCGCGCAGTAGCCCTCGCAGTAACGGCAGGCGTTGCAGATCATCATCTGCCGCCTGGCCTCTTTGAGCAGCTCAGCCTCTGGCATGACGTGCCGCCTCCCGGCCGGCGATCCTGCCGAAGACCGAGCCGATCGTCAGCCCGAATCCGGCCAGGTAGCCCTTCCTGAGAATGTTGCCGGCCATCACCTCTCCAGCCGCAAAGATGTTCTTTGCCGGCCGCTCGCCCCGCATGATGACTTGGGCGCGTTCGTTTACCGTGACGCCCAGGTAGGTAAAGGTGATGCCCGGACGCAGCGGGTAGCCGTAGTAC
>Ga0105164_10003067_pt1 | contig 10186 bp, 7 predicted proteins | sample VDWuncwatermetaG_FD_89674 | JGI IMG/M metagenome (GOLD analysis project Ga0105164, IMG submission 89674) | Wastewater microbial communities from Netherlands to study Microbial Dark Matter (Phase II) - VDW unchlorinated drinking water | ecosystem: Environmental > Aquatic > Freshwater > Drinking... | reverse complement strand
TCGCGCAGCTCGTCAGCAAAAGAATAGCGAGTCGTTGATCCAACGACGTCATTTCGGCAGACCGAGAATCAAGACCGAGTGAGATCCGCCCATCGCGTGCGCGTTGATTAACACATTCCGCAATCTCATGCGCCTAGCGCGGAAGGGAACGTAATCGAGATCGCACTCCGGATCGGGGACGTCGAGATTGATCGTCGGAGAAACCGTTTGACTTTGCAGCGCCAAGCATCCCGCGGCCACTTGGAAGGCGGACGCAGCGCCCATAGCATGGCCGATCATGGATTTGATCGAGCTCACGGGGATGTTATAGGCGACAGAGCCAAACGCTCTTTTGAGGGCCAAGGTCTCGACGAGATCGTAGTCGGGCAACGCATTGCCATGGGCGTTGATGTAATCGATTTCCTGGGGTGTCAGTGACGCCGATTCCAAGGCGGCTCGTATAGCTTCTGCCAGCGCCAGCTCACCAGCGTCTACGCGGTGGCCATAGCCGCCCTCGTTTCCAGATGCAAAACCAAGTATCTCCGCGTAGATCGTGGCCCGCCGAGCGAGGGCATGTTCCAGCTCTTCTACGACATAGACTGCCGATCCTTCGGCAATGACCAGGCCGTTGCGATGGAGGTCGTAAGGTCGCGAAGCGCATGTGTCAGGAGCGTCAAACTGTGAAAGCGATCCGGATGCGCAAACAGTCGCGAAGGACAAGGGCGAGATGGGCGCGTCAGTACTGCCAGCGAAAACGACGGAAGCTCTCTCCGCCACGATTTGCGCGGTTGCCCACTGAACGACATCCAACCCAGCTAAGCACGCTGACGCAACCGTCATCGCTTGGCCGCGGATGCCGAGCTCCATGGAGACGTGACCAGCGGCCGCGTGTGCCGGGTACTCGATGCCGCTTGTCATGGGTATCCCAGCGACTCCGGTGGCCACAAATCCTATTCTTGCGGCTTCGGTGACGTCGCCGATGCCATTTGCGGACGTCCCCAGACAGAGCATGACGCGTTGAGACGGCTCATCGGCGAGAGTCATACGAGAATCTTCGAGCGCGAGCTTGGCAGCGGCAACGGCAAACTGAGAAAAGCGTCCACGGTGCTTGGTCCGCCGTGCATACATGAACTGCTCCGGCCTGAAATCCTTGACTTCGGCGGCGACCTTACAGGGATACGGAGACGGGTCGAACGCGGTGATGTAGTCGACGGCAGAACGTCCGGCGACCAGGTTGCTCCAGAAGGTGTCCTTGCCGATCCCGTTTGGGGCGACGACTCCCAGGCCGGTGATCACGACACGACGACGACCCAAAGGTTTTCCTCCCTCGTCGGCGAAGCCAGTGCGAGAACCTCCTATCTATGGTAGCAGGCGGGGGCCGGAGGAACCAACTTTTCCCCGCGGCTGCTAGAATAAGGCATGTCCTAGAATAAGGCATGCCGAGGATGGGATGAAACGTCGACAATTTCTGACACTTCCGCTGGCGCTGGCGCTGGCGCCCCTGCGGGGGGCATGGGCGGCCATCGAACCGCGAAAAGGCGACTATGCGGCCGACGTCGGGATCCTCTACCGGGTGTTCAGCCTGCGCCTCACGGGGACCATGGACGAGGCCGTCGACCGCGCGCTCGGGCGCTACGACGTGACGATCAGCGGTGAGGGCAGCCGGATCGCCAACCGGATCGAGTCCCACGGCGTGCTGCGCGATGGGCGCTGGGCCCCGACGCGGACCACCTCCTGGTTCCAGGTGGTGGGACGGGAGTCGCGCACCGATCTGGTGTTCGACTACGCCGCGCGGACGGCGGAGTACCACTACCGGGGCGAGACCTTTCTCCTGCGGCGCCTGCGGGTGGCCGAGGACGTCCTGACGTTGCCCGGGACGCACGTCGATGACGCGGTTAGCGCGATCCTGAATTATGCCGACGGCCGGTGGCCGGCGGACGCCGGCGGCACCTTCCGGACCCAGGTCATCCGGCGCCGGCGCCCGGCCAACGAGGGACCGGAGGACGTCGATAAGCTTTACCGCGCCGAGCTGGTGCCGCTCGTGCTGAAGGTCGGGCCCGATCCCGAGACGGGCAAGCCCGCGGCCCGCTTCGACCTCAGCGGGTTCTCGTCGTGGGCTCGCGAGGACCGTCCGGCGCGCATCGTCTTCGGGCCCGATCGCCATCCCGAGCTGATCTCATCGTCGCTGATCCTGGGAACCTACGTGACCATACGCCTGCGGACCATCGGCTAGATGCACGACCTCGTCACGCTCGGTGAGGTGCTGTTGCGCCTGTCGATAACGTCTCCGGCCCGCGTCGAGACAGCCCGGCAGCTCGACGTCCAGATCGGCGGGGCGGAGGCCAATGTCGCCGCCACCGTCGCGCGGCTCGGCCTGCGGACGGCGTGGGTCTCGGCGCTTCCCGCCAATGCCTGGGGCGAGCGCGTGCTGCGCGAGCTGGCCGGCTACGGCGTCGATTGCCGCCACGTCCGGCAGATCGAAGGCGCGCGGATGGGGCTTTACTTCCTCGAGTTCGGGGTGCCGCCGCGCCCCATCCGGGTGCTCTACGATCGCCGGGACTCCGCGTTCGCGCGCCTCGCCGTCGACGACGTCGACTGGGAGCCGGTGCGGCGGGCGCGTCTCGTCCATCTGAGCGGGGTGACGGCCGGCCTCGGTGACGCGGGGCGCGCGCTCGTGCGTCGCGCGATCGACGAAGCGGCGGTGCTGTCGTTCGACGTCAACTATCGCGCCGCGCTGTGGACGCCGGCGGACGCCCGGCGGTTCATCGAGCCTATCCTTCCGCGCGTCCGTTACCTCTTCATGGGCGAGGAGGAGGCGGCGACGGTCTTCGGTTTGACCGATGGACCGGAGGCGACGCTGGAGGCGCTGGCCCGCCGGGCGCCCGAGGCGACGATCGCGCTCCTGCGGGGCGCCGCCGGCTCGCTCGTCCGCGCCGGCGACCGGTTCTACGCGCCCGCCCGGCGCCCCGCCGTGCAGGTCGTGGATCCGATCGGCGCCGGCGACGCCTACGCGGCTGGCTTCCTGTGGGCGACCCTGCAGAAGCGCGCCGCGCAAGAAGCGGTCGACACGGCCGACGTGGTGGCGGGGCTCAAGTGCTCGACCTGGGGCGACATCGCGGTGATCGGCATCCGCGACGTCGAAGATGCGCTGGCCGGCGGGCCTGACGTCCGCCGTTGATCAGCCCGGCCGGATCATCGACTCCGGCCGCACGAGGCGGTCGAACTCCTCGCCGGTGAGGTAACCCAGGGCCAGACACGCCTCGCGCAGCGAGGTCTTCTCGTGATGCGCCTTGTGCGCGACCGTGGCCGCCTTGTCGTAGCCGATGTGTGGCGTGAGCGCCGTCACGAGCATGAGCGAGTCGCGCACGAAGCCGGCGATGCGCTCCCGGTCCGCCTCGAGTCCCACCACGAGATGGTCGGTGAACTGCCGGCAGGCGTCGGCGAGCAGGCGCGTCGAGTGTAGGAAGTCGTGGATGATGAGCGGCTTGAAGACGTTCAGCTCGAAGTTGCCTTGGCTGCCGGCGATGGTGATTGCCGTGTCGTTGCCCATCACCTGTACGCAGACCATCGTCATCGCCTCGCACTGCGTGGGGTTGACCTTGCCCGGCATGATCGAGGAGCCGGGCTCGTTGGCGGGGAGCCGTAGCTCGCCGAGCCCTGCCCGCGGTCCGGAGCCCAGCCAGCGCAGGTCGTTGGCGATCTTCATGAGCGAGCACGCCAGCGTGCGAAGCGCGCCGCTCGCCATGACGAGGGCGTCGTGGCTGGCCAGTGCCGCGAACTTGTTCGGCGCGGAGACGAACGGCAGCCCGGTCAGCTCCGCGATCTTCTGCGCGGCCAGCTCGCCGAAGCGCGGGGGCGCGTTGAGGCCGGTCCCCACCGCGGTGCCGCCCAGCGCCAGCTCGTAGAGGCCGGGCAGCACGCTGCGGGTCCGCTGCAGATCGTCGTCGAGCTGGGCGACCCAGCCCGAGAATTCCTGTCCGAGCGTCATCGGTACGGTGTCCATCAGGTGCGTGCGGCCGATCTTGATGACGTCGCCGAACTCCGCGGCCTTGCCCGCGAGCGCGTCGCGCAGCCGGCGGACGGCGGGGAGGAGCGCCCGTTCGAGCTGCTCCACGGCCGCGACGTGCATCGCGGTGGGGAAGGTGTCGTTCGAAGACTGCGACATGTTGACGTGGTCGTTGGGGTGGATCGGCTCCTTGCGACCGAGCGTGCCGCCCGCCAGCTCGGCGGCACGGTTGGCGATGACCTCGTTGACGTTCATGTTCGTCTGGGTGCCACTGCCCGTTTGCCAGACGCGCAGGGGGAAGTGCTCGTCGAGCGTCCCCGCGATGATCTCCTCTGCTGCCTGGACGATGAGCCGCGTCTTGTCCTCCGGCAGCCCGCCCAGCTCCCGGTTCACGAGCGCCGCCGCCTTCTTGAGCACGCCGAAGGCGTGGATCAGCTCCCGCGGCATCAGATCCTCGCCGATGGCGAAGTGGTGGAGCGAGCGTTGCGTCTGGGCGCCCCAGTAGCGATGGGCGGGGACCTCGATGGGGCCATGGCTGTCCGATTCGGTGCGCGTCCGGGTCTCCATACTCGTAGTATAGTCGTCGCAGCATGGCGGGCGGGATCCTCGACGGCCTGAACGACCGGCAGCGCGAGGCCGTCACCCACGATGTGGGCCCCCTCCTCATCGTCGCCGGCGCAGGCACCGGCAAGACGACGGTGATTACCAGGCGGATCGCCCACCTCATCGCCCAGCGCAAGGCCCGTCCCGAGGAGATCCTCGCGCTCACGTTCACCGACAAGGCCGCGGCCGAGATGGAGGAGCGCGTCGACCAGCTCGTGCCCTACGGCTACGCCGACGTGGACATCGCGACCTTCCACGCCTTCGGCGACCGGCTCCTGCGCGAGCACTCGCTCGAGGTCGGGCTCACCCCCGACTTCCGCGTGCTGAGCCGCGCCGAGCAGGTCATCTTCTTCCGCGACCGGCTCTTCGAGTTCCCCCTCGAGCGCTACCGACCGCTGGGCGACCCGACGCGGCACTTGCAGGCGCTCATCACGCTCATCAGCCGCTGCAAGGACGAGGACATCTCGCCCGAGGAGTACCGGGCGTGTGCCGAGCGGCTGCGGGCGCTGGCGGCGGCGTCGCCCGAGGACGCGGAGCTCGCGGATCGCGCGGCCCAGCAGATGGAGCTGGCGGCGGCGTACGCGAAGTACCAGGAGCTGATGGCGCGCGAGGGCGCCATCGACTTCGGCGACCAGATCGTCTACGGCCTACGGCTGCTGCGCGCCCGTCCCCACGTGCTCAGCGCCTACCAGCGCCGCTACCGCTACATCCTCGTCGACGAGTTCCAGGACACGAACCACGCCCAGTTCGAGCTGGTCAAGCGGCTCGCCGCGCGCCACGCGAACCTCGCGGTCGTCGCGGATGACGATCAGGCAATTTATAGGTGGCGTGGCGCGGCCATCTCCAATGTGCTTGGGTTCCTCGAGCGCTATCCTGAGGCGCGGCAGATCGTCCTCACCGAGAACTACCGGTCGCACCAGGCGATCCTCGACGCCGCCTACCGCCTGATCGTCCACAACAACCCCGACCGCCTCGAGGTGAAGAGCGGGATCGACAAGCACCTCGTGGCCGTGAAGGCGGCCCTAGGCCGCGAGCCCGGGCACCTGCACTACGAGACGGCGAGCCAGGAGGCGGACGAAGTCGCGCAGATGATCCGCGACCGCGTGGAGCAGGGGACGTGGCGCTACTCGGACGTCGCCGTCCTCGTCCGGTCGAACAACGACGCCGACCAGTTCCTGCGCTCGCTCAACCTGCGCGGCGTGCCGTGGACGTTCTCGGGCAACGCCGGGCTGTACGGCCGCCCGGAGGTCCGGCTGCTCATCGCCTTCCTCCGCGCCGTCGCCCATCCCGACGACTCGGTCTCCGTCCACTACCTGGCGTCCTCCGACATCTACCAGGTGCCGATCGTCGACCTCACGCGCTGCGCGACGTACGCCGACCGCAAGCACCGCTGGCTCTTCGACGTCTTCCGGCAGGCGGGGGAAATTCCGGACCTGCGGGAGCAGGTCTCGGAGGAAGGGCACACCGTGATCGCGCATCTCGTCGCGGACCTCGTGCGGTACATGGAGCTGGGTCGCGAGATGCCGACGGGCGAGCTGCTCTACCAGTTCCTCGTCGACTCCGGGTGGCTGGCCCGCATGTCCAAGGCGGCGACGGCGCGCGACGAGGCCGAGGTCCAGAACATCTCGAAGTTCTTCCGGCGCATCCAGGACGCCTCCAAGGCCCTTCGCTACGACAATGTGCGGGAGTTCGTGAAGCACCTCGACGCCCTCATCGACGCGGGGGAGGACCCGGCGGTGGCGGAGGCGGACGTCGAGACGCCGGCCGTACACGTGCTCACCGTGCACAAGGCCAAGGGCCTGGAGTTCCCCGTCGTGTTCGTCGTCAACCTCGTCCAGGACAAGTTCCCGCTGCGCCGCCGGCGCGACGCGCTCGAGGTGCCGGTGGAGCTGATCAAGGATGCGTTGCCGTCGGGGGACTATCACCTCCAGGAGGAGCGCCGGCTCGCCTACGTCGGGATGACCCGGGCGATGCGCGAGCTGTACCTCACGAGCGCGCGCGACTACGGCGGCACCCGCGAGCGCAAGGTGAGCCTGTTCGTCCTCGAGGCGCTCGACCTGTCCAAGGACGCCGCCCGGCCCTTCAAGGCGCGGGCGGTGGAGGAGATCGAGCTGTTCGCGCCCGCGCCCGACGGAACGTTCGAGCCGCTGGCGCCGATCGGCCCCGACGAGGAGCTGCTGCTCAGCCACAAGCAGGTCGACGACTACCAGACGTGCCCGCTGAAGTATCGCTACGTCCACCTGCTCCGCGTGCCCATCCTGCGCCACCACACCGTCGTCTACGGCAGCACCATCCACAAGGTCGTCGAGTATTACCTCAAGCGCCGGGTGGCGGGGAACTACACCGCGCTCGAGGACCTGCTCGCCGTTTACGACCGCGAGTGGGAGAACCAGGGTTTCCTCACGTGGGAGCACCAGGAAGCGCGCAAGGCCGCGGGGCGGGAGGCGCTCATCCGCTTCTGGCACCAGGAGGAGGCCGAGGGCGTCAAGCCCACCCACATCGAGAAGGACTTCGGCTTCGCGCTGGGGCCCGACCGCGTGCGCGGCCGCTACGACCGCGTCGACGAGGACTTGTTGGGCGCCGTCATCATCGACTACAAGACCAGCGAGGTCACGAAGCAGAAGGACGCCGACCGGCGCGCGCGCGCGAGCCTGCAGCTCAAGATCTACGCGCTCGCCTGGCGCGAGATGACGGGCGCGTTCCCCCAGCGCGTCGAGCTGCGCTTCGTCGAGTCCCACGCCGTCGGCCACCACGTACCCACCGAGGAGGACGCCCGCGAGGCGATCGACGCCGTCAAGGCCACGGCCGCCGGCATCCGCGCCCGCCGCTTCGACGCCACCCCCTCCTACCGCGCCTGCCGCTACTGCGCCTACAACCAGATCTGCCCGTTCACCGCCACCCGGGAATAGCAGCTCAGAGACCGGCACCGAACCTCAGTGTCGACCGCCATGCCATCAAGATTTCTCTGCTGCTTCGCCAGCCGAGCGATCAGGGCGCCATTTTTGCACACACGCACTCTAGCCCATTGGCTAACGGATCTCTCGCTCAGCTGCGACTTGCGCGCAAAGCCCATGCAGCATGTCGAGGAACAGAAAGCACTTCGTTGAGTTCTCGACCGTGCCGTAGTCGGTTGAAACACCGTGTGCGATCGCGTGTCGATTCAGCGTCTTCGGCTACTGAGGGCGCGTTCAACACGCGTCCCGCTGTTTTCGAACTCATCCCTAGGCGAAAATAAGTGACCGCGCTATTATCGCCGCCGGGTACAGGCGATCACGTGGTTTTCAGGGCGCTGCCGTCTGGTCGTAAGGTCCGCCAGCCCGGGGGGTATAGCGCCTTCGTGCCCGATCCGCTGCCTCCGGTCATCGAATGGAACCCGGCTCTCGTGCGCACTCTCTCGGACGCTGACCGCGCGATCGGTCGATTGGCTGGCGCGGGCCGGGGGCTTCCCAACCCCCATCTCCTGATCCGTCCGTTCGTCCGCCGTGAGGCGGTGCTATCGAGCCGGATCGAGGGAACCCAGGCCACCCTCGGCGAGTTGCTGGCCGCGGAAGCTGGCGCCGCAGTCGAGCGCAGCCCGGCAGACCTCCGTGAGGTGGCCAACTACGTCGCGGCGCTGGAGTATGGCGTCAAACGGCTGCGCACGTTGCCGCTTTCCCTTCGACTCGTCCGCGAGTTGCATGCGCGACTGATGAAAGGCGTGCGGGGCGACTACGCGACGCCGGGGGAATTCCGGCGTTCCCAGAACTGGATTGGCCCTGCGGGGTGCACGCTCGTCAACGCGACATACGTGCCGCCCCCGGCGGGCACGCTGGTCAAGACCCTCGGCGCCTGGGAGAAATTCCTGAATGACCACGCGCTGCCGCCGCTGGTGCAGGTCGCGCTCGCCCACTCCCAGTTCGAAGCGATCCATCCCTTCCTGGACGGCAACGGTCGGGTGGGCCGCTTACTCATCACCCTGTTTCTGATCGAGCGCGGGATCTTGCCGGCGCCCGTCCTTTATCTGAGCGCATTCTTCGAGGCGACACGTCAGGAGTACTACGCCAACCTGCTCGGCGTGACCCAGCGCGGCGACTGGGGTACATGGCTTGAATACTTCTTGAACGGAGTGGCCCGCCAGAGCGAGGACGCGGTCAGCCGGGCGGAACGTATCAACGGCCTCCTCGCCCGCTGGCGTTCGGCCGTCGCCGGAATGCCATCCAAGGGACCGGCACGCCTCATCGAGGTCTTGGCCGAGAACCCGTTCTGCACCATCAAGCGTGCTGCCGAACGCCTGGGCGTCGCCTACACCACGGCGCAGAGGGCGGTGGAAAAGCTCGAATCGGCGTCGATCGTCACCCGGGCGACCGACGCCAAGCGTGATCGCGTCTACTGCGCGAAGGCGATACTGGACGTCCTCGAGGAGCCGGCACGACTCACGCCGGCGGCGGAGTCCTGATGGCGCGACCGACGATGAACGGGAAGGGCAAGGTGCTCCCGAGGCCGCGCGCTGGGACGTCGCGGCGGCGGGGGCAGAGTTGCGTAAGATGATCGCATGAGTCAACACGCCGGTCCGTCACGAGCGTCCGACACGCCGCCTGTACCCGAGCCAACGTTCGCGGAGCGGGCACGCACGCTGGTTCACCTCGGGCGCAACGGGACGCTGGCGACGCTGTCGCGCAAGCACCCGGGGCATCCGTTCGCGTCGATCATGCCGTACGCGCTCGACGTCGAGGGGCGGCCGCTCGTTCTCATCAGCGCGATGGCGATGCACACGCAGAACCTCGAGGCGGACGGGCGCACGAGCCTCCTCGTGACCCAGCCCGGCGCGACGGGCGATCCCCTCGCCTCCGGGCGCGTCACGCTCATGGGGCGAGCCGCGCGCGTGAGCGCCGGCGAGCGCGACGCCGTCAAGACCGTCTACCTCGCCGCCCACGCGAACGCAGTTTACTGGGTGGACTTCGAGGACTTCGCGTTCTGGCGGCTCGCCGTCGACGACGTGTACTTCGTGGGCGGCTTCGCGGCGATGGGCTGGGTCGACGCAGTGGAATATCGGGCAGCCCGCCCCGATCCCCTGGCCGAGGTCGCCGAGGGGATCATGGAGCACATGAACCGCGACCACGCCGACGCCCTGCTGGGCTATGCGCGGTTCTTCGCCGGCGAGGAGGCCGACGAGGCGCGCATGGTCGGCGTCGACCGGCTCGGCTTCAAGCTGCACCTCCGGAGCGGCCAACGGCGCTGGAGCGCGCGTGTCGCCTTTCCCCGCGAGGTCACGACGGCGGCCGACAGCCGGGCGGTGCTGGTCGAGATGGCACGCCAGGCGCGGGGGTGAACGCGCTCGCTCCGATCCTGCTCGCCCTCGTGCTCGCCGGCTGCGCCTCCGGCAGGACGCCGCTGCCCGCCTGGGCGCCCGACAGCCTCAAGCCGAGCGCCTTCGTCGTGCCGCCTCCGGCTTCCGAGCCCGCGCGGCTTCCATCGCCGCCGCCGTCCGAGATCGTCCAGCTTCTCAAGCTCGCCGCGCCCGAGGGGGGCCGCGGCCGGCTGAAGCTGACGAAAACCGTGAACTACGTCCGCGACACGGAGCGCGACCCCGCCAAGCAGCCGCAAGCTGCTCCCCCGTAC
>Ga0105164_10003066_pt1 | contig 10190 bp, 11 predicted proteins | sample VDWuncwatermetaG_FD_89674 | JGI IMG/M metagenome (GOLD analysis project Ga0105164, IMG submission 89674) | Wastewater microbial communities from Netherlands to study Microbial Dark Matter (Phase II) - VDW unchlorinated drinking water | ecosystem: Environmental > Aquatic > Freshwater > Drinking... | reverse complement strand
TCTCTGATCGTAACGATCGCACGATCATTGTATCCAACCAGTCTAGCCTCACATCCAATCAAATTTCTGTATTGCACACGCACTCCTTCATCCCATGCAATCGCCTCTAAATCTATTGCGGCAGGATCGAAGATGCCAAGCTCCAACAACCTCCGCTCGGCTTTTGATGTGCTAGAAGGCTGGTTCAGAATTAAATATCCTTATCAATTGCGCCTAACTCAACTAATTCCACAACTAATTCTATTGCGTCCTCGTCACTAATATTATTCAAGTTACGTGCAGCAAGGGTTAGCCGGGAATCATTTGCGGCAGTTAATTTCGCAATTATTTTACGAGCAATGTTGGCGTCTATTGGGTGAGTTTCAGGCAGCGCCTGATTGTTAGCAGATTTCATTGCTGTTCTTGCTGCTTGTAGTCTTTTGGCTCCAACGGCTTGAATAGCATTTTGATATGCATTTTTTGCCGTGATGCCAGCTTGCTTCAGCGACTCATCCTTGGCAGCCTCTTGCAGTAGTTCGGCATCAGGTGTGTTAAACAAATCTTCGACTAACAATTTCGCGATTTTATTTAATTCTACGCGCGGATCATTTGTATCTGCTGTCATATTAAGAACTCCTTATTTTGCCAGCTTATCTAATTTACGCCGAATTGCTCTCAGTGTACTTGCATACTGAGTTGGGGTTAGGCCTACAGTCTCTTGTATTTGTTGCGGGCTATATTCATCCAATTGAGCCATAACTACCATAGCTTCATCATCCTTCAAAGTTTGATCAATTTCCTCGAGCGTTTGTTTGGCTTTCAAGATTTCTTCAGGCGTATCAATATTTGGCTGGAGGTCATCGATATCTAGGGAACCATCCTCTTCTAACACCTTGGCTGTGAGGTGGAGTGGGTCACGTTTGCGATTTTTGAGGTAGGCATCGACTAGGCTTTTCATAGCGCCATAGATAAAAATTTCTACGGGAAGCCCCCTTGGACACTTTCTCTTGCCTTCCAATGCCTTGCAAAAAGCTAAATTCAAAATGTCCTGACCTTCAATAGCCAAACCCATGCATAAATACTCAGCTGACTTTCCGAGCTTTATCCACTTAACTTCAGTCAATGAACTAAGGTTTTCCTTAAATTCGTCTACTGATAAAACATCTCGAATTTTCTCTGTAGTTATCAAGTTAACTCCCTATGCTGCAAAAGGCTCCTTTTTTCCACTATACAGACATTACGAAAATATTTTTTTCAATTTGTCTGCAAGGAGGGCTGTTTGTAGCCATATGCAGTGAGAGCGCAATTTCAGTGCTATCACTTTATAGGAGAAACATAATTATGAGCAATTCAGAAGGAAGTAACAAAGATATACATGAACACGGCAAGCCAACAACCTTCCATATCATTGTCAATGCGCGTGAGCATGAAGTGCGCGGCCCGAAAATCAGCTATCGCGAGGTGGTAAACCTTGCATTCCCCAGCGACCTAGGTCAAATCATCTACTTAGTGCAATATGTCGCACCTAAACTACCCGATGGAACTTTGGCCGACGGCGAATCCGTGGAACTTGAGAATGGGATGAAATTCGATGTTACACCAACCAATCGTTCTTAGGACAGATATCCAGAAACTGATAGATGAGAAATATGAGGTAACGATCTATCGAGATCACTTGCTGATAGAGTCGATACCTTATGTCACATCTAATAGTAAGGTCGCATACGATGGCATACTGGCTTGCCCGTATGTGGATGGGAAGCCTGACCATACGGTATGGCTCAGGGGCGCCACACCCTGCACCAGTCAGGGTCAGCCGCTCACACAAGTTATCAATCACTCAAACTCTCAAGTATTGTTTGATCGATTTCAAGTCAATCACTACTTCTCAAACAAACCATCCAATGTTGCAGATTTCCCTGCAGACTACTATGTAAAGATGACTCACTACATCAACATCCTTGGTGCACAAGCAAGGATAATCGACCCTGATGCTGATGCGCGGACAGGACGAGCCGTCGAATCCAGAAATGATGAATCAGTATTCCGTTATGGAGATTCAGCTTCTACGCGAGCTGGCATTTTTGCAGTTTCGCAAAAGCTTTGGTTACCTCGCATTGCAATCGTGGGGCTTGGTGGGACTGGCAGTTACATTCTGGATCAGGTAGCCAAAACGCCAGTCAAGGAAATTCACCTCTTTGACGGGGACACATTCAAGCGACACAACGCTTTCCGGGCTCCTGGCGCGGCCTCACTGGAAACATTGCAGCAAGAGCTAAAGAAAGTTGATTATTTCAGCGCGATGTTCGATCCAATGCGGATTGGCATTACCCCTCATTCTTATCATCTTGATGAAAGAAATATCGGCGAGCTTGCAAGCTTTGATTTTGTGTTTGTAGCCGTCGATAACGGCCTTTCACGTGGGTTGATCTGCAATTACTTGAAGGACGCTGGAATTCCATTTATCGATGTAGGAATGGGTTTGCTCAAAGACGAGGCCCAGATGAGTGTAATGGGTCAGTGTCGTGTAACGTTGTGTACACCATCAAAACACAATCATCTGGCATCATGTGTGGACATGCATGATGATAGTGCCGAAGCACTCTACGCGAGCAATATCCAAGTGGCCGATATGAATGCAATGAATGCCATACTAGCTGTCATTCGTTGGAAACAACATTTTGGATTCTACGCAGACAGTGAGATGGCGCACAATCTCGGCTACTCCATTAACCTTCAATCGGTTTTCCGGAAGGAAAAGGCCAGCGAATGAGGCAACTCACTATCACCCCGCAATTCGTGGAACTTATCCCCACCCAGATTCAGGATGGGATACTTTACATTAGCGAGAAATATGGCACGGCCATTCATAAATGCTGCTGCGGCTGCGGACATGAAGTTGTAACACCCCTTTCACTGGCAAGCTGGAAACTGTACCGGGTGGGAAACATTGTCACTCTTCACCCTTCGATTGGCAATTGGAAATTTCAATGCAAATCCCATTATTTGATACAAAAGAACAAGGTTATCTGGGTGCCATCAATGTCAAAGCAGCAAATTCACCGTGTTCAAGATCGTGATAAGCGAGATATGGAGCGCTACATTGCCCAATCAAACGTACATAAAATGAAGGGTGAGTTGGTACAGTCTACAGATACGCGAGTTGAAGAAAGACCTATGGTTGGAGCCAGATCAAGATCACCATGGCATTGGTTGAAAACATGGTGGGAAAATTAACAGGCGCAGCCTTACATCACGTTTTTTCTTTCCGCTTCTCCAGTACTTCCATCGCCTCTTCTGTTATTTCCCGCACTTCTTCGCGAGTCTCAAGAAAATTGACTTTTGTCCTACGTACATTTAGTCCAGAGATATTTGTTCAACGGGACGTAGTCAACTCGCCAATCATGGCACGGATGGGTTCTGGATAGCTTGCATTTGGCAAGCCTTGGTTATGTACCGCCAAAGCCAGGAAGTATTCATGAAATGAACGGTGGAAAAAACGTAACGTCATGCCAGCAGATAAACTACGTTCGCGGATGGGTTCAAGGAACGACGTGGTAGAGTAAATGTCGCTGTTAACCTTGGTACCAAACCGCTTTGCAGCAAGCTCTTCAACTATGTCCTCTTGTATTGTCTCGACCAACTGAATCTCATCACCAGACTCATCCGTCATCCTTAGTGCTATATCCGCCATTAGGTTGATGATAGCCTGCACTAATTGACCCGTGTTTTGATAGGCAGTCGGTCTGAGCCGACTCTTGCTAAAATCACGCATCAACTTTTGTTCCGACCATCTTCGGTATAACTCGGCACGGTTGACGAAAACAACATGCCCTTCCACCGCCACCAAATCAACCGCCATCGCTAATAGCAAAGGGTGTTGCAAAGCTAGGTCATTACCGATGCCAATTTGAATATGCTCGCGGAACTGTCGCAATCGTATTCCTTGCTCATGATCGCTTAGCTTCAGTGCAGAATCGATATATTCAAGTGCTTGGTTGGTTGACCAATGATGCAGTTCGACCAATTGTATTTTTCCGTTGGAAAATTGATTCCCTGAATTTAATGGTTTCGTGTAGTCGAGAAAGTGATCCCGAAAATGTTCCTTACGAGTCGTTAGGACAACTTGGCAGCGCGCCCGCGATAGCTCATTCATCAGAACTTGAAAACCTTCCATTGAGGAATAAAAACGATTTTCATCTATGGCATCGATCAGTAATATGAAATTGGTATCCTGATCGCGAAGGCGTGCTGCGAGTAATGGCCCTGCCAGCCAAATAAGTTGTTGTGTTTCTTCGGCATTAAAGTCAACTCCATCGTTAAAGATGCCGATATACTCGGCTATCGACGTCGCGAGTGCATTCTCATTGCCAACGCCTGTTTCGGAGTGCTTGAGAGCAGCGGCCGGTACATACAAAAGCTGCTTGTCTGCGAAACTAGATAGGCGATGAGATAGCGTTGATTTGCCCGCGCCAAAAGAACCGTAAACCAATGTCCAGCGACCTTTTGGATTTGCGATTAGATTCATCGGATCATCGCTCTGAATACTATGACTCATGCTCACCTTGGGTATGTCGTGGCGGCGTAGCGTTAACTCACCTTGTTCGTGTGGTACGTTGTTCAACACGATATTGCCGAAGAGAAACTTTGATCGTTCACTACATGCTGTTTCGTTGGCGAGACGTTGAATCTCCTGCATGATATGTCCCGTTAACTCTTTGTTTAGTTCTTTACCTAATCTGCCTAAATCCCACAATAACACCTCATTTGCTTTGCCATTGTCTTTTAGCACCTGTAACTCAGCGAGAACGCGTTTGGTGAACTCTTGGTCGATCCCAGGACGGTTGTAAACTAAAAGATAGGTTTCGCATTGGTGTTCTGATTTCTGAAAACTGCGGATCGATTTACAAATCTGATTAAACGGTGAATCACCGAGAGGCCCTTGTATCTCGAATCCTTTGCACTGCACCACAACAGAGAGGGGAGACCCATCGCCCACGAGTACAAGATCAATGCCGCTCCGATCAAGTGTCTTCAATGAGCTTGGATGCGCTAGACTTGGCCACTTGATGCGAAGAAGCGGATATACTTTTCGCTCGAAGTCGTGACCCGAACTGGCTCTCAAATCTTCAGCTGTTTTCGCCCATCTTTTGTTCGGCATTATTACCCCTTTGGGCTGGATTATAACTAATGGAGTGAGCATCATTACATCAGATTGAGGCCACGAACAAAATCCAAATCAGCATTCCCGTAGAATACTGATATGGATCGCCCCCACTTCATCCACCTCACAACTGATCCATCTAGCCTGGCCAATTCTGATCGCGCAGCTTGCGATTATGGCAAATGCCGTGATCGACACCGCGATGGCCGGGCGGGCGGCTGTCTGCCATCGACCTAGCCTCGGTCGGCCTCGCCGCTGCTATCATGAGCACGGTGCCGATGACGCTGCTCAGCGTATTGCTCGCGCTGCCTCCGATTTTCGCCCTCCTTTACGACGCATGCCGATGTCGGGCGTGAGATTCATCTGAGCGTCTGGATATCGCTGGAACTGGCGTTGGGTGAATAGCCTATTTGAAAAATAATTAAAAATAGAAAGTATTTCACTTCATGTCAGTGGCAACTCCGCAGTCCCCGAGCCTATGCCGGAAATTTCATGCACTGCTTTGACAAACTCGGCTTGTCCATGCAGATGAATTAACGAGCTGGGATGCGCCTTACCGCGCATATGAACCAACCGCGCTCTGCTAGCCGCTGGCATTTCCCATTTCAATCCAGCCAACAATTCATCCGCGCCTACCGGGTTATTGCAAATCAACACCATGTCGCAACCCGCATGGAGCGCAGCTTCAGCGCGTTGTACCACTCCGCCTGCTCCGGTCGCACCTTCCATACTTAAATCATCGCTAAAAATACAACCTTCAAAACCCAATGCGCCGCGCAAAATATCCTTTAACCAAATGCTGGAATAGCCAGCAGGGTATTGATCCACTTTAGAATAAATTACATGCGCGGGCATGATCGCCGTTAATCCAAAATTCACCATTTGACGAAACGGAACCAAATCGCACATCTCTATGTCGGCAAGCTCACGATCATCTTGAGGAATTTCCAAATGAGAATCTGCGCGCACGTAGCCATGCCCCGGAAAATGTTTGCCCACTGTTTGCATACCTGCGTGCCTTAATCCTATGAGCAGGCTATGGGCCAGATCAACAATGGCTTGGGGGTCAGCATGAAAAGCACGATCTCCGATCACGCTGCTGCTACCGTAATCCACATCCAACACAGGGGTAAAGCTGAAGTCAATGCCACAGGCGCGCAATTCTGCAGCCAATACAAAGCCTATTTGTTGTGCCAGATGTTTAGCGCGCTTGGGATGTTCATCCCAGATATTACCTAGTTCGCGCATCGATGGAATGCGGGTGAAACCTTCACGGAACCGCTGTACCCGCCCGCCCTCATGATCCACTGCGATTAACAGCGGCGGGTTACGAACCGCGTGAATAGCGGCAGTCAACTCCATGAGTTGCCATGTTGATTCAAAATTTCGGGTAAATAGAATAACGCCACCAGTCAGAGGGTGGCGTAGTCGCGCTATATCTTCCGTTGTCAAAGCTGTACCTACAACGTCCAGCATTACCGGACCCATTCCCATTGTTACGCTCCTTTTATATATACGAATTTATTCCAATTCCCGATAAAAACGATCACTGTGTTACCTTCGTCTTCGGCTCCTAGCCGTACTCAAATGTACTGTCTTCACCCGCAAGGGGTAGACCGTGGTTGTAAAGCCGATGAATCGGCAACAACCGCGCACCGTCGCCTCATCCTTGCCGCCTTGTGCTCCTTTTTATCGGAAACTGGAATTACTGGGCAGTGCCGGACTCAGTAAACTCCAGCACCACAAACGCTACCGCCATATCACGTTCATCACTGATACTAAGATGATGATGGGTAATCCCTAATTGACGCAGGTACGCAGCCAATATCACATCAAATATAAAAATTGGCTTGCCTAAATGATCATGCGAAATACTGATGTGTTGAAATGTAATCGGCGAGCGTAAGCCATGCCCCACCGCCTTGGACAGCGCTTCTTTGGCAGCAAAGCGTTTAAGCAGCAGACGGCTAGGTTGCGTATGTTTGAAGTATTCTGGCAGTTCTTGCGGGCTGAGAATGCGGTGCGCGAAGCGATCACCATATCGTTCATGCACAGTCTGAATGCGCGCGTGTGACACGATGTCGGTGCCTATGCCAAATATCATTTGGTCACTGATATGGGCATGAGCAAAGCCTTCATTTTTTTCACCGCCTGCTCCAAGCCAATAAACAGTGCTTCGGCGATAATGGCGTGACCAATGTTGAGCTCAATGATGTGCGGAATTGCAACGATGGACTGCACGTTATGATAGTTCAAACCGTGCCCGGCATTCACTTGTAAACCGATGGCATGGGCATGTTTGACTGCACGCTGTATCCGCGCCAGTTCTTGCATCTGCTGCGGCACGCTACTGGCATCGGCATATTTTCCGGTGTGAATCTCCACCACAGGTACGCCTGCGGCACGTGCCGCATCCAATTGCTTTTCATCCGCATCGACAAATAGTGAAACACGTATCCCCGACTTGGTACATTTTTCAGACGCTTTTTTTATGCCCTCAAAATTGCCAATTACATCCAAGCCACCTTCAGTGGTGAGTTCTTCGCGTCGCTCAGGCACAAAACATACATCGTGCGGCTTGATCCGCAACGCAATGTCCAGCATCTCCTGCGTAATCGCACTTTCAAGATTCATGCGGGTTTGCAACATGTCCCGCAATATCTCCACATCTCTATCCTGTATATGGCGACGGTCTTCACGCAAATGTAAGGTGATGCTATCTGCTCCGGCAGCTTCGCAAATTAACGCTGCCTGCACCACATTGGGGTAGCGTGTACCGCGCACCTGACGCAAGGTGGCAACGTGGTCTATGTTAAGTCCGAGTTTAATCAACTACTATCCTCCTGTTTAGGGCATCTCTAAAAATCCAACTTCCGTCGCCATACTGTGTTGTTCACAAAAAATTACTTCTAACATATCAAACATATGCGGCGGCGCAATTTTTTGTTCGCGCCTTGTCTGGCTTGGTAATTTGAATTGCTAGAGATGTCCTTTAGTTGTAGTTACGCGTTGCGATTATTCTGAAAATCTATTATCAATTCTCGCGTATGCAATATCTTGCCCGCAAGGTGCTGGTTAAGCAACATGCGCATCAATTGCTTACTCTGCTGCGCGCTGACTGCATCACTAAAGTCGTCTACAGCCAGATCGAGCAATGTTTTCCCCCAAACAGGTACACTCGCCAAACTCGCACCATTTACATGTTTCTGTGTGGCATCACGCTTTGCCCCACAAGGGGACAATGTCATATCCCGCACAGCGCCACGTTCAAATACATATTGATACGAAACATCTGGCACGATGGGCGCATGAGTATCGGCTTCCTGCACCAATTGCAGCGCGTAACCGAGTTCCTGCAATAAGCGTTTTTCGAATGAGCGTAGCGTCGCCGCGTAATCGCTTACCGTGTCACAGCCCTGTGTCAGCTTTTTTAATGTGTCCTGATAAAAATTAAATAACTGCTCATGCGGGTCGTCTCGCGCCAGCAAATTTAATAATAATTCATTCAAATAAAATCCGCATAACAGTGCCGTACCCTGTAACTGCGGCTGCCCACCCTGCCACTCTGCGCTATGCAATGTACGCAATTCGTGCTTACCAAACCAACTCAATGTTAATGGCTGAAAAGCCATCAACAGCCCACGCATCAATGATCGTGGCCGCCGCGCGCCGCGCGCTACTAACGCGATGCGGCCAAATTGCTTACTAAAAACTTCCAGCACCAGACTGGTTTCACGATAAGGATAATTGTGCAAAACAAATGCCGGTTGCTCAACTTGCCGATGTTTGTGTTTATCTGTCACGGGCACTCTGCCTTATTTAATACCCCGGAGACTGATCAATAGCCCAAGCTCTTCAAGGTTTGTGCATTATCAGCCCAGCCGCTACGAACTTTTACCCAAACTTCAAGATACACTTTTCCGTCAAATAATTTTTCCATATCCAAACGCGCTTGCGTAGCAATCTCTTTTAATTTCTCTCCACTTTTGCCGATCAACATGGCCTTGTGCGCTTCTTTATCCACCAAAATTGCGGCATGAATTCGGCGCATTGTCCCATCCATTTTAAATTGCTCAATGATGACACTGACTAAGTAAGGAAGCTCGTCCCCGGTGAACCTAAAAACCTTTTCACGCACCAACTCAGCCGCCAAGAAACGTTCGTTGCGATCAGTAACCTCATCCTCTGGATAAATTCTCTCACCCTCTGGTATGTAAGGACGAATTGCATTTAGCAGCGTATCTAACTGCAAATTTTGTTTAGCACTCACCGCGACTATCGCGGCAAACTCGCGCTTGCGTGACATCTCTTGAATAAACGGCAGCAAGGTGGCCTTGTCCGATAGATTGTCTACTTTATTGATAACCAGTAACACCGGCAAATGTTTGGGCAACAGGTTCATTACTTCGGTATCGCGTTCATCAAAATGATGCGCCTCGATTACAAAGAGCACGACATTGACCTCGCGCAGACTGCTGGTGACCACACGGTTCATGCCACGATTTAAGGTATTCAAATGTTTGGTTTGAAAGCCTGGCGTATCAACAAAAACAAACTGCGTCTGCTCTTCCGTCACGATGCCGATGATACGGTGGCGAGTTGTCTGCGCCTTGCGCGAGGTGATACTGACTTTCTGCCCAACCAGATGATTAAGCAGCGTTGATTTTCCTACGTTCGGGCGACCCACAATGGCAATAAAACCGCTTCGAAACTCGCCCTCATTGTCCCCTTGTGGGGCATTTGTGATTGATTTATTCATTTTATTACGTGTCAATTTCTAGAATGGTGATCAAGCAACAAGGACGGGGGTGCTAAATTTTTCCACTACAATTTTTTATACGCAACTTCAGCGGCCACCTGCTCTGCGCTGCGGCGACTCACGCCTTCACCCAGCGTTGAAATATTAAGCTGTGCAATGTCACATGCCACCTTGAATACTTGAGCATGGGCTTCGCCCTGCGTGGCTATGACGGTGTACTTCGGTAAAGCTAGACGCTTGCTTTGCAGAAACTCCTGCAGCAAGGTTTTGTAATCTTTACCCATAGCC
>Ga0105164_10003065_pt1 | contig 10191 bp, 9 predicted proteins | sample VDWuncwatermetaG_FD_89674 | JGI IMG/M metagenome (GOLD analysis project Ga0105164, IMG submission 89674) | Wastewater microbial communities from Netherlands to study Microbial Dark Matter (Phase II) - VDW unchlorinated drinking water | ecosystem: Environmental > Aquatic > Freshwater > Drinking... | reverse complement strand
TCATAGTTTTCAACTCATTGCACCCGGAGAAACTTCAAAAACAGAATGAATTTATCCGAGTTTGATTATTCCCTGCCCAAAAGCTTCATCGCCCAATACCCTCTGCAAAAGCGCGATCGTTCCCGACTCCTCGTGCTTCACAGGAAAACAGGGGAGATCGAACACGCGCATTTCCGGGATCTCCTGGCGTATCTCCATGCGGGAGATGCTTTAGTGCTGAACGATACGAAGGTCAAGCGGTCACGGATGTTTGGAAGAAAAGAAACGGGAGGTAAAATTGAAGCGCTTTTCCTTCGGCAACTCTCTCCTTCTGACTATGAAGTCCTTTTGAGTCCCTCCGGAAGTCTGAAAAAGGGGTGCCGGTTTTTCTTTGATGAAGAGATAACCGCCAAGCTGACCGGTGGTAACGGCATAGTTAAGAAAATCCGATTTCAAAAAAAAGGGATTGAACAGTGGATGAGAAGAAAAGGGAGCGTTCCTCTTCCTCCTTATATTCACCGGTCTCCCGACAAAGAAGATCTTTTCCGTTATCAAACTGTTTATGCGAAAAAAGAGGGAGCGGTAGCGGCGCCGACGGCAGGTCTCCATTTTACAAAAAGCCTCCTTCGGAAGATAGAGAGAAAGAAAGTTTGTTTCTGTCCGGTAACCCTTCATGTAGGATATGGAACTTTTGAACCGGTGCGGAGTGAAACGGTTTCGGAGCACAAACTTCATGAGGAATTTTTTGAAATGCCTCTCAAAACAGCCCGCTCTTTAAATAGGGTGAGAAAAAATGGAGGCCGTATTGTAGCCGTCGGAACAACCAGCTGCCGGGTGCTTGAAACAAGCGTACAGGGTACAGGGTACAGGGTACAGAAACCCTCTTTTATACCCTCTACCCTACACCCTGCACCCTATTTGTTCCGACCGATGAAAGGATGGACTAATCTTTTTGTTTATCCGCCCTATTCCTTTCAAGGGACCGACGCGCTGATTACCAATTTTCACCTTCCCAAAACGACCCTTTTTATGCTCGTTGCAGCATTTGCAGGAATCGATCTCATCCGAAAGGCCTATCAAGAAGCGGTTGACCGGGGGTACCGCTTTTATAGTTATGGGGACGCAATGTTCATCCTATGATGAAAATAGAAAAAACGCTTGGTAGAAAGCCCGAACTGCGTGATCTTCGAAAAGCGTTTCACATTTTGACAGAAGATGCTGAAACAAAAGCGAGGAGAGGTTTTTTACAGACCCTCCATGGAGAGGTGGAGAGTCCCTGTTTTATGCCTTGCGGAACCCAGGGAACGGTCAAGGCGCTTTCGAGCGAAGAGTTAGAGAGTGTTGGCGCTCAAATCGTTCTTGCCAATGCCTATCATCTTTATCTTCGGCCGGGGGAAGAGGTTTTCGAAACCATCGGAACGCTTCACGACTTTATGAATTGGAGAGGGGCGATCTTGACGGACAGCGGGGGATTTCAGATCTTCAGCCTTGCGCCCCTCAGGAAAATTACCCATGAGGGACTTTGTTTTCAGTCTCATATTGACGGTTCGAAGCAATTCTTAACGCCCGAAAGGATTGTTCAATTTCAAATGCTTTTGGGCAGTGATATTGTGATGGTTTTGGATGAGTGTGTGGGTTATCCGAGCGGAAAGAAAGAGGTGGAGGAAGCGATGAACCGGACTCTTGAGTGGGCCGAGAGGTCCAAGAAAGAGTTCCATGCGCGTCAGACGTCTCCCGGTCAACTCCTCTTTGGAATCGTCCAGGGAGGGATCTATACGGACCTTCGAAAAGAAAATTGCGAACGGTTGATGGCCGTTGACTTTGACGGCTACGCCATCGGGGGAATGGGTGTCGGAGAGCCCAAAGAGCTTTTGAAGGAGATCGTCCCTGTTTGTACGGAAGGCCTTGCCTCGGATAAGCCGAGATATCTGATGGGGATCGGGACTCCTGAGGATATTCTGGAAGGGATCGCCTCCGGGGTCGATTTTTTTGACTGTGTCCTCCCGACCCGTAACGGAAGAAATGGCCAAGCCTTTACTTCTTATGGTACACTCAATCTGAAGAACGCGACCTACGCGAAGGATCCGGCTCCCATTGAAGAGGGCTGTTCCTGTCCCGCCTGTGGGGGATACAGCCGGGCCTACGTCCACCATCTCCTGAAAGCGAAGGAAATCCTAGGCTCGAAGCTTGTGACACTACACAACATTTCTTTTTACCTTCGTCTGATGAAGGAGTCGCGGGAAGCGATCCAAAAGCAGCAATTTGGAATATTTAAAGAAAGAACAATTCAACGCCTAAGGAGTGCTTCATGAATGTCCTATTCAATACCCTCTTGGAGGTGACTCAAGGAGGTCCCCCTCCTTTTCTTTCCATCGTTCCGTTCGTTCTCATGTTTTTGGTTTTTTATTTCATCCTTATCCGTCCCCAACGAAAACAGCAATCGGAACATGAAGCAACGATTAAAAATCTGAATAAGAATGACGAAGTCGTTACCACAGGAGGCATTCACGGAACCGTAGTGGGTTTGAAAGAGAAAAGTGTGCTCCTTCGGATCGCGGAAAATGTGAAAGTGGAAGTAGATCGGAGTGCAATCGCCAGGGTTGAGAAGTCGCGTCCTGAGGAACTACACGCCACGGTGGAAAAATAAAAGAAGGAAAATGAAATGGATCATAGACTGAAGTGGAAAGTTCTTTTGATTTTCGCAATTTTAATCGGTTCCCTCTGGAGTATTTATCCGCTGAATGAAAAGATCAATCTGGGACTGGATCTCCAGGGTGGGATACATCTTGTCCTTAGAGTGGATACCAAAGGCCTTCCGCCCAAGCAGGCCGAAGATGCCACGGAGAGGGCTCTTGAAATTATCCGAAATAGAATCGACCAGTTTGGTGTGAAAGAGCCGGTCATTCACCGTCAAGGGAAGGGTGAAATCGTCGTGCAGCTTCCCGGCGTGACCGACCGACAGCGCGCCCTGGATCTTATTGGAAAGACGGCCCGCCTTGAATTTAGACTGGTTTCTGAGGATCCGGATTTGTTGGAGAAGGTGCGGGCGGGGGAGCCTTCAGAAAATGTTGAACTCGTCTCTTATGAAAAAGGGGAACTTCTGCTCGAAAAAACCCCCGTCCTAACGGGGGATGCCCTTGTCACTGCAAGCGTCTCCTTCGACCAGAGCCGTTTTAATGAGCCCTACGTTTCCGTTGAGTTGAATCCTGACGGGTCGCGGAAATTTTCGAGGGTGACCCGCGATAACGTGGGACGGCGCCTTGCCATCGTATTGGATGGAAAAGTGCAGTCCGCGCCTGTCATTAAGCAGCAGATCCCTTCGGGTCACGCCATGATAGAGGGAAATTTTAAAATGGATGACGCGACGGATCTCGCAATCATCCTCCGAGCAGGGGCACTTCCTGCACCGATTTTGGTTGAGGAACAGAGATTTATCGGACCGCTGTTGGGAAAGGATTCCATAGAATCAGGGATTAGGGCCTCTGTTCTCGGCGGTATCCTGGTCGTCGTCTTTATGATGGGATATTACCTTTTGGCCGGCGTCGTCGCCAGTATCGCGGTCCTCTTCAACTTTCTCCTGGTTCTGGCGGGACTTTCCCTTTTTCATGCGACCCTCACTCTTCCGGGTATCGCTGGAATGATTCTGACCGTCGGGATGGCCGTCGATGCGAACGTTCTCATCTACGAACGGATCCGCGAGGAACTTCGTGAGGGAAGGTCTCTCCGGAACGCCATTAATGCCGGATACCACAAAGCGTTTAGCGCCATTTTAGATTCAAACGTCACAACGCTCATTGCCGCATTTCTTCTTTTCTGGTTTGGTTCAGGCCCTATCCGCGGCTTTGGGGTGACCTTAAGCCTCGGACTGATTGCCAGCATGTTCACGGCGATTTACGTGACCCGTGTGATCTTCGATCTTTTGGTGGGATGGAACTCTCTTAAGAGTTTAAAGATGCTGCATCTCATCGGCCCTACCAAGATCGATTTCATCGGAAAGCGGAAAATATGCTATGGCCTTTCTCTTATCCTGATCCTCGGCGGGATGGCCTACTTTTTTGGGATGGGGGACAAGGCCTATGGCATTGATTTTACGGGGGGTCAAATCCAGGAATATCAGTTTGAAAAACCGGTGGCCCTGGAAGAAATTCGATCCTCTCTCAAAAATATCGCTCTGGTAGATGCCGATCTCCAGCAGTTTCGGGAGGACCGCATCATTCTTGTGAAGACCCCCCAGGATATGTCAGAATCTATTTCTGCCCAGTTCAAAAAAGATTTTGCGAGTAATCCTTTCCAGATTCTTCGGATTGAAAGAGTCGGCCCCTCGGTAGGGAAACATCTGCGGCGTCAAGCTCTCTTTGCCCTTCTGTATGCCCTCGGCGGCATTTTGGTTTATGTCTGGTTTCGGTTTAAGAATATCGCTTTCGCCGTTGCCGGAGTCATCGCTCTCTTTCACGATGTCCTTGCGACGCTCGGAATGCTTGCCATCACCCATCGTCAGGTGGATCTCACGGTTCTTGCGGCCATTCTCACCATTGCAGGGTTTTCCATCAACGATACCATTGTCATTTATGACCGGATTCGTGAGAAGGTCCGTTCCACGCGGAAGGCGACTCTTTCAGAGATCGTCAACCTAAGCGTCAACGAAACTCTCCCGCGGACCATATGGACTTCTTTCACAGCGCTATTATCCGTGGTTGCCCTATTCATTTTTGGAGGAAAAGTGATCAATGATTTCGCCTTCAGCTTAATGGTGGGCTTTATTTCCGGCGTGTATTCCACCGTCTATATCGCCTCTCCTCTCGTGATTGCCTGGAGTGGTCAAAAAAAGCCATGATCCAGCGGTGGGAAATCAAGGTTCCCGATCCGGTTTTAAGCGAGGAGTTGAGAAATACACTGCATCTTCATCCGGTAACAGCCCAACTTCTAGTTCACCGGGGTGTCAAAACGCCTTTTGAAGGCCGCACCTTCCTTTCCCACGATCTTTCCGCCTGCCCCGATCCCTTTGCCCTCAAGGATATGGACAAGGCGGTCTTCAGACTCAAAAAAGCACTGAAAGAGAAAGAAAAAGTCCTCGTCTGGGGCGATTACGATGTGGACGGCGTGACCAGTACCTCGCTTCTCGTGCGGAGTTTGAAGCGTTTCGGTTTTAACACCGTTCATCATATCCCTAACCGTTTGACAGATGGCTACGGCCTGAACAAGGAATTTCTGACCGTTGCAAAAAGGGAAGGCGTCCACGTCATTATCAGCGTCGATACGGGAATCGCAGGACATGAGGCGGTTGACCATTTGGGGCAACTTGGGATGGATATTATTCTCACCGATCATCATCAACCCAAGGAGGAGCTTCCTAACGCCTATGCAGTCATTAATCCGCTTCAGAAGGGGTGTACTTATCCTTTTCGGTTTCTTTCTGGTGTGGGACTTTCCTATAAGCTCGCCTGTGCCTTGGCCAAGGCGATTTCCCCAGACAAAGAAGAAGAGATTCGGGAGCATCTCGATTTGGTTGCAGTGGGAACTGTCGCGGATGTGGTTCCGATGATCGGTGAAAACCGGATCCTCGTTTATCATGGCTTAAAGACACTTGAGAAGAGGCAGAAACCGGGACTCCGGACCCTCCTCGCCATGGGGAGGATCCGGCATCAGAAACTTTCGCCGAGAGATATTGGTTTTGTGGTCGGTCCCCGAATCAATGCCTCCGGGCGTCTCGGTTCCGCAGAGACGGCTCTCAATCTTCTTTTGACTGATCGGGAGGAGGAGGCAAGGGAACTTGCTCTTCAGCTCGAGGCGAGTAACAAGGAACGTCGCCGGATTGAGAGTCAAATGCTTAAAGAGGCGATCTGTAAAGTGGAGCGGGAGATTAACTTTAAGAATGAACGGGTCATTGTGATTCAGGATGAAAAATGGCACCCCGGCGTTGTCGGAATTATTGCGTCACGAATCCTCAACCGTTTCTATCGACCTACTATTGTCATCGCCGTTTCCGGAGGGATCGGTCGTGGCTCGGCACGGTCGATTCAGGGTTTTTCCCTTCCTGCCGCTTTGGATCAGTGCAGGGAATATTTGGATGAATTCGGGGGGCATCCTTTTGCCTGTGGACTCACCCTTCGGGAGGAGTCTATTCAACCTTTTCGGGAATCCATTAATCGAATCGCTTCGAAAATGCTGGAGTTGGAAGACCTTGTTCCGACACTTTCCGTGGATATGGAATTACCACTCAGCGCCCTCACAGGCCCTCTCCTCGAAGAGTTGGAAGAACTGGAACCGTTTGGCTCGGGGAATCCTGAACCGCTCTTTCTTTCGAAGGGAATTCTGCTCGAAAGGGGCTCATCCAATAGTGGGGAGGTACAAATGGAGGTGAGGGACAAGGAGGGAACTCGCGCCTCTTATGGGGCGCTTATTCCTTCGCAACTGGCCAAAGAAATGGCTCCTTTTCTAGCCGAACCGGTCGATCTGGTTTACCATCCCTTTCAAAAAATACAGGATGGGAAAAAAATCATTCTCCTTCGGGTCAAAGATTTTTCTCCTGCTAGGCCTGCGGTTTCAGGATGAAGCTCGCTTTTTGGACCTTGCCCGCCTTTAAACATTTTGTACACACCCGAATGGTTTTCCGGACGCCACGCAGTATGGCGTGGATTTTTTGAAGGTTGGGGAAGAAACGGCGCTTTGCAATGCCTGTGACCTTTTTCCCGACGCCACCCTTTTTCTTGGCCATTCCTCTCCGGGAGATGACTCTTCCGGCGACAGGTCCTTTGCCGCAAATCTCACATCGCCTTGACATCTGTTTTTGCCCTCTATATTATAATCAATAAAGATGACAATGTGGCCAAAGTCTATCACATTTGAGAGGCGACATCAAGAGAAAAAAGATCCCCAGATCCCTATCCGCTACCTGAAAGGGGTCGGGCCCAAAAGAGCAGAGCATCTTACTCGTTTGGGGATCGAGACCATTGAGGATCTTTTGACAACACTTCCCAGGCGTTATGAAGACCGTTCACAGCTTTGCGCGATACGGTCCCTCCGCGTCGGAAGCGTGCAGACCACCGTGGGGGCCGTTTTAGCGGTGGGGGAGAGAAAAACACAAAAGGGGGCCTCTCTTGTGGAGGTTGCCTTTGGGGACGGAACCGGTGTTCTCAAGGGGATCTGGTTTAATCAACCGTACCTGAAATATACTTTTTCAATCGGCCAAAAAGTGATCCTCCACGGAAAGGTGGAGCGCTTCCATCGTCTCCAAATGAACCAGCCCGAACATGAGGTGATGGAGTCGGGGGAGGAAAGCTCTTCTTTTCTGCATGTGGGCCGTATTGTGCCGATTTATTCCCTGACATCGGACGTTTCCCAGCGGTGGCTCAGGACCATTGCGCACGAAGCGGTTACCCACTATGGGCCTTTTTTGGTAGATCCTCTTCCCGAAGAACTACAGCGCCGATACCTTCTTGCTCCCTTGCAAGAGGCCCTCCGCGCGCTCCATTTTCCGAAGTCGATGGAGGAAGCAGAACAGGCGCGGAAAAAACTCACTTTCAACGAATTTTTCCTTTTTGGACTCGCTATCGCCTTCCGCCGGACAAAAAACCGGGCTCTTCCGAAAAAGAGGAACAGTCTAGAAGACCGCTACCCGATAGAGGTTTTCGAACGTCTTTTCCCTTTTCCATTCACACGCGCCCAGCGGAGAGTCATTGAAGAAATTCGACGGGATATGGAAGGGTCTATTCCAATGAACCGGTTGCTTCAAGGGGATGTCGGTTCCGGGAAGACACTCGTGGTGATGTATGCGATGGCACTCGCGGTGAAAAATGGATGGCAGGCGGCATTGATGGTGCCGACAGAAATTTTGGCCGACCAGCATGTCCGAGTCTGTAAAGAAATTCTTTCTCCGCTAGAAATCCGTGTGGCGAGTCTTACCGGTGGGCTGTCCCTTTCCGATCGGAAGAGTCTCCTCTGGAAGATCGAGAAGGGCCGGATCGATATCGTGGTGGGGACGCACGCACTCATTGAGGAAGGGGTTCGCTTCAAGCAGCTGGGAATTGTGGTGATTGATGAGCAGCATAAGTTCGGTGTGGTGCAGCGGGCAAGGTTGCGGGAAAAAGGGGAGAATCCGGACGTGTTGGTCATGACTGCAACACCCATTCCAAGAACCCTTGCCCTTACCCTTTATGGAGATTTGGATGTCTCTATTTTAGATGAAATGCCGCCGGGACGATCTCCTGTCCGGACGGAGTGGGTCGAGGAGGAAAAGAGGGGAAACGTGTATGAATTCCTCCGGGGGGAACTCCAGAAAGGACGTCAGGGATACGTGGTCTATCCTCTTGTCGAAGAGTCCGAAAAACTGGACCTTTTGGCCGCGACACAAATGGCCAAAACCCTTCGCAGCGTTTTTTCTGAATTCCAAATAGGTCTTTTGCATGGCCGCATGAAACCTGAGGAGAAAGGGGCGCTCATGCGTAAATTCCGTGAAGGGTCTATTTCTCTTCTTGTATCCACTATCGTGGTGGAGGTGGGTATCGATGTTCCCAATGCGACGGTGATGGTGATTGAACATGGGGAACGGTTCGGGCTGAGTCAACTGCACCAACTCCGGGGCCGGATTGGACGAGGCAGTCATCCCTCTTTTTGTTTCGTCATTTCGACGCCTAAAACGGAGGAGGCCAAAAAAAGGATTTCTATCCTTTCCCAGACCCATGACGGTTTCCGGATTGCCGAAGAGGACCTCCTCCTTCGCGGACCGGGTGAGTTTTTTGGAAAACGCCAGCACGGCCTCCCTGAACTTAAAGTCGGGAATATCCTCCGAGATATTGCCCTGTTGGAGCAGACCAAAAAAGAGGCAAGCCTGCTTTTTCAGAAAGACCCCCATCTTGCCCATCCTGCACACGAGCTCCTCCGAAAAAAATTTATCGAGAAATTCAGAAACTTAAGCGATATCCTCGCGACCGGTTAAAATGAAAATCATTGCAGGCGTCTGGAAAGGGATTCACCTCAAACCCCCTCCGCTGCACCTTTCCCGTCCCACCCAAGAACGGGTCAAGAAGTCGATTTTTGATATCCTCGGTCTCCGTGTGAAAGAGGGCCGGGTTCTCGACCTTTTTGCGGGAAGTGGCTCTCTCGGGATTGAAGCCCTTTCGCGGGGGGCGAAGGAGGTCGCCTTTGTCGAATGGAATCCCCTTTGCATGAGAGTCTTAAAGGAAAATCTCCTCAAACTTCCTGGCAAAAAGGAGCTTTTATGTATGGAAGAAAATGCCTTCAAGGCGATCGGAAAACTCGCTAGTCAGAAAAGGTGTTTTGATATAGTATTTATGGATCCACCTTATACAAAAGGAGTTACGACAAAATGCTTGCGGACAGTAACCCAATGTGGTATACTAAACCCTACTGCCATGTTGGTGGTGCGGCACTCAAGGAAGGAAGAGCTACCGTCAGAAAGTGGAAATTTTATTCTCCTCCGTCATGAGCGGTATGGAGAGACGGTGGTGTCCTTTTATGGCTTGGCCGGTTGATTTGAAAAGGAGTCGTGTGTCATCATCCCTTACGCCGTTTACCCCGGAAGTTTCGATCCGGTAACGTATGGTCACCTCGACCTGATTGAACGGGCGCTCCGGATCTTTGACAAGGTGACCGTCGCCATCGCCAAGAATATCGGAAAAGACCCTCTTTTCACGACGCAAGAGCGTTTGGAGATGATGCGGCAGGCCACACGTTCCTTAAAAGGGGTAGAGGTCGATGCTTTTGATGGATTGGTGGTCGATTATGTCCGGAAGAAAAAAGCGAGCATTGTGATTCGGGGGCTCCGGATGATTTCAGACTTTGAATACGAGTTTCAAATGGCTCTCACGAATCGGAAACTGAACGATCGGATTGAAACAATCTTTCTCATGCCGTCCGAAAATTATGCGTATCTTTCCTCCCGCCTCATCAAAGAGGCCGCAGGGTTGGGAGCGAAGGTAACGGACTTTGTTCCCCTTTTTGTTGAAAAGCGGTTGAAAGAGAAGTTACGGCAGAAGTAAAACCTCTCATGAAGATTTATCTGAATCAAATTCCAGAGACGGGGTTTTCTGCGACGGAGAACCTAAGCGCTTTGCCCTATGAACTGGATACGGAAGAGGTCAAGATCGTTTCGCCGCTTGAACTTTCCTACCGGATCTTTTACGAGGAGGAAAATCTTTTTGCCCAAATTTCTATTTCCTGCAAGATGCGGCTCCTCTGCAGCCGGTGTCTGGT
>Ga0105164_10003064_pt1 | contig 10191 bp, 11 predicted proteins | sample VDWuncwatermetaG_FD_89674 | JGI IMG/M metagenome (GOLD analysis project Ga0105164, IMG submission 89674) | Wastewater microbial communities from Netherlands to study Microbial Dark Matter (Phase II) - VDW unchlorinated drinking water | ecosystem: Environmental > Aquatic > Freshwater > Drinking... | reverse complement strand
CGTCTGCCCGATCCGCCGCGGCAGCCGTCCAATGAGATCCGGGGTCGATCGAAGACGCACCGTCATCTGCGCTCGTCTGGGTAATTTTCCGCGAGGTCGGCGAGCCGCCTGAAAATCCGCCACCGCCGCCGCCATGATGATGACATCGGCTCGCTTGGCTTCTCGCCGCAACGCCTGTCCCATCTCGCGCGCGCGTTCAACCGGAATGATGCTCGCCCGCGACGGCATCGGCTCCGTGACCGGCCCGCAAATGACCGTCACGCGATGCCCTCGCGCCAAGGCTTCTTCGGCCAACCGAGCCCCCAGATACCCCGTCGAATAGTTCGAGATGTATCGAACCGCGTCGAGCGGTTCGCGCGTCGGGCCGGCGGTAATCAAAACCCGCAGCGCGCGCGTCAGGGCTTCCTTACCGCTTCCGGCGAGCCTTGCGGCTCGACGGCTTGGACGCAGGCCTCGGCCGCGCAGCCGCAGGACTCGCGCCGCCCGACGACGCGCCGATGACCGGGACGAGCTGCTTGACCGCCCGGAGAATTTCCTCGATCTCCGCCAGATGTCCGATCGCTTCATAGCCGCAGGCGAGCTTCCCAACGTCCGGTCCGACAAACCGAACGCCGAGCCGCTTCAAGCTCGTCACGTTACGTTGCACGAACGGGTGCTGCCACATATGCACGTTCATGGCGGGTGCTACCAGAATTTTGGCGCGCGTCGCCAAGAGAACGCAGGAGAGCACATCATCCGCCAGGCCGTTGGCGAGCTTCCCGATAATATTGGCCGTCGCCGGAGCGATGAGCACGAGTTTGGCGTGATCCGCCAGCATCGTGTGGATGATCTGCGGCGTGTGGAGATCGAACAAATCCGTATAGACCTTCCGCTCGGAGAGCGCCTGCAGGGTGAGCGGCGCGATGAATTGCGTCGCCCGCTGGGTCATCACGCACGTCACCGCGTAGCCGGCGTCCCGAAGATACCGGACGAGATCGCCTGCCTTGTAGGCTCCAATCGACCCGGTCACGCCGAGCACAATCTCTGGTGCGTTGGTCATTTAGGCCGCCCTCTTCTTTTTCTCCTCTTTTTTTCCACGCCCTTTCTTCCCGGAACTTGCCGTTTCGTTTCCCTTGTAGCGCACTTTGCCCTGCAGGATCTCTTCGAGTGCGATCGTCGTCACCTTCTTGCTGGACGTGTCCACGAGCGCCGGCGAGCCATCCGCCAGCTCTTTCGCGCGCTTGGACGCGAGAATCACGAGCTTGTAGATGCTCCCGCACCGCTTCAGCAGATCTTCAATCGGTACGTGCGCCATTCGACCGTCACCTCACTGTGTTCGTCGCCCCGCCGCCCTTCGCACAATCGCCGCCACGCGACGAACCGCGATGTCCAAGCGGTCGTTGACGACCCGATGATCGTACCGTGTCGCGGCGGCCAGCTCGCGCCGCGCGATCGCCAGGCGCCGACGGATCGCGGCTGCGGTCTCCGTCTTGCGCCGCACGAGCCGCTCCCGCAGCTCCTCCAGCGACGGCGGCAGAAGAAAGATGAGGACCGCCTGTTTCCCGATCGCTCGCCGAACCTGCCGAGCGCCTTGGACGTCAATGCTCAAGACGACGCTGCGGCCGCGGGCGAGTGCCGCGCGAATCGGCTCAATCGGCGTTCCATAATACGCGCCGTGGACCTTCGCCCACTCGAGCAGCTGTCCGCTTGTTCGGAGCCGCGCGAAAGCCGCGGGCGAGATAAAATGGTACGCGCGTCCTCGCCGCTCGCCTCGCCTCATCGGCCGCGTCGTCACCGAGATAGACCGGCTCAACCACGGCTCGCGCCGCAGGAGGCGGGAGACGACCGTTGTCTTGCCTCCGCCCGACGGGCTCGAGATGACGAACGCCCGCCCCAGCCCGCGGCGCGCGGGGTCCGACCGCATTACCCTTTAGGTTCCATCAGCCGCTGCACAACCGTTTCCGGCTGCAGGCTGGAGAGCACGACGTGATCCGAATCGGTCACGATGAGCGTTCGCGTCCGTCGCCCGTTCGTCGCGTCAATCAGCTTCTGATGCCGAGCAGCGGCCTCGCGGAGCCGCTTAATCGGCGAGGGATCCGCCGAAACCACGGCGACGATTCGCTCCGCCACCACCGCATTGTCAAACCCGACATTCAACAGGGTGACGCCCGTCATTCGAGGTTTTGCACCTGCTCGCGGATTTTTTCGATCGCGCCTTTCACCTCGACGACGCGCTGGACGACCGCCGGATCATTCACCTTGGCGCCCAGCGTGTTGATTTCCCGCATCAGCTCCTGCGCGATGAAATCGAGCCGCTTGCCCACCAGCTGATGGCCGCTTAACGTCTCCCGCATGTGCGCGAGGTGGCTCGCAATCCGCACCAGCTCTTCATGCACATCCGCGTCTTTGACGAGGGCCGCCACTTGCTCCAGTTGCGCGGCTGAGCCTGATGCGCCATTCCCCAGCAGTTCGCGCAGCCGCTGCTGCAACCTGCGACGCTGCTCCGCCAACGCCTTGGGCAGCCGCCGCCGAACGGCGTTGGTGTGCTGTTCGATCATCCGGGTCTGCCGCCTGAGATCCGCGGCCAGCTTGGCTCCTTCTCGTTGGCGCGACCGGGCCAGCTCGCGGGCCGCCGACTCGACGGTCCGGCCAATCGGCCCCCACAACCGCTCGGTCGGCATGCGCTCTTCGGAGACCGTGATCGCCTGCGGCAGGGAGAGCAGCTGCTCCAGCGTGACCGGTCCCTTCAGACCGAAACGCGCCTTCAGCTCCAGCAGCGCATCATGATAGCGCGCCAAGAGCGGCTCATCAAACACCACCCGACGCTGCTGCCACTGGTCCAACTGCACGGTCACGAACGCTTCCACCCGTCCTCGTCTGACATGCGCGCGGATGGCTTCTGCAACCCGCCCCTGCAACGATGCCAGATGGCCGGGCAGGCGGGCGTCAATTTCAAGATAGCGATGGTTGGTGCTGCGCAGCTCGACGGCGATGGCCCCGCCGTCCACCCGGGCCGACGCGCGGCCATAGCCGGTCATGCTGTGGACCGTTCCGCGTTGTTTCATCGCCGTGCTCCCTTAGGCTCTGCCGGGCGATGAATCGCCCGCAGCAATTCCTGCGGAGAGAACCACAGCGCGATCTCGTGCTCGGCCTCCTCGATATCCGAGGACGCGTGGAGGAGATTCTCCATGAGCCCCGCCGTGGTCATCCGACCGAACGAGCCGCGGATGGACAGCGGGTCGGCCTTTTCGGGATGGGTGGCCCCGGTCACCTGCCGGACGCGCTCAATCGCGTTCTCCCCCCAGAGCACAAACGCCAACACATAACGCGTGCCATGCAGCTTGCCCTGCAGGTACTCCACGATTTCCCGAAAGAACGGTTTCTCCCGCAGGTGGTGATAGTGGGCCTCTGCCAACTCCTGGCTGACACGAACCGCTTTCGCGCCGATCACCTCAAGCCGCAATGGCTCCAAGCGCGAGAACGCCGCTCCGGCCAGCCCGCGCTGGATCGCATCCGGCTTGATGATGACGAGCGTCGCCTCCTCAGCCATGCGCCGCGATGCCGAGCATGCCGAGGATTCTCGTGAGATCCTCGTCGGAGAAATAGTCAATCTGGATGCGCCCGCCTTTGAGGCGCGGCAGCAGGCTCACTTTGGTTCCCAACGCTCTGCGCAGCTCATCCTCGAGCGGTTTCAGGTGCGGATCCGTCCGCTTGGCTCGCCGGCGTCTCGACGGAGCGACCGCCGCAACCAGCGCCTCCGTCTGCCTGACGGAGAGCTGCTCGCGCACCACCCGACGATACAACTCGATCTGCCTCGTCTTCTCCTCAATGCCGAGCAACACCTTGGCGTGCCCCATCGTGATGCGCCCGTCTCGGAGCGCCGAGCGAAGCTCGTCTGGCAGCGCCAGCAAGCGCAGCAGATTCGCCACGGTGGCGCGATCCTTTCCGACGGCCGCCGCAATCGTCTCCTGCGTGTGGTCGAACTCCTCCAGCAGCCGCGCATAGCCTTTCGCTTCCTCCAGCGGATTGAGATTTTCCCGCTGGATGTTCTCGACGATCGAGAATTCCAGCGCCTCGCGATCCGAGAGCGCCTTGACGACCGCCGGCACCTCGTGAATCCCCAACGCCTGCGAGGCTCGCAATCGCCGTTCGCCGGCCACCAACTCGTACGTCCCGTGCGCCACCGGCCTGACGACGATCGGCGCAATCACGCCGGAGCGCCGAATCGAAGCCTTCAATTCTTCCAGCCCCTCGGGACGGATCGTCTCCCTCGGCTGGAACCGGCCGATTCGAATCTGGTCCGTCCGAATGGTGATAAAGCTGGCGTTGTTCTGCGGAACCGCATCAATGATATCAGCCAAGCCTCTTCCTAGTCGCTTGCTCATCCCCCCACCTGTACCTTACAGCGGCCAGTAGCTTTGAACCATCTCGCCGCTGTCCCGAATGCAACAATAGGAAGGAACCAGCTGGGTGTCACGCTATTTATGAGCATTCGGGCTTGCCGTAGGCAAGCCGGTACAGGTGGGGGGATCATACCGCCGCCGGCCTCAGTTCGCTCATTTCTTTTGATATAACCTCTTGTGCAAGAAGTTGATACGATAATGCTCCTGTTGAGTGCGGATCGTATAAACAGATGGGTTTCCCGAAGCTTGGGGCTTCGGCTAAACGGATACTGCGCGGGATGGTGGTATCAAAGACCATCCCCTTAAAAAATTGCTTGACCTCATCGGCAACTTCTTTCGCCAGGTTGGAGCGAAAATCCGTCATGGTCAACACGATCCCGCCGACGCGCAATCCCGGATTGAGCCCCTGCTTGATGAGATTAATGGCGCGCATCAACGAGTTCAGCCCTTCGAGTGCGAGATATTCGCATTGGACCGGAACAATCGTGCTGTCCGCAGCAACGAGCGCGTTGATCGTGAGCAATCCTAGCGACGGTGGACAGTCATACAGGACAAATTCGTACTCGGATCTGATCGGCTCGATCGCTCGTCGCAGCACCGTTTCACGATCCGGGAGATTGGTCAGAAAGGGCTCCGCACCGGCCAGGTTCAGGCTGGATGGAAGGATCTCCAACTTGTCAATCTGTGTTTTCCGAATCGCGTCGGAGAGCGCCGCATGATTGATCAACACTTCATACGTATCCAGGGTGACGTCTTTTCGCTCAATTCCGCACGCCGTTGTCGAATTCGCCTGTGGATCCAAATCGATCAAGAGCGTCCGGCTTCCAGATAAGGCGAGGTACGCGCTGACGTTCACCGCCGTGGTGGATTTACCAACTCCACCTTTTTGATTACAGACTGCGATCGCGCGTCCCATGCATCCGATCGTTCAAATGTTCCACGTGGAACAGCTGAGGTCGCTACCGATATTGTGTCAGGCTGTAGCAAAAATGCAAGATGAAATTTTAAGCTGTATTAATTCGTGGCGGGCTACTTGGCCAAGCGGAAAACACCCATACCGATGACGGTATTTGTTAGCCAATAAAGGACCAGGCCTGACGGGACATTGTAGAACATGAGACAGAAAATCAAAGGAAGCAACGGCCCGGCCATCATGTTCGCCGTTGGGTTTTGCGCGGTGTCGGCTGTTTTTTGCTTGGTAATCTGAGATTGCGCGAACATGGCTATCCCCATCAAGAGCGGAAGCGCGTTCAACTCCTTTCCGAGTAGTGGGAGCGAAAATGGGAGATGCGCAACCCGATCAGGCAAAGAAAGATCTGAAATCCATAAGAATCTTTGGCCTCTGAGGCTAATAAAATGCGAGATCGCCTGAAGCAACGCAATAAAGATTGGCATCTGCAGCAGCATCGGCAGGCATCCGCTCAGCGGGCTCACTCGGTGCTCTCGATACAGCTGAAGCACGGCTTGGTTCGCTTTGGCCTGATCGTTTTGATGTTGTGCCATGATCCGGTCAATCTTCGGCTTGAGCTCCTGGATCTTTTTCATAGATTTATAGCTAATCAGCGTCATGGGCGACATGAGCAGCGTGATCAATCCTGAGAACAATATGATGGCGACGCCGTAGTTGCCTGTGACTCGAGCGATCCATGCCAGCATCATGAGGAGGACTAGCCCGATTTGTCCCAAGATCCCGATGGGGAAAGCCGCCTCGGCACCTGATTGTTTCAGATAAAAATAGTCTCTGGGCCCAAAATATACCTGGGCTGAATACTGGTGGGTTTCTCCTGAGCCACGAGAAGGAGCCAGCGTGATCTTTGTCGTGATGTTTTCTTGCGAAGACGGCAGCAGCTCGATCAATTCCGGATCCTGGTCCAGTCTGAGTACCTGACAAAAATATTGCTCTGAGAGGGAAAGAAGTTTTGTTCCACGTGGAACGATCCGAGCGGACCGTATCGGTGCAACAAAACGATGATATTTATAACCTGTTCCATTTGATGAGGTTGCTGCGACAGCCTCCAATATATTATATTGACTCCCCGCTGAGCTCGTTTTGATCCATTGTTGCATCATGAATACTTTATCAGACGATTTATTATTTTCTAATTCAATTTTTAACAATAGGTTAGATCCGTCTATGCTATACGAAATATGGCAATTTCTAGACGAATTGGCTGAGGCAAGATCAATGCGATCGGTTGAGGGCTGCGAGGCTGTCCATTCGATTGGATCTTCTCCAACGCCAACGGCGAGAATCGGCCATGGACCGGAAAACGAGAGCGGCCCGCCGTTCGTGCCGGAGAATTTTTTGAGCGTCACCCGTCTGATTGCGCCGGTTTGCTTGCCAACTTCCAGGCTCATGTCAGACGATTCAATCGTTGCAACATCTTCTTGCTGAAGTGGTTGAATCGCCAGCGGTCGTTCGGGATGTTGACTGACCGCTTGCCGCGCAGCGCCTTCTGCTGCGCGAGGAGGTCGCGCTCGTTGTGGCGGCTTCAAAACGGCGCTGGAGTACCACGCCAGAAACAACGTCGAGAGAACAGCGGCCGACAAAATACGTTTTTCCATGGGCTTAGCGGACCGGGTCAAACCCGGCTTGGCCGAACGGTCGGCAGCGGAGGAGCCTTCGGGTCGCCAGGACAGCGCCCCGAACCATGCCGTGCTGACGAATCGCCGCCTTGGCATACTCTGAGCAGGTCGGGAAGAATCGGCACGCGGGCGGGTGGGTGGCACCGACGGTGTGCTGATACAGATCAACCGCACCAATCAGGAGGCGCGCGAGGAGAGCAGGCCGGCTCGATGACATAAGGTCTTCAGTTCTGCTGCAAGGCGTGTCGTCGGAATGCGGTTGGTCGTCGGATGGATGACAATGATCACGTCGAATCCGGGGCGCAGGGGCCACTTCCGTTGATAGAGCAGCCCCCGCAGCTGCCGCTTCAGCCGGTTTCTCTGAGGCGATCCCTTGAGGCCTCGACGAGTGCGCAGTCCCAGGCGAGTCTTGTCCTGCTGTCCGTTCGCGAGGATGCCGAGCGAGAGGGAGGCGCTGCGGACCCACCGCCCTTTTCGATAAATCGCCTGGAAGGCGCGATCCCGCTTGAGCGACGCCAGGCTCGTCGAGGGCGCCGATGAGTGCTGCGGCGTTAGGCCGGGATGAGTTGCCAGCGGCCTTTCCGTCGTCGGCGGCTGAGCGTCCGCCGGCCCGCCCTCGTGCTCATGCGATGGAGGAATCCGTGCACGCGAGCACGCTTGCGGTTTGATTTATTTCTGAGATTCTTTTTCATGTTCGTCGCGTAACCGTCCATTATAGGGCGTCGTCGAAGAAAATCAAGTACCGGGTATGCGAGAAACCGCTTGAGCTCTTCGAGTTGGCCTGTTATAATTTTTCGTCGTGTCTTCGCCGCTTGTAGGAGTTCGGGCTGTCCTCTCACATGCTCCCGGGCACAGCGGATCCCCTCTGTGCAAAACGTGTGGAAACTGTGCAAAACTCCCAGCTGGATTGGCTCGCGGTCCAGGAGACGCTCAAGGCCCGGCTTGGGGCCGAGGTCGTCGGCCGGTGGCTGGAGCCTCTCACCGTGGCATCGGTGAACGAGGCGGCCCTTATCCTTGAAGCCCCGAACCTGTTCTTCCGAGATTGGGTCGCCTCCCACTACCTTGACGCGATCAAGTCCCACGCCGGCGGACGCGTGGTGCAACTCGTCGCACCCCAACCCGCCCCTTCCGGGGCTGCGCTCCGCCATCGCCCCGAGGAGCGGCGCCCTGCTCCTGCCTTGCTCGCCGTCGCGCAGCCAGGGGAAGAGCGCGGGTTGAATCCGCGCCTCACCTTCACTCGGTTTGTTGTCGGCACCAGTAATCGCTTCGCGCATGCCGCCTCGCTCGCCGTTGCCGAATCCCCCGCGAAAGCCTATAACCCGCTCTGCATCTACGGGGGCGTTGGGCTTGGCAAAACTCACCTCATGCAGGCCATCGGACACGCGATTCTGGAGCGCGGGCCGGCGCGTCGGGTCGTCTATCTTTCCAGCGAACGCTTTACCAACGAACTCATCACCGCCATCCAGACAAAGACGACCACGAAGTTTCGGGACCGCTATCGAACCGCGGATGTGCTCTTGGTAGACGATATCCATTTCATCGCGCAAAAAGAAGCCACCCAAGAGGAGTTCTTCCACACGTTCAACACGCTCTATGATGCTCACAAACAGATTGTGATCTCCAGCGACCGCTCCCCGAAAGACATCGCCGGGCTGGAGGAGCGCCTGGTCTCCCGGTTTGAGTGGGGGCTGGCAACGGATATCCAGCCGCCGGATCTGGAGACGCGCATCGCGATCCTGCGGAAGAAAGCGGAGGAGGCCGGGGTTGGGGTCCCGAACGAGGTGACGGAGTTCATCGCGCACCAGATTACGTCGAACATCCGGGAGCTGGAGGGGGCCCTGATTCGTGTGGTCGCGTACTGCCACTTCTTCAATAAGGAGCCGTCGGCTGAGGTGGCGCGGGAGATTTTGAAGGACATGGTCCGCGAGGTGCGCTCGCGTGTGACGGTAGAGGACATCCAGCGGCGCGTGGCCGCGTACTTTCAGGTGGAGTTACAAGAACTGCGCGGGGCGAAGCGACAGCGCTCCATCCTTCATCCGAGACAAGTGGCGATGTTTTTGTGCCGTCGCCTAACCGAGGCGTCTCTGCCAGAAATTGGGCGGGCGTTTGGGGGGCGGGACCACACCACCGTACTACATGCCGTAGCAAAGATTACGAAGGACCTCGCACAGGATTCGCACAAGAAACAAGTCGTTGAGCACCTCAACCAATTAATTGTTTCCTCGTCCACCACAAACCCATAACACACACAACAACACACCATCCACACCCCCTAGTACTACGACGAGTTTTATAATACGTAGAGTAGTTAACGTAGCAGCACAAATAACCAAGAAGGAGAGCGCGCCATGCGCCTAACCATCCCACAACCCCACCTACTCAAAACCCTTCAAACTGTCGAGCATGCGGTAAATGACCGCAGCACACTGCCCATTCTTACTAATGTGCTTCTTGAGACCCGGGACGGAGAACTGATCCTCACCGCGACCGACCTCGATGTGGGGATCCGCTGCCGATTCCCGCTAACCCAGCCGACCGAACAAGGAGCCGTGGCGCTCCCCGCCAGAAAGTTCACGACGATCATCCGCGAGTTGCCGGAAGAGCTGATTACCCTCGAGGCGCGCAAGAACCATATCGCGACGCTCCAGTGCGGAGCGAGCAGCTTTCGCATCCCAGGGCTGCCAGCGGAAGATTTCCCGGTATTGCCCGCGGTCGAATCCGACCATCCCGTCACGATTCCACAAGGGACCCTTAAAGCGTTGATCGCGAAAACCGCCCACGCGATGTCCATGGAAGAAACGCGGTTTATTTTAAACGGCGCGTTGTTGAACGCCCAGAAGAGCGAACTGACGATTGTCGCGACCGACGGACGGCGACTCGCCATGGCGCGCGGCCAGCTGAACGAACCTGTCAAACAATCACTCCAGGCCGTGATCCCAGCCAAAGCAATTCGTGAGCTGGGGCGGTTGCTCCAAGACGACACCGATGACGTCGCGATCGCTCTCCTCAAAGAGAACCAACTGAACTTTCGGTTCGGCCCCGTCGCCGTGCTCACCAGATTGATCGAGGGACAGTTCCCGCAATACGAGAAGGTCATCCCGGCGCCCTCCAAACACATCGCCACCTGCGATCGACAACTGTTCATGAGCGCCGTCCGGCGCGCCAGTCTCATGACCACGGCAGCCTCACAGGCCGTCGTGTTTGAGTTGACGGCAAATCGCCT
>Ga0105164_10003063_pt1 | contig 10195 bp, 8 predicted proteins | sample VDWuncwatermetaG_FD_89674 | JGI IMG/M metagenome (GOLD analysis project Ga0105164, IMG submission 89674) | Wastewater microbial communities from Netherlands to study Microbial Dark Matter (Phase II) - VDW unchlorinated drinking water | ecosystem: Environmental > Aquatic > Freshwater > Drinking... | reverse complement strand
GCATTTCCCTCGGGTTCGACTCCGCATTCATAAGGACTTAGTTTGGCCTTAAATGGATTGCGAGGCCCAAAAATAGTCGTGAGCGCAAGAATACCTAGGCAAACCAGTACTGCGAAAACAAATAGAATGCCGATGGGAAGAAACGCCAACCTGCCACCCTCATCATCTTAAAAGCCAGTCAAGGAGCGTTCCACGAACTGTATGACTGGAGTGAAATACAAACCAAAGAGGATTGTCGGAATGGCCAGAAGAACGATGCCAACGATCTGGGCTCGAGTGGCAACTACCTGCACTGGATTATCCGAGGAGTCGAAGTACATCGACCTTAAAATCTGCATATAATAGTAGAGAGAAACGACACTATTAAGCACGCCAATTAAAGCGAGCCACAGAAGTCCGGGTGTTTGGACAAGTGCCCCAAAAAGTAGAAACTTTCCAATGAACCCCGAGAAAAAAGGTAATCCAGTAAGGGAGAATAAAAAGACCGCCATGCAGGCCCCTGCAACGGGCATCGTCCAACCCGTGCCGCCAAAATCCTTAAGATCCTCGCCCCCACGACAATCGGCAACCAAGGAGATTACCCAGAAGGCGCCCAAATTCATGGCTGCGTAAACCACTAGATAAAAAAGAATCGCTGAGAGTCCGGTATAGCTGAATGTCACAAGACCCATGAGCATGTATCCGACATGGGCAATGCTCGAGTACGCCATGATCCGTTTTACGTTCGTCTGCCACAGTGCCGAAAAATTTCCGACTACCATGGTTGCCACTGCCAGGCCCGAAAGAATCGTAAGCGTTGGAGGGTGCAATAACTGCCAGTTTCCCGCTGTGCCGTGCACTGATAGGACTTCAAAGATAAATCGGATCAACGCCGCAAAACCAGCGGCTTTGGGGGCTACGCTAAAGAAAGCGACAACTGGGGTCGGGGCTCCCTCATAAACATCTGGAGTCCAAAAGTGAAAGGGAAACGCTGAGATTTTGTACGCAAAACCTGAAAAGATCATTAGAAGCGCCACGGTAAGCGGGACCGAAGTCTGGGCAGAATTGGCTGCGAGATAGGTCGCGATTTCGGTGTACTGCATGGATCCGGTTAACCCGTAGATCAAGCTAATGCCATAGAGCATGATTCCCGACGAGAAGGCTCCAAATACAAGGTATTTCAAGGCCGCTTCGTTGGATCTCAGATCTTCTCTTTTGAACCCCGCCATCGCAAACGAAACGATGCTCACGGTTTCAATGGCGAGATAAAGCATCAGAAGATGTGTCGAAATCGCCATTAGGTTCATGCCGAAAAGCACGCAGAGAATGAGTAGCGCAAACTCTGTTCGACTCTTGGAATCCACTTCTTTCGATTGAAAGGCCACCCAGCTGGCGGCCGCGACTGTCACAAAAAACAGATAACGGAAGAAACGACCAAACCCATCATGAATCACCATCCCTGAAAAAAACGGTGTTTCGGGCTGACTCCCTAGTTGGCATGTGATCCAAATGCCACACAGGCTTGCCATTAAGACAATGGCAAATCCCAAATAGGAACCTCGAGATTTCGGAAAAGTGGCATCCAAAATGAAGAGAGCCACCAAGAAGGCAACAATCGTGACTTCAGGCCCAAAAAGAAGCAGGTTTTTGATCAGTTCAGTTTGCACTTAAGACCTCTTAAGGGAAAATGCTTAGTAACTTAGCAAGAGACGCTCCCATCAAGTCGAGGACTGGCATGGGGAATATCCCGAGATAAATAACTATAAAACACAAGGGCGCCATGTAGAGCTTCTCTCTTAAATTCATATCGGCAAGAGATTGGTACTCTTCGTTGAGAGGCCCCAGAAAAACTCGCATAAACATCCAAAGCAAATAGGCAGCTCCTAAGACGATTCCAAGGGCACCGATGACAACGTAGGTTTGATATTCAGGTTTTGAGAATGCGCCGAGAAAGACTAAGGCTTCGCTGATGAATCCGCTTAACCCAGGTAATCCTAAGGACGCAAATACGGCGATGCCCATAATGGCTGTGTAAAAAGGAACGACACTCGCAATACCACCAAAGCCGCGGCTTCCATCAGGTTTGGTGATCCAGCGATGGTGTGCTCGTTCATAGAGGATACCCACCATCAAGAACAACATGGCAGTCGAAGTTCCGTGGTTAAACATCTGCAGAACCGCGCCATTCATGCCAGCCGTCGTTAAACTTGCCATTCCCAAAAGGACGTAACCCATATGGGATACCGACGAATAGGCGACTAATTTTTTCAAGTCGGTTTGAGCAAGGGCGCAGAAAGCGCCGTAAAGGATATTAATCACGCCCAGGATCATCATGGCATTAGCCGCCCAGAGCGTGGCTTCAGGGAGGATCGGAAAATTCATCCGTAGAATTCCGTATGTGCCCATCTTTAGCAAGACACCCGCCAAGATTACCGACACGGCTGTTGGCGCTTCCACGTGAGCCCATGGCAACCAAGTATGAAATGGCCAAATGGGAACCTTAATGGCGAAGCCAATGAATAATCCAACCCAGAAAAGCTTGTCTAATGGCAATTGATACCCAAAGAGTTCAATGAGCTTGCCGGAGAAAGGATGAAGGTTTGCGAGCGTGAGTAAGTCAAAGGTATGGGGCTCGGAATAGAAATACATCGCCAACATGACCAACAACATGAGTACGGATCCGAATAGTGTGTACAGGAAGAATTTAATGGCCGCATAGACCTTGTTCTTGCCGCCCCAAATCCCAATGAGAAAGTACATCGGGAGCAACATCACTTCCCAAAACACAAAGAAGAGGAAGAAGTCTAGGGCCGAGAAGACCCCTAACATTCCTACCTCTAGGAAAAGAAACATGGCATGGTACGCCTTCACGCCTTTATCGATTCCCCAGGATGCAAAGATACAGAGAAATGAAAGAAGAACCGTGAGCAGAATCATGGGGAAACTCAACCCATCGATTCCAACATAGTATTCAATATTAAATTGGCTAATCCATGGCACTCGCTCCACGAACTGCATCGCCGACGTCGTTCGGTCGAAGTCCATATAGAGCTTTATCCCAATTAAAAGGGGGAGAAACGTAGCCAGTACCGATACCCATCGGATTAAAGTCGTCTGGGTTCGGGGGATGGCAAAAACAATTACCATTCCGACCAGGGGAATAAATGTCATCAAGCTAAGCATAGGCTCCCTCTCAGATATTGAACCAAGTCATGTAAAAAATTCCAGCGAACAACAGTATCATGGTCATAACGAGATACTGTTGGACTCTTCCCGATTGAAAACGACTAATCGCCCAACCGCCGGCAGAAACGGCTTTAGCAGGCCCGTCGACCAAGATTTGATCGACAACCACGTTATCAAATTTTCCGATAACTGATTTTAAGACCATCGAAATATCTTTCCAGCCATCCACAAAAATTCGGTCAATCACCATGTCATCAAACTTAGCCAGCGCTCGATTAAAACTCAGAAGGACTTTCTGAATTCCAAAGCCAACGTACAAATCATCCAGATAGTACTTGTTCATAAGGAAGGTATGCACTGGACTCAGTGCGTTCTTAAATGCTTCCGCAGAGATTTTCTTCCACAGGTAGGTCAAGGTCGACAGAAATATTCCAAGTCCCGCAACCACCAAGGAAAGGATCAACGCTAAACTGTGAGCGTGGTGGTGGATTGCATGAACTTCTTCGCTTGCATGGTGGGCAACACCCATCGAAACTAACGCGCTATCGACACTGTGCTCAAACCATTTTACGGGAAATATCTGATCAACCGATTCAAGACCAGTGGGGCCCGAATACCATAAGGCTAATGAAAGCCCTGCTAAGACGAGCACTGGAACTGACATATTCCAGGGTTGTTCATGCGCATGATGATGTTTATGTTCATCGCGAGCCGCTCCAAAAAAGGTCATGTAAATCAGGCGAAACATGTAGAACGCCGTCATTCCAGCCACTAAGAAACCTAATAGGGGAAGCAGCCAATGGCCTTGGTGCTCCATGCTGTAACCAAGTGTTCCGCCCAGAATTTTATCTTTACTCACGAAGCCTGAGAAGAAAGGAACACCACTTATGGCCAATGTCGCAACAAACATCGCTAAGAACGTAAGCGGCATCTTGGATCGTAGGCCTCCCATTTCGCGCATATCCTGAGTGTGGACGGCGTGGATCACGCTGCCGGAGCACATAAAGAGGCAGGCTTTAAAACAAGCGTGGGTGACAAGGTGCATGAACCCGGCCGTGAAGGCACCGACTCCCACGCCAAGAACCATGTACCCCAGCTGACTAATGGTCGAATACGCTAGGACTTTCTTAATATCAACTTGGACAACTGCAAGAAGGGCCGCGACAAAGGCCGTGATGGCGCCAACATACGCGACAACAATCAGAACGGTATGGGCAGCGTCTAAGAGCGGATACATCCGGATTAAAAGAAAAACACCAGCGGCCACCATGGTGGCTGCGTGGATGAGTGCGCTAACCGGTGTGGGGCCTTCCATGGCATCAGGTAACCAAATATGTAGGGGAAATTGTGCGGATTTACCGATTGTCCCCATCATGATCATAAACCCAATGAACGCCAGAGCCGGCATACCCAAGATGGTTGTGTCGACGGGAGTTTGGACCGCCGTATAGATCGTATCAAAGTGGCTCGTCCCAAAGAGGAAGTAAATGCCACAGATACCCAAGAAGAAGAGGACGTCGCCGACTCGAGTCGTCATGAATGCTTTTAGGCTCGCGTTAATGGCAGAAGGTTTCTTGTAGTAAAAGCCAATCAGTAAATAGGAACAAAGGCCCATGAGCTCCCAACAAATAAAAAATGTCAGAAGATTATCCGAGAGGACTAAGCCGAGCATGGCTGCCGAGAATAATGAAATATAGGCGAAAAACAGATGGTATCGATCTTCTCCGTGCATGTAGCCCGTCGAGAACAGATGGATTAAAAAGGAACATAACGTCACCATAAAAAGCATGATCGCCGTGAGGTTATTGATTCCAATACCAACTTTGATTTCGAAGAAATTCAAGGTCTCGGGCTGGCTCAAGTACGGCAACTTCATCCAAACAGCTTGGAGACTATCGGAAACGGACCCTTGAGTGACCATCGTGAAGAAAATAGGCGTCGCGATGATAAAACTTCCGAGAATTGCGAGGACCGAGACAAAATCACCCTGCCGTGGCAGTTTCTTTCCAAGTAAAACTTGAATGAGAAATGCAAAAAGCGGCAGAAGGGGAATCCAAATTGCTGAGTGTGCCATAGTTAATTCCTCATCAAATTTGCTTGATCGGAGTCTATCGTCTCTTTGAGACGATAGAATCGTAAAATAATCGCCAACGCAACGGCTGCCTCGGCTGCCGCGATGATGATGACAAATAACGTGGCAAGCTGGCCGTCAATCGCGCCCGTGCGGAAACGGCTGAAGGCAACAAAATTAATTCCGGCGGCATTTAGGATGAGCTCGATTCCTAATAGAATGCCAATGGCGTTCTTTCTCCACATCATGCAGATGCAGCCGAGAATGAAGAGGCAGACGCCGATCGTAAGATAGCCGTGGTAACTGGTCAGAAAGGAAATTATATTCATTGGGGCCTCGCTAACCAGACAGCTCCAACCAGCGCTCCTAATAGCAGGATCGTCACCGCTTCAAAAGGTAGTACATAACTCGTCAATAAAGCCTGGCCGATGACCTGCGTCTTGGGCGAGAAGCTAAAAGCCGTCATCGTCTCGGCGGTGCCTAAAGGCCCCAAATCTGCAATGAGACGAGTCGTTTTAAGTAAAATGGGCGTAACGAGCAGGCCGCAAGCGACGACCGGCAATAAGATCTTAGTTCTAACATCCCGTAACGTCGCTTTGTACATCCACTGCGTGAGCATGATGGCAAAGAGAATGAGAATGGTGATGCCGCCGACATAGACGATCACTTGGGCGCCCGCCAAAAAGTCAGCCCCAATAAAAATAAACATGCAGGCGACTCCCAGGAACGTGAAGAGTAGCGCCACCGACGCGTAAAGAATATTGGGATGAAATGCGACTAATACCGCCGACATAAGCGTCATCAGCTGGAACGCAAATAAAATCGCTTGAGAACCACTCGACATTAGTGGCCTCCTCCCTGAAAAATAAGTTGGGCAAGTGATCTGCCATGGAAAACCCACAGCCACACCGCAGTGCCCAATACGTTAAATAAGCAGATCGGGACTAGGCCTTTCCAACAAAGGCTCATGAGTTGATCCACCCGAAGCCGTGGAAGGGTCCACCGAAGCCACATTACGACAAAGACCAGAAGGAGTGTTTTGATCATGAACATGGTGAGTTGAATCAGCGCAACAAGCAATGTGGGTAACGTGACGCCGAAGGATTCAATGTCTAGAAACGGAATATGCCAGCCACCTAAGTAGAGTGCGGTGACCATGGCGCACATGACAAACACTTCGCAGAATTCGCCGAGCGCGAATAGTCCGAAACGCATCCCTGAAAACTCGGTATTAAATCCGGAGACCAATTCAGATTCTGCTTCCGGTAAATCAAAAGGGATTCGGTTCGTTTCCGCTAGGCCAGCGATAAAGAGAATGAACCCAGAAACTAGTGTGAAAGGGTTATGGAATAAATTCCAAAAATGAGGGCTCTTTGCCCCTTCAAGCGCTAGGTTCCAGCCCTGAAGTTCAACGATGGTACCAATTTGTAGGGTTCCGCTGATTAAGATGATTGGAAGGATGCATAGGGCAACCGGAATTTCGTAACTGACAATCTGAGCCGCAGCCCGAAGCCCGCCTAGTAAGGACCATTTATTTTCGGAGGCCCAGGACCCAAGTAATAACCCGGGCGATACTAAAGTTGAAATGGCTAAAACGTAGAGCACACCAATGTTTAAATCAGCTCCCAGTAGATACTTGCTCAGTGGTAATACCGCGAAAGTTGCACAGGCTCCAACCACGACGAAAACGGGAGCGATATTAAAGAGAAAATGATCGCCACCGCGAGGGATAAAATCTTCTTTGGCCAACATTTTTACCGCATCGGCAAGAAACTGAAGGATTCCAAAGGGGCCAACGCGGTTGGGGCCCACCCGATCTTGAATATCAGCCGCGATCTTTCGCTCCGCATACGTCGCCAACCCACCAAAAGGCAGCGCCAAACCAAAGATAACCACAACGGCAGAAACCGCCCCCCATATCCAAAGCGGGCCTCCACCTAACCAAGTCTGAAGCGAATGTGCGAAGTATGCTGTCTCTGCCATGGCTGAAAATTACTTTCTTCGATTAGTTTGGTAAACGCCTTTCACCCACTCTAAGTCGCCTCGGACCCAACAATAGGCTAGCCCTGCTAGTAGGAGGCCAACGAACACAAAAATCTCAGCAAATACAATTCCAACATTGCCTTGCTGAATCGCCGTTCGGTACATGGTGGCTGGTGGAAAGATAGCGACCATCTCAACATCAAAGATAATGAACACGATCGCAACAATATAAAAACGGATATTGAATTTGATCCAGGCCGAGCCAATCGGTTTCTCGCCACACTCATAGGAATCATGGCTTGCCCCGACAACCCGAGATTTAGGGCGAAGAAGGGCTCCCACTAATAACATTAGAGGCACCGTTACTGCTGCTACGATGATAAACCAAAATGCGCTTAAGAAGCCGGTTTCCACCCGACACTCCTTTTCCTAGTAACGTATTGAAATAACAAAAGCTTCGCCAAAACGGTAACGTTTGCTCTTGCGAACGTCAATCACCAAACTTCCCCATACGGTATCCGTTACCTAATGGTCCCTCGCAGCTCTACTATGCCCCGGACCATTAGGTAACGGATACCGTATGGGGAAGTTTTGACTGAAGCCGCTGAGTTTGGTTTGATTAGGATCGAAAATGAAAGCTGCAAAAGTTGTTGTTGTTGGATCGGGGAGTTGGGGGACTGCGCTCGCCCATATTTTTGCTGACGCGCAGAATGAGGTTCGCCTTTGGGGCCGCGACCTTAAAGTTCTTCAAGAGATTGACTCTACGCACCAGAATCTGAAGTACCTTAAAGGTCTTTTACTTAATGAACGAATCAAAACGCAGAGCGATCTGGCAAAGGGATTAGCTTGGGCCGAGGTCATTGTCTGTTCGGTTCCGACGCAGCAAATTCGGTCGGTTTTTGAAAAACATTTTGAGCTCTTAAAAGGTAAGATGATTGTGAATGCCTCCAAAGGCATCGAGCAGGGGACACATCAGCGAGTTTCGGAAATTTTCATGGGTCTCCAACCTGATCTTCGCTATGTGGTTTTATCTGGGCCAAGTTTTGCAGAAGAAGCCGTGAAGCAGCTACCCACCGCGGTCACCGTGGCATCTAATATTCTCTCCGAAGCGCAGTGGGTTCAAGAAAGAGTTTCTACGGCGTATTTCCGAGCTTATACAACTAACGATGTGATTGGAGTTGAGTTGGCGGGTGCGATGAAAAATATTGTGGCAATCGCATCGGGCGTTGTCTCGGGCCTTAATCTTGGTTTTAACGCGCAAGCCGCACTCATTAATCGAGGGATGACTGAAATTGCTCGTCTCGGTAGACCGCTCGGAGCAGAGCCGTTAACGTTTCTTGGCCTTGCGGGGATGGGCGATTTGGTTCTGACTTGCACCGGACCGCTGAGTCGCAACCGGCGCTTTGGCCAAATGATTGGTGAAGGGAAAAGCATTCCAGACATCATGTCTCAACTAGGTGGTGTCGCTGAGGGCTATTACACTTCAAAATCAGCGTTTGAACTGGCGAAAATGGTAAAGGTAGAAATGCCAATCACCGAACAAGTTTACGCGTTGCTCTATGAAGGCGCGACTGCCAAAGAGGCTGTTACCAATCTGATGAATCGCGAATTAAGAAATGAATGGGAGTGAAGCGAGGTGTCTTCGGCTCCGCTATTTCCATGGATTCCACCATCGCTGAATGATCCCATCAGCGGCATCACGGTGAGCGGATTAGATTGCGTAACTCGAGGGATTGCTCTGGCTGAGTTGCGCCTTCGTCATCGCGCTCCCATTGTTTTTGTTACCGGCATCAAGCAAGAAGCGCGCGAAGTCATGGACAATGCGCTTTTTTTTACCCCGATCACCGAACGGGATCGGATCCACTATTTTCCAGCCTATGAATTTGATTTCCATCGTGGGATTCTGCCTAATATCCAACAGCTATCCGAGAGAAACGCGGCACTATTTCATGCGCTCCAAGATCCGGACCATCGGATTTTTATTATCCCTGCCGATGCCCTGCTCCAAAAAACCATTCCTTCGGCGGCCTTCCTAGAGGCAACTCATGTCCTTACGATGGGTGATACTGTCGACCGGGATGCCTTGATTGATAAGCTTGTCGAAATTGGATACCAGCGGCAACCCACAACGTATGACCCTGGTGATTATTCGGTTCGAGGAGGTGTCATCGATGTTTTCTGTCCACTGCACCCGAAACCGTTACGGATTGAATTCTTTGGTGATGTCATTGAGGAGATTCGATTCTTCGACCCCAATTCCCAGCGATCACTGGATCGGTGCCAAAAAGCAAATTTGATCCCAGTCCACCAATCCATTTTCCCGCCCGCGGGTCGGCTTGATCTGGTCTGTGAAAATATCAAAGAACGGTTAGATCATCGCGGAGTCCCCAAGAGCATTCGAGAAGATTGGTTGCGCAAAGTCACAGATCGAGTGAGTGCGCTTGACCTGCATCTCATCTTTCCACTTCTGACTCAAGGCTCAGAAATGGCGACGGAGTACTTTCCTAAAAATGCTCTGATTATTTTGGACAACAAAGAAAAACTCTTTGAGCATATCGCCGAGATGGAGGTGCCTCGTCTCAGAGCAAATAGCGAGGCTTATGAAAAAGAGAACCATCCCATCGCGCCCTACGAAGCTTTGTTTGGTAAAGTTTCGGATTTCCAAGAAATCACGCCCTCGGTTGAATTTGAAGACTTTTCAAAGCAGGAGCGAGCGTTCAGTTTTGCAGCTGAGCCCATCAACTTTAAGGGGCTCCGAGAGAGCGCGTTAAAGACCTCTCATGGCGGCAATACCCTGAAACCATTCTTAGAGCGGTTTCAGAGTTGGATTGATCAAGGGCTTCAGATTCATCTCGTGAGTCACACCCAGACCCATGCCGAAAAAGTTAAGATGTTATTTGAGCCGCATGGACTCTGCTTCCGAGTCCATGACGAATCAGATCCCATCCTCTCCCAACTCCATTCCGAGCCCAATAT
>Ga0105164_10003062_pt1 | contig 10195 bp, 12 predicted proteins | sample VDWuncwatermetaG_FD_89674 | JGI IMG/M metagenome (GOLD analysis project Ga0105164, IMG submission 89674) | Wastewater microbial communities from Netherlands to study Microbial Dark Matter (Phase II) - VDW unchlorinated drinking water | ecosystem: Environmental > Aquatic > Freshwater > Drinking... | reverse complement strand
TTTTATATTTTTAAAATTAAATTTAATGACAAAAGAGTTTAATGCGTTATGTAAAATAGAAAAAAATTTCAAAATAAATTAAGTTCACAGTAATATAAACATTAATAAATTAAAAATTGAGTAAAATCCAATAATGAAAATAAAACTCCAATAACGGTTGAACAATAAATTATTGAACATTTAAAAAATAATTAAAATAAAAATTTAAAAAACCCTAAATAAAACATGGCTAGAAAGAAGAAAGATGAGCAATCACAAGAATTACCGGAACAACCTGTGCTCAATATCGGGATGGTCGGTCATGTTGATCATGGAAAAACTACTTTGCTTGAGCGCTTAAGCGGCAAATGGACAGACACTCATTCTGAGGAGCTAAAGCGCGGCATTACAATAAGATTAGGATATGCTGATGTTACTTTTAGAAAATGCGAAAAATGCGAAGGCGCAAAAGCCTTCACAACAAGGGAAACTTGTTCTTTATGCAATTCTAAAACAATTCCACTGCGAAAAGTCAGCTTTGTAGACGCTCCAGGTCATGAATCTTTGATGGCCACTATGTTAAGCGGCGCAACAATAATGGATGGAGCTCTACTTTTGGTTGCAGCTAATGAGCAATGCCCCCAACCGCAGACAAGAGAGCATTTGATGGCGCTTCAAATTATAGGAGTTAAGCACGTAATTGTTGTGCAAAATAAGATAGATTTGGTAAATGAAGAGCAAGCCATCAAAAATTATGAAGAAATAAAAGCATTTCTCAAGGGAACTGAATTTGAAGATTCTCCTGTTATTCCAATTTCTGCTCAAAATAGGGTTGGTATGGACTTTCTTATGCAGGCAATTGATGAAAATATTCCGATTCCTACTCGAGATTCGGATAAAGAACCATTAATGCTTGTTGCAAGGAGTTTTGATATTAACAAGCCAGGCATTTCAGTTGATAAGCTTGTTGGCGGTGTTTTAGGCGGAAGTCTGAGGCAAGGAATTTTAAAAGTTGGTGAAACTATTGAAATAAGGCCTGGAAGAAGCATAATTGAAAAAAACCAGCAGATATGGAAACCTATAATCACAACGATTGCCAACATAATTTCAGGAGGCTCAAGTCTTGAATTTGTTGGACCAGGCGGCTCTATTGGCATTTTAACATCACTTGATCCTTCAATTGTAAAATCTGATCAGTTAACTGGTTCATTGGTTGGTTTTCCTGAAAAACTGCCTAAAGTTTGGTATGAATTTATTTTAGATGTTCACTTGCTGCAGCGTGTTGTGGGAACAAAAGAGGAACTAAATGTTGAACCTATAAAGATGGCAGAATCACTTATGTTAAATGTAAATTCTGCTGCAACTGTGGGCATTGTCATTGAATTAAGAAAAAATAAGATAAAGTGCAGATTAAAACTGCCTGTTTGCGCTTATGCAAATTCTAGAGTTACAATCTCAAGAAGAATTGGAAATAGGTTTCGATTGATTGGTTATGGAGAGATAATAGAGAAGTGATGATTAACCTGCCTAGAATAAAGTAACATTATGAAAATCTCAATAATAAATAAACATTAAATAAAATTCATTAAAATAACAATAGTCAAAAAAATAGAAAAAATAAAATTAAAAAATCAATAACGCTAAAATTGAAAGGTTGATATAAGTGGTAATTTTAAAATTAATTACTATTAAGTAGTATAAAAACAAAAGATTTAAATATCCATAGAGTTCTTCTCATATTATGAGGGGGTTGGTTGTATTTTTATTTGCGCTAGTAGTAATGATTTTGTTTAGTCCTGCTGCTGCAAATAAGGACAATATATTTAATAAAAAAATAGAAGGCAAAGAAGAATCTAAAGCTTTAGTAGTTAGCACTTTTACTTCTGCTGTTTGTGAAAATAATGTTGATTATACCCATTGCAAGGATGAATTATTTGTAAATTGCAACGGGAAAATTTACCAAGCAGATGAAATGGAGAATTGCAATGGATTCAAGATAAATGATTCCAAAGTAAGCGGATTTGCAATTTTTGAAAAAGGATGGAAAGATCCAAGAACTTAAGTTATCCTCCTTCGAAATTAACAAGTGAAAATACTTTATATTTATTCCGAAATTTTTCCATTCCATGTAAATCAGGCAATCCAATTATAAAAGCGCATTCAACAATTTTGCCGCCTAGTCTTTCTATTAGTTTGCAGGCAGCCAATGAAGTTCCACCTGTAGCCACCAAATCGTCAACAAGCAAAACTTTTGCGCCTTTTGGAATTGCATCGACATGAATTTCAACTGTTGCATTTCCATATTCAAGCTCGTAACTTTCTTTTTCTGTTTTGTGAGGCAACTTTCCTTCCTTTCTTATCGGAACAAACCCTTTCTGTAATTTATAAGCAAGTGCGCCGCCAAAAATAAAACCTCTGCTTTCAATTCCGGCAACTAAATCAATTTTTTCATTTTTGTATCTTTCATAGAGTTTGTCAATTACATAATTGAATGCATGTGCATCTTTCAATAACGTTGTAATGTCCCTGAACATCACCCCTTGCTTTGGCCAATTGGGGATTGTCCTGATGATTGATTTTAGGTTCATGATTTTTAGATTTTTAATTGGTATATTTAATTTTTGCTTTTAATGTTCATATTAAGACTTCTCATGGAGAAGAAGCAGTCATGACAATTCGGAAGCAAAGGGGTACTATTGACTATCGGAGTGTATTAAGGGGCAAAGTTGAAACAGCTACTTGGACTTACGAGCCTGATAAATTTGTAAGGCAATGGATTCAACGAAATGAACAATTTACCATTCCTGCATCAATCGAATACACCAATAGTTCTGGTGATTTAATTGTTAGAAAAAAAGGTGTTGGAGAAATTTATAGAGAGACTGTAAGGTTACCAAAAGGCATCAAACTAGAAGTGCTATTAGAAAAGTATCTAAGGATATCTGACGCTATGGGCAAAAAATTTTCACAGAGTAGTTTCATGGGCAATATCAAGTCCGATTATGTCCTAGTTGATTTAAATCCCTTTGGTATAGATAAGAATCAGGTTCATTTTGGTTATACAATAGGCGACATGAGTAGTGGATTTGGTATTTTGCAAAAATTTATTGATAGAATAATGTTAGATTCAATATATAAGCAAGAATTTGACGAAAAATCTAATGCTATTCTCATAGGTAAAAAATTCTTAACAGCTCGGGGTCCTAATAGGAATGGTCACTACGAATTAACTTCCGGACAGAGTTCAATTATTTACAATCCTAACAATGGTTCGGTCACTTTGGGAAGACAATGGAGTACTAAGGGAGTGTTATCATCAATTATTGAAGGCAATCTTGGTGATGGTTACCTAGATGTTTTCGATGATTATGGGAAAGGAAAGTACCAAGTTTGGAGGCTGAATTTAAATTTTGGAAATAAGGACACAAATAAAAGTTATAGTGTTATTCTTATTGAAGACAAATTAAAATAAATTCTCAATAATCTTTTTAAACAATATTCTATTTCTATTAAATAATGCTCATCAACAATATAAATTACAGAACAGTCTGGATGCAAGGCACATCAGTCTATATGATAAACCAGCAATTGTTGCCGCATAAATTTGAAATATATCAGTCTAAAAACTATCTTGATACCGCCAATGCTATAAAAACAATGATTGTTAGAGGCGCTCCTGCAATTGGCGCAACAGGCGCTTATGGAATCGCGCAGGCAGCATTGGAATTTGATGGAAAAAATATTGAAGATTTTAGAAAATATGCGGATAATGCGGAAAAAACATTAAAATCAACAAGGCCGACTGCTCATGATTTATTTTATGCTGTTGATTATGTTAAAGACAAAATAATGCAAACTTCCAATTTAAATGATGCAAAAAATTCAGCTGTCAGATTGGCAAATGAATATGCTGATTGGAGCGCTGAACTCTGTAAAAAAATAGGAGAGCATGGCAGCAAATTAATAAAAAACAATCATAATATAATGACGCATTGCAATGCAGGCGCCCTTGCCTGTGTTGATTTTGGAACAGCGCTTTCTCCAATCAGGATCGCCCATCGCCACAAGAAAAATGTTTTTGTATATGTTAATGAAACAAGACCAAGAAATCAAGGCGCATCTTTAACAGCATGGGAACTTGGACAAGAAAAAATACCTAATTCTATAATTGCAGATAATGCATCTGGTTATTTCATGGCTCGAGGAAAAATAGATATTGTAATTGTCGGAGCTGATAGGATTGCAATGAATGGCGATGTTGCTAATAAAATAGGCACATATGTAAAAGCAGTCTTGGCAAAAGAAAACAATATTCCGTTTTATGTTGCTGCTCCATTGTCAACATTTGACACCAATGCAAATACAGGAAAAGACATTCCAATTGAAGAGAGGCATGAAGATGAAGTTTTATTTATTTCTGGTATTGATGAAAATAAAATTATTAAAAAAATTCGAATAGCTCCAGAAGAAAGCTCAGCAAAAAATCCTGCATTCGATGTTACGCCAGCAAAATACATAACTGGAATTATAACTGAGAAAGGAATAATAAAGCCGAGAAAGGAAGAGATTGAAAAATTTGTTAGGAATAAATAAAAATGTTTGAAGTAGAATTGGATTTAGAACATGTTGCAGCAAACCTATCTCCAGAGAATGCAAAAATGTTTGGGATAGAAAGAGCTTTTCACCCGACAGTTGACCATGCAAGAATCGTAAGAGGGGCACTTACTCAGCAAGGGTATGGTAATCCTCGTCAATATTTGTTAAGAGGGGGCTTTTTTGCAAAAGAAGATTTTGATTTATTAGTTAAAAAAGGGACGGATTATTATGGTAGGTCCAATGGAGGTTCTACTAGATACAGTACGAAAGGAACATTTGTCTCATCTGTTGATGATATTGGTGGAAGAGATTACAGACTAGACCCATTGTGGACGGCATTGAGAAGCTGGAACGATGTTCACGTAATAGCAGTTTATGATGCTATGCAACTTAAAGTAGTAAGACCTGATTACAAGGAGTACGAATTTAAATATCCAAGAAGAAAACCCCAAGCTTTACTTGGAATTTTACATCTTAAATTTAAAGCAAAAAACCAATAAAATTTATAAACAATTATCACTTTTGACAGGTATTTAGGTGTTTTGAATGGATTGGGGAATGAAAAACAGGTTATCAAGAATTTTCAATCAGTCTAACGGCAAGGCTGTAATGCTCGCCATTGATCATGGGTATTTTCAAGGTCCCACAACTGGTTTAAGAAATCCAAGAGAAACTATAAGCCCGTTATTGCATTATTGTGATTCTTTGTTTGTAACAAGAGGAATTTTAAGGAATTGCATTAATCCAAATACAAACACTCCAATTTTTTTAAGAGTATCTGGTGGGCCGAGCGTTCTGGGAGAATTATCAAATGAGGATATAACCACTTCAATGAAGGAAGCTTTAAGGTTAAATGCTGTAGGAGTCGGCATTTCTATCTTTGTTGGAGAAAAAAATGAAGACAGAACCATATCAAATCTTGGAAGATTGGTTAATGAGGCTGAAGATTTTGGAATGCCTGTTCTTGCGATTACAGCAGTTGGAAAGGAGATGGAGCGAGATGCTAGATATTTGGGTTTAGCATGCAGAATAGCTGCTGAAATTGGAGCACATATTGTAAAAACATATTATTGCGCCGAAGACTTTGAGAAGGTAGTTGAAGGATGTCCTGTGCCAATTGTAATTGCAGGCGGTAAAAAAATTCCCGAATTAGATGCTCTGCATATGTCTTACAATGCAATAAGCAAGGGCGCAGCCGGAGTTGATATGGGCAGAAATATATTCCAATCAGAAAATCCAGTTGCGATGATACAGGCAATCAGGGCAGTTGTGCATGAGAATTATACGGCAAATGAAGCATTTGAGCTGTTTAATAGATTAAAAAATATGAAAGATGATACTCATGCCATTGAAAAAATTACACATTAATTTTTTGTTGTTCATTCTATTAATAATTTTAACTAATTCATGCTCTGCTCCGAATAAAAAAATTTGTAGTATTGACTCAGATTGCGCTGCAGCTACATGCTGCCACCCAACAGAAACCATCAACAAGAATTATGCTCCTGACTGCAGCGTTTATGGATGTACTGCTGTATGCTCTGGCCCATTAGATTGCGGTGCGGGCGAGCCAGCATGCATCAATAATTTGTGCGGGATAAGAAGCAGAGATTGATTTTAAGATAGTTCATTCACATACTTAATGATTAAAGAAATTATATATTGTGTTGTTGAATGAATTTAAAGATTTACAATTTGAACAAAGTTATTTTCTAAAATAATTTTTTTTCTTCTCCATTAAGAAGTTTTCTTATCAAAGAATGGTCTAGCCCCAATGCTTCAATCAGTTTTGCGCGTGAATCACCTTTTGGTAAAAATTCTCCTGTTACATATTGGGATATTGCTTCTCTGGAAACGCCCACTACATTGGCCAACCATGATTGATTTTTGTCCATCTCTGATAATCTAGATTTGATATAATCTCCAAATAATTCTCTACCAAAAACTTTAAATGGTACTTCTGTGTTACCGTCAAAAAATATATCTGTAAAATGGATTCTTCTTTTATTTTTATGAACAAATACTCTTTCAATTACATTTTCTAATTCTCTCACATTACCTGTCCAATCATAATCCATCAATTTTTTTATTGCGTCTTCAGTGATTCCATCAACTTGTGCATCATAAACCTTATTAAACCTCTCAATAAAATAATCACAAATTGGACCAATGTCTCCTTTCCTTTCTCTAAGTGGTGGAATGTAGACCGGAAATACATTTATTCGATGAAATAAATCAGCTCTAAAATCACCTGATTTTATCTTATTTTCTAAATCTGTGTTTGTAGCAGATAAAACTCTAACATTAACTTTTCTTGGAACATTACTTCCGACAGGTACGATTTCTCTTTCTTGAAGAACTCTCAATATCTTTGCTTGAAGGTATGGACTCATATCCCCTATCTCATCAAGTAATATTGTTCCTCTTTCAGCGTATTCAAACTGACCTTTTTTTGTAGCATACGCCCCCGTGAATGCTCCCCTTACATGACCAAAAAGGATGGATTCCAATAATTCTTGCGGAATTCCAGAGCATGTAACAGCAACAAATGGGGTTCTTTCCTCATTTATGGCTGATTTGTTATAATGAACGGCTTGTGCAACTAACTCTTTTCCTGTTCCTGTCTCCCCCCTTATCAAAACCGTTGTTGGTAAATTTGCAAGATGATTAATATATTTAAAAATAATTAACATATCAGGGGTTTGTCCTACAATGTACTTACCTTGGCATTTGATAGCATATCTTGGTGGAACATAATTTTGAAAGGCAAACATTTTTATGTTAGGAAATGTGTTTCGTTATTAAAATTATCGATTATCTTTCAATTCATATTGTTTCACAAAACCTTTTTATAATTAATTAAAACTCTTTGCTGTATGCGCGTTGCAATGTACTACAACAACAAAGACGTCAGAATAGAGGAACAACCTATTCCAAAAATCAATGACGATGAGCTTCTTGTTAAAGTGATAGCATCTGGGATTTGCGGCTCTGATGTAATGGAATGGTACAGAATAAAAAAGGCTCCTCTGGTTCTTGGCCATGAAATTGCAGGAATTATTGAAAAAGCCGGCAGAAATGTAAAAAGTTTTGTTGTCGGCGACAGAGTTTTTGTCTCGCACCATGTCCCGTGCATGAAATGTTATTATTGCATAAATAACCACCACACTTCCTGCGAAACATTGCATAAGACAAACTTTTATCCTGGAGGGTTTTCAGAGTATATTAAAGTGCCAAAAATAAATGTGGAATTTGGAACTTTTAAATTGCCTGATAATGTTTCTTTTGATGAAGGAACTTTCATCGAGCCATTGGGAACTGTTTTAAGGGGGCAAAGGCTTGCAAATTTAAATGAGAATGACACTGTGCTGGTCATAGGAAGCGGCATTGCGGGATTGATGCACATAAAAATGGCAAAATCAAAAGGAATTGAAAAAATTATTGCAATTGATTTAAACGAATACAGACTTAATGCTGCGAAAAGATTTGGAGCAGATTTTATTTTTGATGCAAGAGACGACATTGTTGAAAAAATAAAAAAAATCAATGACGGCAGGTTAGCTGACTTAGTTGTCGTCTGCACAGGAGCATTAGCTGCAGCAAATCAAGCCCTTAATTGCGTGGACAAAGGCGGCACAATTCTGTTTTTTGCAGTTCCAAAACCCGATGAAAAGCTGGAAATCCCAGTCACCGATTTCTGGAGGAATGAAATAAAAATAATGACTTCTTACGGCGCTGCGCCAGACGATTTAAAGGAATCACTGGAATTGATTACAAACAAAAAAATAAACTTAAGTGATATGATAACACACAGGTTAAAATTTGAGGAGATTGGAAAAGGATTTCAATTAGTCGCTGAAGCGAAAGATTCTATAAAGGTTATTGTTCAGTCGCAAAGGTGAACAAGATATTTTGTTGCTAAAAATAAGATTATTGAAAATAACTATTAAACATTGCAAATTGAATTCAAATAAAAAATAAATATCAAAAACTAATTCCCGCCAATAATCGCACTCTTGATATCTTCCCTGCATGCGCAATCAAAATATATAATCTTTGGAATAGTAGCAATCAATAAATTCTTGACATTCTCTGCATTTTGTTTCATTGTTTGCAATATCATCTTAATATTAACTCCATCTTCATTCTTCTTCCAGCAATCATAATCAGTTGACATAGCAATTATTGCATAACAAATTCCTGCTTCTCTTGCAAGCACAACTTCAGGTACAGTGCTCATGTTAATAACATCAGCATTCCACTGTCGAAATAAATTGCTTTCTGCCTTTGTGGAGAATCTAGGACCTTCAATTGTTATTATGGTTCCTTTATTGTGATGCTCGAGTTTCAACTCAGATGCTGTTTCTGAAAGCAAGCTCCTTATTTTCTTGCAAAATGGCTCAGCCATTGGGATATGGCAAACTTTGTCACTATCATAAAATGTTGAAGCTCTTTTTGTAGTTCTGTCAATAAATTGATCACAAAAAACCAAATGTCCAGGGTGTATTTCTTCTCTTAAAGAACCGCAAGCAGTAGTTGCAATTATGTAAGTACAACCTTGTTCTTTCAAAGCCATTATGTTTGCGCGATAATTTACATTGCTGGGATTTATTGTATGATTTTTGCCGTGCCTGGCAAGAATAACAACATCAACATCCTTCATTTTTCCTGTTGTCAAATGAGAAGAAGGATTTCCAAATTTAGTTTTTACATAAATCTCTTTTGCATCTTTCAACATCTTAGGATCTTCAAGCCCAGAACCGCCTATAATTCCGATTTTAATTATCTAAACCACCTGAAAAATTTTTTTTTAAATTTAGTTTAATGTTCAATCCTTAATGAGTTTTATTTAATTATTGAATATCATTTTCAGTATTTATCTTTGAAATGTTTTTCTATTTTACATAACGCATTAAACTCTTTTGCCATTAAATTTATTTAAAAATAATAAAAACTTACTTTTCTATTGCCTTAACCTTTAATGTACTTTTAATAGCCTTATCGCTTATAATTGCAGAATTACCGCTTGGATCCTCAATAACCAGCTTTTGCTTTTCCTGCCCCCATTGTATTCTTGTTATTTTTTTCAGGAGATTTTTGGCTTTTTTCTTTTCTTCTTCATCCTCTTCCATTTCTTTGGCTGCTTCAATCTGATATTTCACTCTGTTTAGAATCCCCTCTATATTCGTTACATAACCTTGAGATGCAGTACCTGGTGTTATCGAAGCTAAGTGCGGCAGCTTAACAGTTGCTTCGCTTGACTTCACAACCCTGACTTTCATATCCTCTTCGCTTGAAATTTCAAATTCAAATTTTATAGGCTCTTTTTTATCCAAAGCTTCAACATCAGCTTTGTGGTATTTGCAATTGTTGCATGTCATAGAAAAAAGGTACATCATGCCAAAGTATGGCACTTCAATTTCTCTTTCAGTAAGAATTAAAGTTTTTTCATGGCACAAAGGGCATGCATGATATTCTATATCTTCTTTTACTTCTTTTTCTGACATAAAATTTCATATTTTGATTTATTTTTATAGTTTGCGGTTTTGAGTACGTGTTTAGCATCTCGGCGCATTTTTAAGTCGAAGGTTGCCATCAGGATGCGAGCATTACCTAATAA
>Ga0105164_10003061_pt1 | contig 10196 bp, 9 predicted proteins | sample VDWuncwatermetaG_FD_89674 | JGI IMG/M metagenome (GOLD analysis project Ga0105164, IMG submission 89674) | Wastewater microbial communities from Netherlands to study Microbial Dark Matter (Phase II) - VDW unchlorinated drinking water | ecosystem: Environmental > Aquatic > Freshwater > Drinking... | reverse complement strand
GATTGATTATCAATAATTACAAATGTTTTGTCAACTCCTTGTTTTTCCAGCCAGTGAGAAATATCCTCAACAGTAACATAATCATCTTCGACCACACGACTGTTGTTTCCCGTGACGACAATCAGCGGCGCGAATCGTTTCTGAAACAACTGCATCACTTTTTCGCCACGATCGTAGCCATTACCTTGAAGCCAAATTATCACATCGGATTTTTTGGGTTGTTGGGTCGTGACCAGATACTGAAGTCTCTGTACCGCGGGATCGTTGATTAATGTGTCTTTGGCCATAGACGAGGGTCCAAGATACGCAGATGAACATTAGCGAATGTTTCCCGTACGCTGTCAACAACCCCAGCTGGGACATCACAATGCCATGCAGACATAATTTCATGTATCTGAAGCGGGGTTTCAGCGCCCACGATGACACGTGCGCAAGGGAATGCCAACCTGAGATAGCCAAGCGCTAATTCAAGATTTGAAAGACCAAACTGAACGGCAAGATCACCGACCCGTTGAATCAACGGTTTAGCGAATTCCATCTGTACCGGCACATCATCCAGACGCATCAGCAATAACCCCTGGAGAAACACGCTCCGTAGGTATACGGTCTTCATAAGCTGCTGGGCGCGTTGAAACACGCGTCCAGTTTCAAACCGACGATCGAGCATGTTGCTGGGCACCTCCAGCACAGTAACAATGTCTTTTTCAAGTGCTGCGAGCGCTCGCTCGGGCGAATACACCGACATTCCGATGTGTTTGGTAAGGCCTTGATCCACAGCAAGGTTCAATCGTCCCAATTCACCTTCTTTATGCAACAACACCGCATGGAGTATTGGCACGCCCAGCCTTCCAACAGACTCTTGCACAGCATCCAACACCGCTGACTCGTCTTCCATATCAATATCCTTTCGCAATTTCGTAATCACCTTCACCCTATCCGCAATTCCCAATTTTTGAAATGCGGAGCTCAGAACGCGTTCACTTTGCCCATACTCTTGCGCCGTATCAAACTCCTGGATCCCGCCTTCCCACGCGGCACGAACAATTTCAACTGCACTTGTTGCATCCGGTTTCCCGGTTGTATTAGCAATCCCATACTGCATTCCTAACTGCGCAGTCCCAAGAACTAACTGCGACATACTTTATTGAAGAAGGAGCTGAGCATAGAGCGAACGACGTTTATCACGAAGCGACGGAAATCGCATTCGATGTACTTTCACGGCATCACAGTCGATTCTACAGGTTCGAAGTGTCGCATGACCGATATTGATGAGTCGCTCTCCATTCGGACCATAGACGCTCGAGTGGCCCGGGTAGCTCTGGCCATCCCCTCCCCCGACCCGATTGACCCCAACGACCGCAGCGGCACAATCCAACGCCCGTGCCTTCAAGAGCGCATCCCACTGAGCAATGCGCAGAGAGGGCCAATTCGCAATGACAAAAATGACGCTCGGAGCACGTGTTGCAATGGCTTCAAAAAGCCCTGGGAAACGGAGATCGTAACAAATCGCGAGAGAACACAGAACATTCTTGATTGTAAAAAATGTCGGCGCTGTTCCTTCCCTGAAATGACGATCTTCGTTGACAAAACTAAAACAATGGACCTTTTGATACTGAGCAATAACAATGCCTCGCTGATCAACCACCACTGCCATATTCCTACCTTTCCCTTTTTCGAAAAAAACCACACCAAAAATGACATGGACGCGGTACTGTTTGGCGAGTGTAGAAAAAAATTCGACAGTCTCGCTGAATTTCGCATTCTCCAGTAAACCGCGCGCGCATTGAAAAGCCAGTCAGTGTCATCTCCGGAAACACTACTACTTCCGCGCCTTGTCGAACTGCGCGGACAATAACGGACTCACACGCTATCCGATTCACGACCTTGTCTTCGAAACGGATGTTCAACTGGGCCAATGCAACCACCAGTGAAGGCATACATTCTTAATTATACTCTCGAAATACTGGCTTGACTGCCGGTCCCAAAAGATACTGGTCGCGATGTACGACATCCTCCAGCGCCCGACGATATACTGATAATGCACGGTCGACTGCCGCCAACGTCCGCTCAATCTCGGCCTCGCCATGCGAGAATGAAATTGCGAAGTACCCCTGGAAGAGAAGCCCCTCTTTAACCATTTCCTGTAAAAAGACCGTCTTGAGTGCGAGATTTACCGCGCCCTCCTGATCTTTATAACTCATACTAAGGTTGGGAGGAAATCCAACAACGTCAATATACTGCCCGAGAGAATGGCGTACGATAAGGTCTCGAATTCCTTGCGCAAGGCGCTCTCCATTTTTCCAGATCGTTTCTGCGACACGTTGCTCCGCAAAGGCCTGAATGGCCGCATATGCCGCGGCAAGCGCAATGGTCTCTGCTCCATGCGTGGTCGAGATAAGAAACACGCGAGGTTTTGTATGAGTCAACCCGCCCAACTCCATAACATCGCGCCGTCCCGCCAACACTGCAAGTGAATATCCATTCGCAATTCCTTTACCATACGTGCTTAAGTCGGGTGTCAAGTTGTAACGCGCCTGCGCGCCCCCAATACCAAACCGAAACCCGGTTACCATCTCGTCGACGATAAAAAGAGCCCCATTTTTTTGAGTTAACTCCTGAACTTGTAGTAAAAAATTGTTTTTGGGCTCTTCGGTTGTAATCGCCTCCATAATGACACATGCAATCTCGCCGGGGTGTTCCATAAATAATTTTTTTAAACTTTCGATATCGTTATAGCGGAACGTAAGGGTTAACTGTTTAATCTCATCCGGAACGCCAGCGGCACACACGGTTGAACCGATGAACCAATCATCATAACTAAAAAATGGATGATTACACGCCGCAATATACTTTCTTCCCGTAAATGCACGTGCCAACTTTGTTGCACCGGTTGTCACTGTAGAACCATTCTTTGCGAATTTCACCATTTGAGCATTGGGAAGTTTCGAAGTCAGGAGATATGCCAACACAAACTCCATGTAGTGCGGTCGACCAAAGTTTGTCCCCTCATCCATCTGCATACGCACCGCATCTTGAACCGCCGGGTAACAGTTTCCAAGCAACACTGATCGGATTCCCATGCACCAGTCAATGTACTCCTTGCCATCGCTACCGATGACAAAACAACCGCTTCCTTTCACAATCGCGGCGGGTGCATTCACAGAAAACTGATCGTCACCTTTCGAATAGGTATGCGCGCCGCCAGGAATTAGTTCGTGACGTCGCGCGATAAGTGGTTCCCAATCTGTTTTTTGGACTAAAGCCATATAGGTGATAGAAAAATGATATGTTACGATCCTTTGTTGTTATCAAGGGGCGAGGACTTCTCGCACGACAGCAATAACTCGCTCTACCTGCTCATCCGTCATTTTTGGATACAACGGAAGGGTGATCGCTCGCTGATAGTATGATTCAGCCAGAGGGAAATCGCCGGGGTGGTATCCGAGTGCACGCGCGTAATACGGCTGTAAATGCAACGGCATATAATGAACCTGCGCCCCGATCCCACGATCACGCAGTGCGGCAAATACCGCCGAACGACGATGATCATCGATCTCCCCCGACAGTTGGATAATATACAAATGATAAGAACTTTCTACTTCGTGTAATTCTTTCGGAAGAATGACACCCGGGAGCGTTGCAAATGCTTCATTATATCGTTGGACGATGGCTCTCCGACGTGCGATAAACGCGGGCAACTTTTTTAACTGACTCAGTCCCAATGCGCATTGAAGATCGGTAAGCCGATAGTTGTTCCCAATCGCATCAATTTCGTAATACCAAGCTCCCATCTCCGGTTTCTTCTCAATGCCATGATGACGAAAATTCCTCATCCTCTCGTTCCATAGTGGATTATTAGTGAGCACCATTCCTCCTTCGCCAGTAGTGATATGCTTGACGGGATGAAAACTCAATGCGGTCAGATCAGCCCAGCTACCCGATCGTTTCCCCTGATATGTGCTACCGAGTGCGTGACATGCATCGTCAACCACCAAGAGATGTTTTCTCCGAGCGATCTCATTAATCACATTGTACTGACAGGGATGCCCAGCGAAATCGACAGAGGCGATCGCCTTTGTGCGGGGAGTAATCGCCTGCTCAATGCGTGCCGGATCAATGGTGAGAGTGTCAGAGTTAATATCAACGAATACCGGCTTGCCCCCGCAAAACACCACGGCGCTTGCAGTCGCCGAGAACGTCAGAGGGCTCATGATCACCTCATCGCCAGGCCCAATGCCTGCCGCTACGTATGCGGCATGCAGTGCCGCAGTGCCTGAGGAGACAGCAACGGCAAACTCAACGCCACAGTAATCGGCAACCGCTGACTCAAAAGCGGCAACAGTGGGTCCCTGTGTCAGCCAGTCCCCTTTCAGAACCTCAGTCACCGCTTGGATATCTTGATCGTCAATCCATTGCTGGCCATAGGGTATGAATGAAGCATCATTCATATATTGTTGTCACGGCGGTGGTCGACCACAAGGTCCTCATACTCGCGTTATAGACACCCTCTAGCTGCCCAATGGCTTGCCGAAGCTCTTCTGGTCGGAGAAATACAGGGTTTGTGCCAGAATTGTATTCAAATCCGGGGGGCAATCGTTTAGCCGATGGATACTCTTTAAAACGCTGTTCGAACACCGTCTGAGGGAGTAAAATATGATACCGCTCCAATTCTAAGGCATTGTGAGAGTCATCATGACCGATCATCAACTCATGGATTTTTTCGCCGGGGCGAATACCGACTACTTCTTGGCGGCACTCCGGAGCTATCGCCCAAGCCAAATCCGTAATTCGGATTGAAGGAATCTTAGGAACAAATATCTCCCCACCCCTACCGACCTCTAAAATATGCAAAACGAAATGCGCTGCCTGGTCGAGGGTTATCCAAAATCGTGTCATTCGAGGATCGGTAATGGGAATACTACCCTTGAAAGCGCACTCTTGAAAAAATGGAATGACCGATCCACGACTGCCTGCGACATTGCCGTAGCGCACTACCGAAAAAGTTTTATGCAGATTCCCTCCATGGATCGAATTCGCCGCAATAAACAATTTATCAGAACACAGCTTTGTGGCCCCGTACAGATTAATAGGATTACATGCTTTGTCGGTTGACAAAGCTACGACTTTTTCAACATCCGTCTCAAGAGCAGCATCAATAATATTCATCGCCCCAAGGATATTCGTACGAATAAACTCCCCCGGATTATACTCTGCGGCGGGGACTTGTTTGAGCGCTGCGGCATGGATCACATAATCCACCCCCCGGAATGCCTGAACCAAACGATCTTTATCCCGCACATCGCCCAAGAAATACCGAATAGAGGGATAGCGATCTGAATTCCACCTCTTACTCATTTCAAACTGTTTCAGCTCATCACGACTAAAAATAATCAGTTTGTGCGGTTTGTAATGACTCAAAATGATTTCCGTCAGGCGCTTACCCAAAGACCCCGTGCCCCCCGTAATTAAAATTGTTTTATCGTTCAGCATATGCACGAAATGCACACAAGCGATACATGGTAAAATTCCAAAATAACACGACTGGACCAGCGATCGCCTTTGCAATAAGATCCTGGACCGAAAAAACCTCTACTCCAACATACAAGACGGTTTGGGCGATGATGATGCCTCCCAGAGTCACTGCCACGAATTTGGTATACTGCACGGTATGATTTGTTGACTGATCTTTAAAACTCCAGCGCTTATTCCAAAAAAAACTCCACGTCACGACCACTACAAACGAACAACTGTTTGCCGCCAAGTAATGTTCATGAAAAAAAACAACTCCTCGTGTTAACACTGTGTACAGAGCAAAGTCTAGAACGGTGTTACCCGCCCCGATGATACAATATCGTACAAAGGAATGTGAGAGAGAGACCACACAGTCAACCAAAACAATGTAGTCTGCAGTATATCAAATGGCTCGTAGAGGGTCAACGTCGCATTTGTGAGTGCATTTGTGAGGCGATGGAGTGATATTCACCTGCAATTTGCAATGGAATTGAACGCTTTTGTAGGCACGCAAGTACTCCTTGTCGTTCTAATCGATCGACAATGGATGCGGTATATGCCGGAGCACCTGTTGCGCCCGGGGAATTGTAGTTAAGAATGTGCAGTGAATGCGGCGTTGATCGAGCCAGCGCTTCTTTGATAAATGAACCGCTCTCGTCAACCAATGACCCTCGGATGCCGGGAAGTCCCGGACGCAATAAATGCCGGCGCTCCAATGATGGAAAAAAATGCCGAACACGATCGATAAATGCATTGACCGAAAAAGTGCTTTTCCATTCTTGACTCGCCAATTGGAGAAATTGCTGATTAAAGAGAAGTTTCCAAAACCCCGCCGAAAAACCATGTCGCATGAGCCGGATCACTGAACCCGTGTCCTGCACCAGATGTTCGTACGCATATGGCCCCACGACGGGAACGGCGGTAGGGCCAATCATCATCGTGCCATCCCACCGTGCAATAATATGTGGGTCAAGAAACGGAAAATCTGGATGTCTGGGAATGGTGTACAAATTCGAAGTGATGCCTGCGACACTCTTAGGATCCAAAATCCAGTAATCTCCGCGGAAAAAAATATCAACGAGTCCCTGATGAACGCCCATGGCCCTTGCAAGCATCAGCCCATTCGCGCCCGCACAATTGATAACAAACGACGCGCGGCGTCCAAAGCCCCTAGTTCCTTCTACTACAACACCATCAACATGTTCACGAACCGCATCAATGCGAACTGAGGAGATACATTCCACACCGTTGGCCTGCGCAATCCCCGCCATCGTTCGTGTGCACGCACCAAAATCAACACTGGTGTCTGTGCGAACCAAAAGCCCGGCAGCGGCATGGACTCCGGGTGCGATTGAGGATAGTGATGATCCATTACGCATCTCGAGCTCATCGGGATGCATGCCGTTGGTAACCGCCCATTGCTGATACTTTTCCAACCGTGCGATATCCTCTTGCTGAACCGCTAGTTCTATGGTGCCAACCGGATTCCACGGAAGATGATGCTCCCGGGTAAACTCACGCCAAAAGTCGTACGAGATTTGTGAAGCGCGGGCAAAAATCGGACGGATGCTCGGATTGAGATAAAATGGGCGATGAATCACTCCCGTATTTCGGCTGCTGGCGTGCCGACCATATTCATCTTCCTGGTCCACCAACACTACCGATCCTGGTTCATACAAACTACTCAACCAATACGCTAAGGAACTCCCCAAAATTCCACCGCCAATAATGATCACCGGAGCATCGACGCGACCGGAGGATATCATAATCGCAAATACGCAATGGCACGATTTTCAAATAACGCATTTCCCGCAAAGACTCCTTTCACATCCATAAAGACTCCGGGATTGTGAAGAAGATATTGAAATTCTCCAGCCGTCATCTTCTGAAAGGCATCATGCGGACTACAAACCACAATTCCATCTGCGCGTGGGATGTCTCTCAATTCCGTATAGTAGCGAATGTTCGGATACTCTTCCTGAAGAGTCTCAATGTTCACCATTGGATCGTAACCGCTTACCGTGACTCCGTACTCGCTCAGAGCGTGCACTACCGCAAACGCCTTGGAGTTACGAATATCGCGGACGTTTTCTTTGAATGTAAGACCCATCACTAACACGTGAGAGTTCTGGACCACCTTTCCAGCGCGAATGAGGTGTTTGACCGTCTGCTGAGCGACATACTCCGGCATCCAATCATTAATGCGCCGACCAGCCAAAATAACCTCTGGGTTGTAACCGAGCTCCTGTGCACGGTACGTCAGGTAGTATGGATCTACTCCAATACAATGGCCGCCCACCAACCCTGGTTGATAGCGATGAAAATTCCATTTCGTCGAAGCAGCATCCAACACCTCAGATGTTTTGATACCGAGGCGTTCAAAGATAAGAGAAAGTTCATTCATGAGAGCAATGTTCAAATCGCGTTGGATGTTTTCAATAACTTTCGCAGCTTCAGCAGTTTTAATGTTTGGCGCTCGATGGACACCCCCTTTGCAAATTTTACTATAGACCATGGCAATGCGATCTAGTGTTTGTGCATTCATGCCCGATACAACTTTGACAATCGTCTGCACAGTGTGTTCTTTGTCCCCCGGATTGACTCGTTCAGGAGAGTATCCGATAAACCAATCCTTCCCGCATTGAAGAGAGGATGCCTTTTCGATAATGGGTATACAAATCTCTTCTGTGACTCCGGGATACACCGTTGATTCAAACACGACAATCGTATCTTTACTCAAATGTTCTCCGATAATTTGAGAGGCCTGACGAACGGGCGTGAGGTCGGGTTGCTTCGCCGCGGTAATCGGAGTAGGGACTGTAACAATAATAAAATTGGATTTTCGCAGTGCTTCGGGATCTGTTGTATAGTCTACAACCGAAACGCGCAGTTCCTCGCTTCTCATTTCGCCGGTCGGGTCGATTCCTTGGCGAAGCGCTTCAACTCGGCGCGGAGATTTGTTGTACCCAATCACCGGTGCCCATTCTGTTTTACCAAATTCCAATGCTAATGGGAGTCCAACATATCCTAATCCCACCAACGCGATGGTGGGCTTCCATCCTGCTAAAGAAGTACTTGTTGACGAAATACCATCAGAAACCTGAGAAACATGCACTCCTTGACTCAACATAAAGACGGTAGCAGTGAAAAGATGTAATAATGGGTATTGATAGTATACTCGTCGACTCTAACCAGTCAAGACGGGATATTACAACCGATAATACTCCTTGTACCATTCAATAAATTTAGGGATCCCCTGCTCAATGTTGGTCTCGCTCTCAAACCCAAGCAACATTCTTGCCTTGGCAATATCGGCATATGTTGCTGAGACATCCCCTGGTTGCATCGGCAAATAATTTTTTTGAGAAATTTTTCCCAACGTTCTTTCCAGCACTGTGATAAAGTCGCCTAACTCTTGGACATGATTATTCCCGAGATTCAAAATATGGTACCCTCCGCCATCATACTCCAGCGCGCCCACTGTTCCGCGAACAATGTCATTTACATACGTAAAATCTCGAAGCATTTTTCCATGATTGTACACGTCAATGGGTCTGTCATGAACGATGGCATCCGTAAACTTAAAAAGCGCCATGTCCGGCCTACCCCATGGTCCATACACAGTGAAAAAACGAAGACCGATCACATTCATTGCATGGAGATTGTGATAATGGTATGCCATCAACTCACAGCTTTTCTTTGTGGCTGCGTAGGGAGATATGGGATGGTCTACAAAATCTTCTTCCGAAAACGGAAGTTTGGTGTTGTTACCATACACCGATGAACTAGAAGCAAAAACGACTCGACTGACGCCAAATTTTCGCGCACATTCAAAAATGTTGAGCGTTCCCATCACATTCACATCATAGTAGAGCCCAGGATTCTCTAGAGAAGACCGGACACCCGCCCGGGCGGCCAAGTGGCACACGGCATCAAAATTGTTGCGTTGGAAGAGTAACTCCAATGCGGTGACGTTGCGAATATCAATGCGTTCAATCTCAATAGCATAGCCCCTAAGGAGTGTCACAATCCGATCTTCTTTGAGTTGAACAGAATAGTAGTCATTAAAATCATCAACAATGACTACAGAATGCCCTCGATCACAAAGCATTTTTGCGGTATGTGCCCCAATAAATCCCGCTCCACCCGTAACAAGAATTTTCATACCAACAAAAAACATTACTATCACTGTATCCAACCCGCAATCCGATAACCGACAATTCCAACCAATTCATGTATGCTGGTCAGTGAGGTTGAAAATTGATCGATCGATGGAAAAAAACTTAACGGAGTGAGTGCGAAGCGATTGGCTTCAAAGTCCGACGGGATGGGAACGACTTCAATTCCTTTCGTAGTGAACACCGCAACGGATCGCGGCATATGCCAGGCAGAAGTAACGAGCGCTATGCGATAATGATCAACGCCCGGAAACTGCCCCTGAAGCCACTGCAACGTAGTAGCGCCACTCTCTGCTGTGTTACGCGACTGGTCATCAATAAAAAAACGTTGTTTTGGAATCCCCCACTTCTGAGCGATAACACCGGCGGCCTGAGCTTCGAATGAAATCGGCTGGAACGGATCCCCTGACCCGCCGCTATAAAACAGTGGAACGCGCCCATCCAACTGGCCATACAGCGTTACCCCTTTCCACAATCGTCGCCAGCTCGACCCAGTCAACTCCGTTT
>Ga0105164_10003060_pt1 | contig 10196 bp, 14 predicted proteins | sample VDWuncwatermetaG_FD_89674 | JGI IMG/M metagenome (GOLD analysis project Ga0105164, IMG submission 89674) | Wastewater microbial communities from Netherlands to study Microbial Dark Matter (Phase II) - VDW unchlorinated drinking water | ecosystem: Environmental > Aquatic > Freshwater > Drinking... | reverse complement strand
GCGCTGCTCGGCGCCGGCTTCGTCACGCTCCTCGCGCTCGCCGGCCGGCTCGGCGTCGCGCTCGCGCTCGCCTGGATCGTCGAGACCGCGCTCGTCTTCCTCTTCGTCCCGGGGCTCGCCGTGCTCTTCGGGCTCCTGGGGCTCTGGGTCTGGCTCCGCGACGTCCCGCCCGAGCGTGCCGCGCTCGCGCTCGCGATGCCGATCGCCGCGCCGTTCGGCTTCGCGCCCGCGCTCGTACTCTCGGCGGCGGCGGTGTTCGGCCTGGCCGGGATGGCCGTCACGGCGGGCGGCGCGGTCCTCACCGTGCTCGTCGGCGTCGCGACCGGCCGCCCCTCGTACGGACCGTTCGCGCAGACGGGCCTGCCGCTCGAGCGCGATTCGCTCTTCGACCTCGGCGACGCGTCGGGGACCGAGGCCGCGTTCGCGGCGCTCCTGCGGAGCTCCGAGGACCGCTTCGGCCCGCTCCGCGATCAGCTCGATCCCGGGAACCTCGCGGCGCAGGTGAGCGACCTCGTCTCGCGCGTCTCCGGAGCCGACGTCGCGCTCCCCGCGACGGTGCTCGCCTGGAGCGCGGCGGCGCTCACGGTCTGGTCGGTGACCCGCGTGCTCCGCACGTTCTTCGACGCGCTCCTGCGACGCCGGACCGCCTGGTTCGGCCTCTACGTCTTCGCGACCGCGGCCGGCGTCGGCGCGGGCGCCGCGCTCCTCTACCTCGTCTTCGCGACCTGGTCACCGCTCCTCCGCGCGGCCGGGCGTCCCGGCGATGAAGTGCTCCTCGCCTCGGCGGTCGGCGGCGCGCTCGTCGCGCTCGCCATCGGCGTCGTCATCACCGCGGTCGAGCGGCGCGAGCCTGGGAGCGACCCACTGCCGCCTCTCGGCGGAGGCCGCGTCCGCTGATCAGTACGCGAGGCCAAAGGCGACCGCCTCGAGCGCGGGATCGCCCGAAGACCTCAGTCGATCGCGCACGCGTCGCAGCAGCAACCCGAGCTCGGTCGCGCCCCACAGCCAACGGTGCGGGTCGCCGAATGGCGCGCTCGGCTGCTCGTGGAGACGCGCCCAGCTAGGCGCGCACTGTCGAAGGGTAGCTGCGTCGCCGAATGATCAGCCCAACGATCGCGGGCACGATGGCGGCCAGCGCATACGGTGTGATGAAAATCAACAGCCGAAGGACGCTTGCCGCATTCCACACGTCCGAAAGCGTTGGACGGGATTGCATCATGATCAGGAGCGCAAGCCCAAGATAGAAGGCGAGCACGGTTTGGGCGACGCCGATCGCGCCAGCGCTTCGCCCGAGTGCAAAGCCGACCAGAGGCAAGACGACGAAAGGTGCGGGCGACATGACGACGGTCGAGAGCCAAAACGCGAAAGCGACGACTACGGTACCCGCCGCGGTGGTGACCAAGACGCGCACGGTCTGATCCTTTCTGCAGTGCTCCCGCGCCGCCGCGGAAGCCGAGGCGCCTCGACTAGACGCACTCAGCTCCGCGGCGTGCTAGGTATCCAACGTACTACTACCGGTTGGCTGCGGCTCGCACTTCGTTGAGGAACTGCTGCGCCGGGCGGGTCGGGAAGAGTGTCGCTGCCTCGTCCCATTTCGAGCGCACGGCTGCGTTGTTGGTCAGCTCGAATTGGCTCGGTTCAAACGCAAGAACGTATGCAGTGGGGTCGATGCTCAGGCGCGTAGCGAAAAGAACGTACCGGGCCCCAACGACCAGCGGAACGAACCGGTTGTGAGGAGCGCGAGCGCGGCGCGGATGACGCGGAGCTGCAGCGCGGGATCGTCGGCCGCGCCGAGCGGCCGGCCGAAGGGGAACGGCACAAAGAGCGCGCGCGGCGGCTTCACCCGGAGGCTGTGCTCGCGGAGCATCGTGACTTGGACCGTCGAGAGGCCGGACTCCTCGAGCGCGCGAGCGAGCACACCGCCGGTGTGGGAGCAGAGCGGTCAGGTCCCAGTGAGGAAGACCGCCTCGACGCCGTCGGCGCGGAGCCGCCGCCCGATCTCGCGGCCGCTCTCGACGAGGCCGTCGTACGGCGGGTACTGCGCGCCGAGGAGTGCATAGAAGGTGGGGCCGAGCCCGCCGACCTCGCCGGACGCGACCAGCTCGCGGAGCCGGTCCACCGGGAAGACGACGTTCCGGTCGCGCTGGAACGCCGAGCGGTCGAAGGCGATGCTCGTGTGGCTCTGGATGACGTCGGCGGCCAGCGCGTCCGCGGGGATCGCGCGGAAGGACCGGTCGCCGGCGGTGAAGAGCGCGTCGCCGCGGAGGTGGATGCTGGCGGTCGTGACGAGCGCGAGGCGGGTCGCCGCGAGCGGGCGCGCGAGCGGTGTGAACGGCGCGGTCTCGTTGTCGATGCACGGATGCCCGAGGAGGCTCTTCCGCTGGATCTCCGAGAGCCGTTCGAGGCGCGGCATCGACCCGAGCCTACCGCGTCGTGATCGACGCGGCCCGCTGCGTGCTCCTCACCTGAGCCGTGGCGACGCCGCGTGCCGGCACGCGTCGACGTCGGCAGACCGCACCGCGCATCGCCACCCGGGTCGCGGCGACGTAGGATGGACGCACGCGGGAGTAGCTCAGTTGGTAGAGCATCTGGTTCCCAACCAGAAGGTCGCGCGTTCGAGCCGCGTCTCCCGCTCAGAAGACTCCGAGACGAACGCCGTCCATCTTCGGCCCTCTCCAGCCGCATTGTTCTGACGTTCGCCTCCGATGACAGTTCACGCAGCGCACGTCGCACTTCGCGATCTCGGCAAGCACGGTCGTCCACCTACGTCCATATCGGATCAAGTTCGCGATCGCATCGGTCTTGTCGGCCCGGTCTCGATGATCGAACTCGAGCACGACGACGTCATCCGTGCCGCAGTCAACACAGGGATGCGAGCGAAGGTACTCCTCGAGCAGAGCCCACCGCACATCACGCTCCACTCTGTTGCGCTCCTGCGCGCGGCGCACGTAGACCGGGCGATTCTTGATGTAATGCGCGTGGGCGTAGTCAACGGCGCAGGGCCGGCAGTAGCTCAGGCGCCATCCTCGCTCCCGCACCTTGAAGCCGAACTCCTCGACCGGTCTGTCGAGCCCGCACCTCGCGCAGCGACGCATCACGTTCATGCAGGGCGCAGCACATTCACGCGGCCCATGCCCCGTACGCCGCGGCTCCCTCGCTCACCGCGCGGCCACCCGCACGGCGCCAGCCGAATTGCCGCGCTGTGCGGCGCCGGTGACAGTTCGCGCACCGCACATCGCACTTCGCGATCTCGCGCTGGATGATCGCCCACGGGCGTGACATGAGCATGCTCACCGCATGGACCTTCGTGCCAGGGTCGCGATGATCGAGGTCGAGGACGCGCGGGTCATGCTCACCGCAGTCGATGCACGGATGTGAGTGCAGGTAGACGGTAAGGCGCTCGAAGTTCACCGCTCGCCGGCGAGCCTGATGCGCGAGCTCCTGCGCGACGTAGCGTTTCTGGTGTCGCTCGTAGTGCGCGCGCCGGTGCGCCGCGTGGCACGCCCGGCAGTAGAACTGCAGCCGGCCGGTTCTGAGGTTGGCGAAGGCGAATCCCTCGAGCGGCTTCCACTCATGGCACGCGCCGCAACGCCGGCCAACGATCTCGATGGCAGCCGGATCCGACTCTGTAGCATCCATTTCAGATATCGAACACATGTTCTCATCACCGGATCGTCGTGTCAAGGTGTGACGACGCTCGATGCTGGTGCACGCTACGCTCCCAATGAAACTCAATGACCGCACGGGAGGGCACACCGATGGGACGAGGAACGGCGAGGCGCACGGCCGCCGGACGCGCGTCCGCGCGCACGCAAGCGGCGCCGTCGCGAGCCGCCGCCGCGCCGAGCCGCACGCGCAGCTTCCCCTGCCCGGACGATCTCTGGGGTCAGGTGGAGTCCTTCGCGAGTGAGCGCCAGCTCGGCAGCCCTGCCGCTGCGGCGCGTCTGCTCATCCGCACGGGCCTGAGCGTCGAACAGCGCGTTCGCGAGCTGGCGGCGGCGCGCGATTGGCAGATCACGCAGGCGTGGTCCGAGGTCGAGGCCATCGAGGCCGGCAACCGGAGCGTCGGGAGCTGGGAGGAGATCGAGCAGGCGGCCGAGCGGGCGCGTTCGCGCGTCCGCGAGCGAGCGGCTGCCGAGCGGCGGGCGGCGGCGAACGCGTAGGTGCCGGTCCTCCTACCAAGGCCGGCGTTCACCGCGGCGGTAACCGAGCGCATCGCCTGGTTGGGCGAGAACCGCGACGAGGTTCAGCTCGAGCACTTCCTGGCCGGGCTTGCCCGGGTCCGCGAGCGCATCGAGCAGCGGCCGGCAGCCGGCGCGCTGCAGAAGCAGGACGATGCCTACGTTCTGCGCATGTACCTCTTCCCGCGACCGCTTCCGTACCTCGTCTACTACGCGTACCGGCGGCAGCAGCCGATCCGGGAGATCTTCCTCGTGCGCCTCTACGCGAGCGGGCAGGACCGGCTCGACTTCGGCATGTCCGAGTGGCCGTGGTGACGGGCGCCTCGGGGTAGCCGCGCGGCGCTCGCCCTGCGATCCTGACGGCGTTGGAGGATCCGAAGTCCATCGTGCGACGCGGCTACGACCTCGTGTCCGGTGCGTACCGGGCCGACGACGCAGACGACGGAACGTACGCGGAGTGGCTCGACATGCTGGAGAAGCGGGTCGCTCCTGGATCGTCGATCCTCGACCTGGGGTGCGGGTGCGGCGTTCCGGTCGCGCGGCGGCTCGCGCGGCGCTACGCGGTGACCGGCATCGACCTCTCGCCCGTGCAGATCGCGCGCGCTCGCGAGCTGGTGCCCGCTGCAACCTTCCTCTGCGCCGACATGTCGACGGTGCAGTTCCCGGACGACAGCCTTGCCGCGATCACGTGCCTCTTCGCGCTCATCCATCTGCCGCTCGCGGAGCAGCCTGCGCTGCTCCGGAATGTTCGCCGGTGGCTTCGGCCCGGTGGCCTCCTCTTCGCCACCGTGGGGCATCGCGCGTGGACGGGGCTCGAGAAGGACTGGCTTGGGGTCAAGGGTGGCGACATGTGGTGGAGCCACGCCGACATCGAAACGTACAGGCGATGGTTGGCCGATGCGGGACTGCAGGTGGAGCGAGAGACGTTCGTCCCTGAGGGGACGGGCGGACACACGTTCGTGCTCGCGACGCGCTAGTTGCGGTCGTTCGCAGTTGGACCAGCGCGCGCCGCGTTGACACGACGGCGCCAAGGCCCAAGCGACTGCTCCCGCAAGTCCTGGCAGAATCCGCGCTGTGAAGTGCGATGAGCTCAACGACGCATCCAGTCGTCCTCGTAGACGATGTGGTGCCGGAAGTCCGGGTTCCCCTTGAGCATCTCGCAGATGAAACAGCGGCCTGCGATCAGCCGACGCAGCGCTTCGTGATCGACCGCCCGCTGCCGCATCCGCCGCATCCTAGGACCGCTAGCCTTGGGTCAGCCGGATACCATCCCGTCAATGCCCGAGCAGCCCGCGTCGCTCGATCGGACGTACTACGTTCTGCGTCACGGTCGGCGCATCGTCGGGACGTTCCAGCTGCGGACGAAGAATGACGCGCGGGTGTCATGGAGAAGCACGTGACAGGCGGGCCGGAGTGAGCGGCTCGCGATGGGACGACATCGTCGCCGCGCCCGTCCGTCGCCAGCGAACCCCAACGAATCTCGCGGAATGAAACAGACCGGACGAGCCTGATTGCGCGGTTGGCGGTAGAACACACAGAATGCGACTCCCGCACGGATATCGGAACCAGACGTTCGTCGTGCGTCCCGGCGTCGTCGAGAAGCGGTACGTCGGGCCTGACCCCGAACTCCGCCAGCGCGTGGAACTCGCCGCCCTTCGCTACCTCGGGCAGATCCTGCCTGTGCCCTGCGTTCTCAATCACGGGCTTGGGTGGACCCAGCTCGAGCTCGTCGTTGGCCGAAGCGCCCAGGACGAGATCGAAGGGGATCAGCCCGACGATGTCCTCCGCCTCACAGGTCGGCTCCTCCGGCATGTGCACGCGGTCGACACGACGCCGCTTGCTGATGTTCTTCCAGGCACGGGACGTGTGCTCGTTCATGGAGACTTCGGAGTCCAGAACATCGTTGTCGCGGGCAAGCCGCCGCACGTAAGCGGCCTGCTCGATTGGGAGTTCGCACACCTCGGCGATCCGCTCGAGGACCTGGCGTGGGCGGAGTGGATCGTGCGGATGCACCATCCGACACGGCGGCACGCGCTGCGCTCGCTCTTTGATGCCTACGGCTCGATGCCTGCCTGGGGCGAGCGTCACCATGCGATGCTCGCCCTGTGCGCCGTGCAGTGCGCGCGGGCCGAGCGGGACCGAGACCCGCGGACGCTGGCTAGGTGGGAAGAGCGGACGCGGCTCACGGAGGTGTGGCTGGAGTGAGTTCCGCGGATCGCGAACTCGGACAGGCCCTCGCCAAGGGACGAAATGCAGCGCCAGCGAATCGTCCGGAGAGATAACGGGAGTGGTCTCGCGGCCGCGGTTTACTCTGCTCGTGTGGCAAGCGAGCTCAGCCACCTTGCAGAGGAAATCGTCGTGCTGGTCGGTGGGACGCGCATGCCGTGGTTCACGACCTTGCGGCAGGCGCTCGACGGCGTCGACCACCAGCGCGCCGCCCGGCGACCGGGCGACGGGCTCAACAGCATCTGGGCGGTCGTCAATCACGTTTCGTTCTGGCACGAGCTTGCACTTCGCCGACTGCGCGGCGAGTTCTCGACCCAGGAGGAGACCGACGACAGCGGTTGGTCGTTGCCTGCAGCCGGCGGCGCGGCTGACTGGGACCGGACGCAGCAGGAGCTCATCACGCGTAACGCTACCTTTGCGGAGGCGGTCCGCGCGCTGTCGCCCGAGGCATTGGAGGAGCCATGGGCGCCGGGACGTGCGCCGCGCTGGCAGCTTGTCTACGGCCTGATGAATCACACGAGTCACCACACGGCCGACGTTCTCATCACCCGCCGGTTGCTAGGGATCCCGCGCGCGGACCGCTGATGAAGTGGATCACCCGCGAGCACCCGCGCGTGGATCGGGTAGCGTGCCCATGGCTCATCGAGCGGTTCATCGACAAGGAAGCGGAGTTCCTTTACGTCCCGGCCGCCGACGTGGTGGCGACGGCAGAGCGCGTGAAGGCGACGCCGTACGACGTGAAGGACGTCGAGCTCGGACACCACGGGCCCGAGTGCAGCTTCGACGCGTTCGTCCGCCGGTACGAGCTCGATGCCGATCCGGCGATGGCGTACATGGCGAGGGTGATCCGGGGCGCCGACACCGCGGACAAGACGGTGACCCCGGAGTCCCAGGGCGTCGAGGCGCTCCTTGACGGCGTGCGCGAGCTCCATTACCCGGATGACCAGGCCCAGCGGAAGGCCTCCGTCCCGATCCTCGACGCGCTCCACGCGTACTGCAAGGCGAAGACGAAGAAGGCGTGAGCTCGCGGTCAGGCGAGGACGCTAGCCGAGGTCAGCGGGCGGGCTCGCGGGTCACGAGGGCGGGAGCGGGCGCAGCCTGCGGTGGCACCGGGCTCGGCGCCGTGTGCGGGCGCACCTGCCAGTCGCGGACGACGCCCACGCGCAGCGCGGCGTACAGGCCGACCGCGGTCGCGACCGTGCCGCCGATCACGAGCGCGGCGTGGATCCCCAGGGCCGTCCCGAGCACGCCGAGCGCGAGCTGCCCCGCGGGCAGGATGCCGATGAACTGGAGCACGAAGAGGCTCATGACGCGTCCGCGGTACTCGTCGGCCACGCTCGCTTGGAGCATGTTGTTCGCGAGGCCGGCGGTGAGCGTCGCGGCGAGCCCCGCGACGTAGGCGGCCGCGAGCGTGACGAGCGGCTGCGCCGAGAGGGCGAAGACCACGATCCCGACGCCGCTCGCGAGGGACGCGCCCACGTACGCCCGCCCGATCCGCGGGGAGCGGCCGAACCGCATGATCGCGAACGATCCGGTCAACGCCCCGATCCCGGTGGCCGCGAGCAGCAACGAGAGCCAGCTCGCGCCGCCGGCGGTCGCGTTGCCGGCCACCGCGGGCAGCAGCGCGGTGAACGGACCGCTCACGGCGACGGAGCTCGCGGTGAGGACGAGGAGCCAGGCCGCGGCACGGTTGCGGCGCAGGTAGCGCACGCCCTCGCCGACGCTCCGCAGCACCGAGTGCGTCGCGACGGTGACCGGTGGGCGCGGGGACATCGCCGTGAGCGCACCGATGATCACGAGGAAGCCCGCGGCGTTCACGAAGAGCAGCCCCGCGGTGCCGAGCGGCAGGTAGAGGAGACCGGCAGCGAGCGGTCCGATGATCGACGCGGCGTTGAACGCGGCGGACTGCAGGCCGATCGCGCTGGGCAGAGTCCGCTGCGGGACGAGGTTCGCGACCATCGAGTGTCGGGCGGGCGCGTCGAAGGCGAAGGCCGCGGAGGCGACCACGCCGGCGACGAGGACGTGCCACAGCGCGATCGCCCCAAACGCGATGAGCACCCCGAGACCGGCGGCGACGAGCGCGGCCGTCGTCTGCGTGACGAGGAGGACGCGGCGGCGCTCGCTCCGGTCGGCGACCGCACCCGCCATCGGCGTGAGCGCGAGGCCGGGGATGGCGCGCGCGAGGCCGACAAGACCGATGTAGAGAGGAGCGCGCTCGGGGGTGCCGTCGCGCGCGGCGAGCTCCACGACGAGGATGCCCAGGGCGAAGACCTGCATCCATGCGCCGACCTGCGAGACGGCGAGCCCGATCCAGAAGAGGCGGAAATCGCGGTAGCGGAGCGCGTTGAGCAGGGCATGACCTCCGGGTGGTACATGACCATTGTGACGCCGGAAGCCTCGCTCGGAGTGTTACTCCGGTCACTGTTGGGCCGCGGGTCAGGCGACCGCGCGCCGCCGCACTGGCCGGGCCGGACGGCTGGCTGTGGCCGGACTCGCGGGCCGCGGCGCGTCGCCGGCGCCGCTCCCCGCGAACACGAGGCGCTCCTGCCGGAACGGCACCTTCGCCCGCCTCCGGATGTCCTCGAACTCCGCCCGCTGCGTCTCGTTCACGAACGTGTAGGCGACGCCACGCCGGCCCGCGCGGCCGGTGCGCCCGACGCGATGGACGTACGTCTCGGCGTTCTCGGGGAGGTCGAAGTTCACCACGTGGCCGATGTCGTCGACGTGGATGCCGCGCGCGGCGAGGTTCGTCGCGACGAGCGTGCGGATCGTCCCGCGGCGGAAGCCGTCGAGCACGCGCTCACGCTCGCGCTGTCCGACATGCCCGTGGAGCGCGCGCGCCGGGCGGCCGAGCCGCTCGAGCGCCGTCACGAGCTTGTCCGCGCCGTGCTTCGTCCGGCGGAAGACGAGCGTCCGCTCGACCTCGCTGCGCCCGAGCAGATGGTGGAGCGCGGCGACCTTGTCGGCTTCGCGCAGGGCGACCCAAGCCTGGTCGATCGCCGCGACGGTCGGCTCCTCGGCGCGCACCGTGACGCTGACCGCGTCCTTCGTGTAGCGGGCGGCGATGGTCCGCACCTCCGCGGTGAGCGTGGCCGAGAACAGCGCGGTCTGCCGCTGCCCCGCGAGGAGCGCGACTATGCGCGCGATGTCGGGCGCGAAGCCAAGGTCGAGGAGACGGTCGGCCTCGTCGAGGATGAGCGTCCGGATGCGCGAGAGGTCGAGCGTCCGCCGCTTCGCGAGGTCGAGCACGCGGCCGGGCGTCGCGGCGACGATGTGCGCGCCGCGCCTGAGCGCGTCCTCCTGCGGGCGATAGCCGACGCCGCCGTAGAGCGCGACGACGCGCGCCGAACGGTGCCGGCCGAGCGCGGTGAGGTCACCGGCGACCTGCGCGGCGAGCTCGCGCGTCGGCACGATGATGAGCGCGAACGGCGCTCCGGCGGGGCGGTCGATCCGCTCGAGGAGCGGCAGTCCGAACGCGCCGGTCTTGCCGGTGCCGGTCTGGGCCTGCGCGAAGAGGTCGCGGCCGGCGCGGAACGGGGGGATCGCGAGCTCCTGGATGGGCGTGAGCTGGGTCCAGCCGAGGTCGTGCACGGCACGCGCGAGGTCGGGGGCAAGCGTGATCAAGGGTGAGCGTCCTTCCGGGGCAAGAACAAAAAGGCGAGCCGCTTCGCACGGGCCGGCACATCTCTTCGGGGTACCCGCGTGGTCTTTGGTCCAGCATACCGGACCGGAGGAGCGCCCGGAGCGCGACGGTCAGCGGGGTGGCATCGCGGAGTACGCGCGCTGATC
>Ga0105164_10003059_pt1 | contig 10196 bp, 12 predicted proteins | sample VDWuncwatermetaG_FD_89674 | JGI IMG/M metagenome (GOLD analysis project Ga0105164, IMG submission 89674) | Wastewater microbial communities from Netherlands to study Microbial Dark Matter (Phase II) - VDW unchlorinated drinking water | ecosystem: Environmental > Aquatic > Freshwater > Drinking... | reverse complement strand
TGGCTCGAAATATCACTCACCTTGTTCGCTCTTTTCTCGCTTGGCTCGAAATATCACTCACCTTGTTCGCTCTTTTCTCGCTTGGCTCGAAATAGAGAGTAAATTTTGAAAAAATTTACACCTCAACTTTTCACTTTGAACTTTGAACTTTTAATTTAGGCGCTCACGCGCCGAATGTCCGCTCCCAGCGCTCGTAGCCGCTCATCTATCGCTTCATACCCTCTATCAACCTGGTAGATATTTTCAATGACGGTTTCGCCTTTGGCGATGAGGCCGGCGAGGATGAGTGTCATGCCGGCGCGGAGATCAAAGCCGCGAATAGAGGCCCCGGTAAGGGGTGTCGGACCGGTAACTGTTGCTTCGTGAGGATTCTTGATGGAGATATCCGCCCCCATCTTTTTCAACTCTTCAAGATAACCGAAGCGTTTCTCGTACAAAGGTTCGTGGATGGAAGAAACACCGGTTGCCCGGGTAAGAAGCAAACCGAACGGCGCTTGCAGATCCGTGGGAAATCCCGGGTGCGGAAGCGTCTGCAGTTTTATCGGGAGAAGCGTTTTTTGTCGCAGACGCGCCGCGTTATCTTCTATGGTTATTCCCATACCCGTCAATTTTTTTCGGAAGGCATCAAGGTGCGCCAGCGAGAGATTTTTCACCGACACCGCTCCGCCCATGAGCGCCGAAAGAATCAGAAAGGTCCCTTCTTCAAGATAATCCGGGATCACCTCGTGGGTAAGAGGCTTGAGGGTTGATGCTCCTTGAATGGTGAGCGCGTGATCGCCTTCGTTTGCAATGGAAACCCCGGCTTTTCGCAGGAAATTGATAAGTTCTCCGACATGTGGTTCGGTCGCGGCAAGCTTGACCGTGGTTTTTTCGGGAAGCAGAGAAACAAGCATGAGAACGTTTTCGGTTGCGGTTACGGAAAATTCTTCGAGGATGACTTCGCCTCCGTGCAAATGCGATGCATCGAATTCATAGCGCATCCCCTGCTTTGTTTTATGCGATGCAATGGTTATTCCCAAATCCTTGAACGCCTCAAAATGCGTATCAAGGGGGCGCGCTCCGATAGCGTCGCCTCCGGGGTGTGCAATGGTACAGTGCTTAAAGCGAGCCAATAGCGGGCCGATAAAAAGGAGGGAGGCGCGAAGAGACGTAACCCGCGCTTGATCGATCTTTTCGGGTTCTATTGCCCTTGCATCCACCTGAAGCGTGCGCTTTTCCAGCCACGTTGCCCTTGCTCCCATGCTCTCAAGAATTTCCACCATACGAAATACATCTTCAATCAAGGGGAGATTGGAGAGCGTAACCGGATCGGCAAAAAGAACAGAGGCGGCAAGCAAAGGAAGAGCGGCATTTTTAGACCCGCGCACTTCAATTTCGCCTTTGAGCGGCTTGCCTCCTTGGATAATAAACCGCTGCTCGTTCATAGCTACATTTTAACCGCTTTTCTTAGTGAGCGCAACATACGATAAAAGGTAACGTACCGGCTCTCTCTTTTTTGCCTTTTGCGCTTTTCGTTTTTCTCTTTTTCACGCCGCTTCTTTGTCGGTAAAGATGACCAGGAATGTGCGCGCGAGAATGGAACAATCAAGCCATAGCGACCAGTGCTGAATATAATACGCCTCAAGTTCCACTTCGCGTTCAAACGGAAGGCGAGAGGCACCCGAGATTTGGGACAAGCCGGTAATGCCGGGTCGTATGGAGAGGAGACGAAGATGATGGTCGCGGTAGCGCGCGATTTCTTCAGGCTCGTGCGGACGAGGACCCACAAGAGACATTTCACCGTTGAGGACATTGATGAGCTGGGCAAATTCGTCCAGGTGAAAACGCCGCAACACCCTTCCCGCACGCGTGATGCGCGGGTCGTTTTTTATCTTGAACAGGGGGCCGTCATTTCGTTCATTTTTATTCTTTAGCGTAGTGAATTTCAGCAAATGGGCATTGTTTACCATGGAACGGAACTTATAGATGAAGAATGCTTTCCCTCCTTCTCGCACCCGTTTCAATTTAACGAGTACCGGGCCCCGAGAATCGGCTTTAATGAGAACCGCGATGAGAAGGAATAAGGGAAGCATAAGAAATGCGATGAAAAGCGCACCAAAAAAATCAATGATGCGCTTAATAAGATTCGGCCATCCTTCCAGCGGCGTATGGCTTACCTCAAGCATCGCAAGGCCGGAGGGAAAGGTGCGAAGCTGGGTGCGAAATGAAGAAAATTCACTGGGGATGAACGAGAAATTGATCTGCATCCGATGGCAGAAATCCGCAAGCGCCAAAACCAGATCTTGGGAGTAAGAAAGATCCGTAAGAAAAACATCGTCAATCGGGTTGCGCGTGAGCAGGCGGGTGATTTTCTTCATATTGATTTCCTGCACTTCTCCTACGATTCGAAACCCGAGATTGGGGTTTTCCTTTACGTCCCGCATGAACTCATTGCTTCGGCCCGGATTCGGATGTCCCACCAAAAGGACATTGTGTGTTCCTATGCCGTAACGTGTTGTCAGCCATTGTTGAATTTTTTTCAACAATGCGCGCTGGCTTGATACGAAAACCAATGCCACAATCCACCATGCAAAAACAATAAAGCGCGACTCAAAAGAATTTGCCGTGATAAAGAAGTAGAACGCCATGGCAATAACTCCGGACGTAAGGGCGCTTACTATTAAAAAAAGCTCGCGCACCGCCGAGCGGGTGATCTTCAATTGATACAACCCCGTAAAAAAGAAAAAAACAATGGATACGCCGCCACCTATCAACAGCACATTCATGTATTGATTGAACGGGAGATTGAAAAACACGGGCCGCAATTGCCTTGCATAAGGCGACAAACGCAAAAAATAGGCCGCAATACCCGCCAATACGACCGTGACAAAATCAAGAGGAATTTGGATAAGCGAGAATACGAGTTCGGAACGCTTCATCATACGTTAAGATTTATCTGCGTTTGGTTAGAGTTGACAATTGAGGTTTAAGATGACATAATCCCGGAACGTACCGTGGACCGAGCAGTGCCATGTCAGTGCTTCGCACTGACCGCAGACACACGCAGAATTTACGCAGAAATACGCAGAATTTGATACAGGGCAGAAAACGCTTACCTGACGGAGAATTATTTTTGCGACTGTCTGCGTGATGTCTGCGACTGTCTGCGGAAACCGTTAGGTTTCATCTGCGGCCAATGCGAAGTATTGGCAAGGAGGAAAGTCCGGACACCTGCTTTTGCGCTTTTGCGCAAAAGCAAAACAGATAGCCGGGAAATCCGGTCGGGGATAAGGTGGTTTGTACCATGCAAAGGCCTGCATAATACCAATCGCCAAACCTTAGGGATAGTGCCACAGAAACAATACCGCCGCTCTTCTACGGCTTTCAGTGAGAGCGGTAAGGGTGAAAAGGCAAGCGGTAAGATGCTTGCATCATAGAAAATACGTTCCAATTCGTTGGAAGAATATCTATGATCGGTAAACCCTATCTGGTGCAACCCCTGCCAGTGCGAAGCACTGGCAGGGGGCTTAGACAAATACTGCCAAACAGAATCCGGCTTATGAGTCTGCGGTACGTGGATTATACGTCGATACGTTGAGAGCGTAAATACTTGACCCCGTTAGAAATTTATTGTGTAATAACTTTCCCACGTACCCAACAACATCGCGTGCCTGCAAAAGAGGCATCCCGCTCCAATATATTTCTAACGGGGTTGACAAAAATATCTAAATATGATATAGGAAGGACATCGGCAGAGTCCTTTTCTGCCCTGCTCTTTCAAAAGCTCTCCCGCTTCTGCGGGGAGCATACGGGTTACCGGGTGAAGGTACCCCGTATGCTCTTCGTAAAGAATTTTTTCGATCCCTAGAAAAACAGCCCGTATGGGCTGTTTTTAAGCTGTAATACCATCTTCAAATAACCTCTGGACATTGCTTTAGGATCCATTCGTAGCCAAGTAACTGTTTCATTCTCTGTGTATCATCTGCCAGAAGATTAAGCCTCTTCTCAATCACTTCCTCCTGCTCCTCAATCGTTTTGAATATCTGATTTGCCGTTGCTTTCCGCAATTCCTCAAAGAACCGTTCGGCGGGATTGAGTTCCGGTGAATAGGGCGGAAGGAAGAGAACGATAAGTCCGGGGATCTCCCGGTGTATCTTGGGACGGTGGCAGGGCGCATTGTCCCAGACAAGAACCACGAGGACGTCCGGATGTTCCTTCTTGAGTTCAAGCAAGAATGCGTGCGCGGCTACGCTATCAAAGCCGTCTATTCCAGAAAGATGGAAACTGTCGCCCGAGAGGGGCGCGACAGCCGAGAAAAGATAGCGATTGTCGAAGGACTGCTGGCTATCAATAATTGTCCTCTTGCCAACCTTTGACCAGCTTCTCCTGAAGTTTGAGATGAGTCCATAGCGCATCTCATCTCCGAAAAAGAGCTTGAACGGTTTCTCTTTCAGCGGCTCCAAGAATTGACCAAGGCCCCTTTTTTAAACGCATCGTGTTTCTCTCTGTTTCCCTGCGCGGGATGCGGTCGCGCTGATTTGTATGAATATTCAAGATTAGTCATATGATACCAAACGGTATTCTCTGGAATGTCTTTCTTAAAATGTTCTCTTATCCACTGCCGCATGAGTGGCACGGACCAGTATCCTTTCTTTGTGTCGATCTCGTTAGCAAGAGCGTCGAAGATAGCTCTATCCCACTTGGGGTTTCCCTCGGGACGGCCGCCCTTAGTCATTTTCAAGGCAGCGCCGCCACCACCATTATACGCCGCAACCCATGAGACAAGGGTGGTGCGGGAAATGACCAGCCGCTTGGCAGTCTCGGTGCGCGTTGCGCCTTCCTCAACACTGATAATTGCCCGTATCCGGGTCTTTTGCGCTTCGTCTTTAGATGTTTTGAGCGCTCGACGAAGCTCGGCGACGCTGGAATGCGTCGTTAGCTCAATAATGTGTGCCATATACCCAAAGAATAGCATTGAAGGACGACTTGTTCAAGAGTTAGCGGGGGATGGTATTACATACTACATGTTGTGTGCTACATGACTATCTCTTCGACCATTGCTGACCTTTTCTTGCTCCTTTAAGGCCGGGCTTTTTTCGTTCTTTCATGCGGTCGTCGCGAGTCAAGAAACCAAGTTTTTTCAATTCCGGGCGAAATTCGGGATGATATTTCTCCAAAGCCCGCGACAAACCCATTCGTATGGCTTCCGCTTGGCCGGTGATGCCTCCCCCGCTTACCCTGCCGGTTACGGAAAGAAATTCCTGAATTTTGAGTTTTTTCATCGGCTCTTCAACGGTTCTTTGCAATTTTTCCACCGGAAAATATTCAAGGAAATCTTTTTCATTGATAACGATATGCTCGTCTTTTTTTTCTTTGACGAGAAAAATACGTACGCGCGCGGAAGCTTCTTTTCTTCTGCCGATCCCTTCGTAGTAGATTGTTTTAGTACGGGTAGCCATATAGGGGATAATTTTCAATTTTCAATTTTGTAATTTCCAAACAAAAATTTAATGAATAGCAAAATTTACCGTATCGTCTAACGGACAATTTCCAGGTTTCTCATCATTACTTTGCGTAATTTATTGTTGGGAAGCATGCGGGAAATTGCGAGGGAAAAAACTTTTTCGGGGTGAACGGCAAAAAGCTCTTCAAGGCTCTTTTTTCGAATGCCGCCCGGGTATCCGGAGTGGCGCCAATATTCCTTTTGCTTCCGTTTTTTCTCGGAAATCCGCATTTTGGCAACGTTGGTGAGGGTGACTTTTCGATGCGGCAGTAAATTCGGGGCGAAAGAAGGCAGGTCTTTTCCGCGCAGCAAGTAAGCAACTTCAACGGCAAGCCGCCCCAGGATCCGATCCGAAGCATCTATCTGAATATTTTCCCGAGGAATCGTAACAGCTTTTTTTAATGTTCGAGGCATGAAACAAGTTAAAAGTTCAAAGTGAAAAGTGCAAAGTTTAGGTGTAAATTTTTCCAAAATTTACTCTTAAATATTAGACATCACATTCAAAAATACATTAGACTAAATAAAACAATTACTTCACAAATGTTCACAAACATCGGTTTATCCAAGACAGCAAAGGAAAATCTTCATTTTTCACGCTAATTTGTGAAAGCATGATTTCTCCTTTGTCATAGCCACTTTTATGATTTGCCAGTAATTGTTTAAGTTAGTCTATTCTATAGAGCAGTGATACCGAAATGGACTGATGTCCATATAAAAAAATTCGAACGAAGTGAAGGATACCGCAACACCCTGCCTACGCAGCACATTCGCTTCGCTCATAAGTAACTTTTCACTTGTTACTACACAAACTCAATGATTGCCATTTCGGCTCCATCTCCTCGACGCGGCGCGAGTTTGATGATGCGGGTATATCCTCCGTGGCGGGTTTCATAACGCGGAGCGATCTCGCCGGTAACTTTTTTTGCCAGTTCGGGGCTTAGATGGCGACGCAGGTATCGCAACGTTTGCACGCCCGGCTTCTTTCCTTTGGTAATAAGCTTTTCGACAAGAGGGCGAAGCTCCTTGGCACGCGCTTGGGTCGTTGTGATCTTTTCTTCCAGAAGCACGGCACTTATCAGGGAGCGCAAAAATGCTTTCCGCACGTCCCGTTTCCTTCCGAATGTCCGACCGTGTTTTCCTTTGTTCATGAATAAACGTGTTAATATGTTGCTAAACCTCTCCGCTTTTGGCGAGGTTTAGCGCACCCATTACTTCTTCCCGCCAAGAAGAAAGCCCAATTTCCCCAATTTTCGCCTGATCTCTTTGACCGCCATTCCGCCAATACCATCAATGGTAGTCAGCTCGCCCTCGCTGCTTTTCACGACTTGGCCGATTGTCTTTACATTATTGGCAAGCAAGATTTTTTCGATGCGGGAGGAAAGTTTGAGATGAGAGAGCGAGGAACGGGCCGATATCCCGGCTTCTTTTGCTTCTTCCTTTGTTTGGCTTTGGGCTTTTGTCGTCTTTGCTTTGGATGCTTTTTGACTTTTTGACGATTTGCCGGTATCTTCGCTCTCTTTCGTACCCTTGCTTATCGAATGAATCGTCTGGAATTGATCGAGCAAAATCACAATGCTTTTTTCAAAGGCCTCGCGGGGAGTAATGGTTCCGTCGGTTTCAACGGTTAACTTTATTCTGTTGTAATCGGTGCGCTGGCCAACTCGCATGTTTTCAACGTTGAAGCTGATCTTCGTAATCGGCGTGAAAACGCTGTCGATTTTAAGGGTTTTTACCTCTTTTAAAAGAGGGTCGCCTGCATGATCTTCGCCGAATTCATAGCCAAGGCCTTCCTTGATGAATATTGAAAGTATAAGCTCGGCGCGTTTATCCGTAAGGGTTGCGATATGAGCATCCGGGTTGATAATTTCAAGTTCCGAAGGAATTTTAAAATCTTTTGCGGTCACGTTCTTCTCGCCGGTTACTTTCAATGTCCCTTGGTACGAGCCGCTTTCGTGCACCTTAAAGCGAATTTGCTTGAGATTGAGCAAAATGGTCATGACATCTTCAAACACATAGGGGGCCGTGGAAAATTCGTGGTCGACGTGCTTTATGTTGACACCGATGATTGCCGCTCCCGAAAGCGAGGAAAGCATTACGCGCCGCAAAGCATTGCCAAGCGTGATACCGTAGCCGGGATAAAGACCCTCAAGGATAAACAATGCGGAGTTTTTGCCCTGCGGAATTATTTTTGTTTCGTTTGGTAAAGGTATTGATAACATGTCAATAAATTAAAAGTTCAAAGTGAAAAGTGCAAAGTTTAGGTGTAAATTTTTTCAAAATTTACTCTCATTTTGAGCGGAGCGAAAAACAAACTTGCTTTATATAAGAATTCGGCGATTGGGAGCGAAGCTTCCAATGCTGCGAAGGCAGGTTGAAGTGGAGGATACCGCAACACCCTGCCTACGCAGCACATTCGCTTCGCTCATAAGTAACTTTTCACTTTGAACTTTTAACTTCATTCCTATCTGCTATAAAATTCCAAGATAAGCGAAAGGTTGATGGGCTCTGTAAAATCTTCCTTTGTGGGCTCGCCTTTTACTTCGGCCTTGAGTTTGTCGGCAGAGGCGAATACAAGCCAAGCGGGAGGATTGTGTTTTGACAATTTTGCCGCACTGCTCTGAAAAATATGGGCCTTCTTTTTATTTTCTTTCACTTCAATCACGTCAGTATTCTTTACTTGGTAAGAAGGGATGGTGACGCGCTTTTTATTCACCACAATATGCCCATGGTTCACCAGTTGGGCTGCCTGGGGCCTTGTCTGCGCCCAGCCAAGGCGATACAAAACATTATCAAGCCGGCGCTCAAGTTCTTTTGAAAGAAAGCTCTCAATATCAAGGCGCTGCTTTTTTGCCGTAATAAAATAGCGCTTAAGGGGTTTTTCCCGTAGCGAGTATGCCTTGCGAAGTTTTTGCTTCTCAATGAGCTGAAGAGCATATTCACTCGGCTTTTTCTGCATCTGCTTATTAAATTTTCTCTTTGGACCTTTGTACATGGAATAGTTTTAAGTTTTTTGTTTTTAGTTTTGAGTGATTTTTCTAAAAACTTGAAACTGATAACTAAAAACTCTCTTATACTCTCCTCGGTTTTGGAGGACGGGGGCCTCCATGAGGAATGGGGGTTACATTTTTGATAAAAGTGATATTGAAACCATCGGAAGCAAGTGCGCGTATTGCGGCTTCCGGGCCGGATCCGATGCCATTGACATACACCTCAAGTTCGGCCATGCCCATGCCGTCAATTTTTTGCCCGAGAGCCCGTGCCGCTTGAATAGCCGCGTATGGCGTTGCCCGCTTGGGGCCGGAAAAACCGAGCATGCCCGCTGATGTCCACGTTACCACATCCCCTTTCATATCGGAGAGAGTAAGTATGGTGTTATTGTATGATGCCTTGATGTAGAGACGCCCTTTATCAACTTTTTTTCCTTTGATTTTCTTTCCGGCGACTTGGCGAAATTTTTCCTCGCCTCTCATCCCTCGGCCTGTTGCGACACGTTTTTTACCCATGGGGTAGTTTTAAATTTTTTGTTTTTAGTTTTGAGTAATTTCGCTAAAAACTTGAAACTAATAACTAAAAACCGTCTTTATGTTGGTGATGGTTGTGATTTTTTCGATGAGGTTCCGCTTGCCGTAAGGCGTACGTTTCCGCGCACGGAGCGGGAATTTGTCTTTGTCCGCTGGCCTCTCACCGGAAGTTTTCGCTCGTGTCTGATACCCCGGTATGCTTTGATATGCTTTAGGCGATCAAGGTTGGCGCGCACCAGTTGGCGCAATGTTCCTTCAACCGGCATTGACTCAATCACTTTCCTCATCTCATTTACCTGCGCTTCAGCCAAATCTTTCGCTTTTGTTGAAGGATCAATGTTAAGACGTGCCAAAACATTCAGGGCTTGCGTTTGCCCGATTCCATAAATGTAGGTGAGGGCTACATTTATGTGTTTATGTTCCGGTATTTCCGTGCCAGCGATGCGAATCATAGAAAAAGTTAAAAGTTCAAAATGAAAAGTGAAAAGTGTAGGTAAGCCCTGCGGGCTTGCTTGTAATTTTTAACTTTGCATTGTGACTTTTAACTTTGCACTTTGCACTTTTAACTTAGCGAAGCGCTCATCCTTGCCTCTGTTTGTGCTTTGCGATTTTGCAAAGAATAAAAAGCCGTTTCTTGCGGCGTACCATTTGACAATCTTTGCACATTTTTTTCACGGATGCACGAACCTTCATAGAAAGAAGTTCAAAACGCAAAGCGCAAAGTTAAAAGTTGAGGTATCCTTCACTATCGTTCAGGATTCCGATATGAGAGTAAATTTTTAAAAAATTTACACCTCAATTTTGCATTTTTCATTTTGCACTTTTAATTTTTTAGAATCTATACACTATTCTTCCTTTGGTCATATCGTGCTTGCTGAATTCAAGCCGCACTTCGTTTCCGGGGAATACGCGTATCAAATTATGCCGCATACGCCCTGAAATATGGGCCAATACCAGGGTTCCATCCTCCATTAGTACGCGGTAAATTTTGGCCGGCAGTACTTCGGAAATGGTTCCGCGCTTCGTGACAAGACCTTTTTCCTCCTCTCGTTCTCGCGCCGTTTTTTTGACGGTAGGCACAAAAGGCCTTCGGGGGCGAGAAGAAAAGGATCTCCCCTGGTATCTTCGTGAAGTTGATTGAGGAGGGGTCATTGTAAACGAAGCGAACAACGAGGTTCGCAATCAAACGTGCT
>Ga0105164_10003058_pt1 | contig 10200 bp, 11 predicted proteins | sample VDWuncwatermetaG_FD_89674 | JGI IMG/M metagenome (GOLD analysis project Ga0105164, IMG submission 89674) | Wastewater microbial communities from Netherlands to study Microbial Dark Matter (Phase II) - VDW unchlorinated drinking water | ecosystem: Environmental > Aquatic > Freshwater > Drinking... | reverse complement strand
GTCTATCACTCGATGCATGAGAGCCTGACGAAGCAGGGCGTGATCTTCCTGGACATGGACACCGCCCTCAAGCAGCAGCCGGAGATCGTGAAACGGTACTTCGGCACGGTGATCCCGCCGGCGGACAATAAGTTCTCGGCGCTGAACTCGGCGGTGTGGAGCGGCGGCAGCTTCATCTACGTGCCCAAGGGCGTACACGTCGAGCTGCCGCTGCAGGCGTACTTCCGGATCAACGCCGAGCGGATGGGCCAGTTCGAGCGCACGCTCATCATCACCGACGAGGGGGCGTCAGTGCATTACATAGAAGGATGTACCGCGCCCGTGTATTCAAGTGATTCGTTGCATTCCGCGGTGGTGGAGCTGATCGCCCGGCCGCAGTCCAAGCTGCGCTACACGACGATCCAGAACTGGTCCAAGAACATCTACAACCTCGTGACGAAGCGCGCCGTCGCCTACGAGGGCGCAACGGTGCAATGGCTGGACGGCAACCTTGGCTGCCTCACCGGCGACTCACAGTTGTTCTCCAACCCGCATGGTCCCGTGGCGATCAAGGATGTTCAGGCCGATGATTATATCTATGCAGTCGATTTGAATACCCTTGAGCCGAAAAAGCATCGTGTGACGGCGACTCGATGCACGGGAGTTCGCAAGACCTATCGGCTTGTGACCGCCAATCATCGCGAGTTGAAAGCGACGGATAATCACCCCTTTCTCGTCATGAATCGGGCGCCCATGTCCAACTTGACGAGTCTCGAATGGCGTCCGCTCGGCGCGCTGCGTGTCGGAGATCGCATTGCCATTGCGCGCGGCGTTCCCGATGAGGGGAAACCGAAGCAGATCGAGTACAGCTATCCTGTTGTCAAGAAGGGCGTATTGAAGCATCGTCCTCTGATTCCGCAAGAGACGACGGAAGAACTCATGTGGCTGCTTGGCCTCTATCTCGGCGATGGCTATATTGAGCGCGACCGAGCCAGCCGCCGGCCTCGCCGGGTCTTCTTTGCCGTGCCTGAGAAAGATCGCGCGCGAGCGCGACTTGAGAAGGCCATTCGGAGTGTCTTTCAGGTGGCCTGGACGAAAAAAGGGCTCTGCGTAACGGTGAACTCGGCCATTGTCGCTGATTTTATCCTGCGACTCGGATTCACCGGCTTGGCGAAGGAGAAGCGAATTCCAGCCTGGATCTTCGGCCTTCCCCGATCCCAGAAGCTGGCATTCATTGAAGGCTACATGGACGCCGACGGATGCGTCCGGAAGGCAAAGACCATCGGGAGCCGTGAATACGGACAAATCGTCTTCGCGAGCTGCCATAAAGCGCTCTTGGAGGATTTGAAGCTCCTCCTCATCAACTGCGGGTTGAATCCGCTGAAGATTGCCGAATATGTGAAGGAGCGGCGGCTCTACAAGGGACGGTTGAAGGAATATCGCTGCTACTATCTGTCTATGAATATTCGCGACAGCCTCGAGGCGATTCGGTCCAAGGGCATGATGCGCGCGGGGTTGGATTTTGTCCCTGTGAAGTCCATTGAGCCGCTGGGCGAAGAACCGGTGTATGACATCGAAGTTGACGGCGTGCATAACTTTATCGCGAATGGCATCGTGGTGCATAACAGCAAGCTGACCATGAAGTACCCGGGCGTGTACATGATGGGCCGCGGCGCGCGCGGGGAAGTGCTCTCGGTCGCGTTCGCGGGATCGGGCCAGCACCAGGACGCCGGGGCGAAGATGGTCCACGTCGCCCCGGACACCCACTCGGTCATCACCTCGAAGTCCATTTCCAAAGGCGGCGGCCGCTCGACGTACCGGGGTCTGGTCAAAGTCTACAAGGGGGCCGAGCAATCCAGCTCGACGGTGCGCTGCGATGCGCTGTTGCTGGATGAGGCGTCGCGCTCGGACACCTACCCGACGATGGAGGTCGATGAGCAGCGCGTGTCGATCGGCCATGAGGCGTCGGTGTCCAAGATCGGCGAGGAGCAGCTGTTCTACCTGCGCAGCCGCGGCTTGACCGAGCAGGAATCGATGACGATGATCGTCAACGGCTTCATCGAGCCGTTCGTGAAAGAGCTGCCGCTGGAGTATGCGGTGGAGCTGAACCGGCTCGTGCAGTTGGAAATGGAGGGCGCGGTCGGCTAAGCCCGGCCGGCCCCGCGTCCGATGCTCGGCGAAGAGACGATCCAGCAGTTGAGCCGCCGCGCCCAGGAGCCCTCCTGGCTGGCCGACTGGCGCACAGCCGCGCTGGCCGAGCACGGCCGGCTGCCCTGGCCTGGCCCCAGCGACGAAGTGTGGCGGCGCACCGACATCCGGCTCCTGGACCCGATGCAGGGCTACGGGCTCGCCGAGCCGGCGCTGTTGCAGTCCGCCCGCCTGAATGACCGGCAGCTCAAGCAGCTGATCGGCTCCACCGACGGAGAGCCGCCACTCGTGCGCGTCGACGGCGCGTGGATCCATGAGCAGGCCCCGCCGGGCGTGATCGTCCGGCCGCTGGCTCAAGCCGCTCAAGAGCATCCGGAGCTGCTGCGGCCGATCGTGGAAGCCGACGGCTTCACGCCGTCAGAGCGCAAACTTCTGGGCCTCAACAGCGCATTCCATCAGGACGGCCTGGTCCTGGAATTCCCGGCTCGGTCGCAACCCAGCGCGCTGCATTTGGTGCGGCTGCTGTCAGCCGGCCCGAAGCAGGCGCTCTTTCCCCTCACCATCGTGCTCGTGCGCGCCGGCCAGCAGGTGACGCTGATCGACGAGTACATCGGCCTGCCCGCTCCCGCCGCAGGCGGGACCCCGCCCCCTGGCTCAATGATGGGCGGTGGCGCCCCGCACGTCATCAACAGCCGCATCGAGCTGGTCGTCGAGCCGAAGGCCTCGGTGCGCTATGTCCGCCTGCAGCGCTGGGATGTCTCGGCGCATGAGTTCCTGCTCCAGCGGGCGACCCTGCAAGAGGGCGCCGAGGCGACGCTGGTCAACCTCAACTTCGGCGCGCGGGTGTCCAAGGCCCACGTGATCACCAAGCTGCTGGGCGCCGGGGCTTCCAGCAAGATCTACGGCTTCGTCTTCGGCCACGGCCGCCAGCACATCGACCAGCACACGCTCCAAGACCACCAGGCGCCGCACACGACCTCGGACCTGCTCTACAAGGCCGCGTTGCAGCACCAGAGCCGCATGGTGTACACCGGGCTGATCCGCATCGCCAAGACAGCCAAGCAGACCGACGCGTATCAAGCCAACAACAACTTGCTGCTCAGCCGCGAGGCCAAGGCCGAGACGATCCCGATGCTGGAAATCCTGGCCGACGACGTGCGCTGCAAGCACGGCGCCACCATCGGGCCGGTCGACGAAGAGCAATTGTTCTACCTGGCGGCCCGCGGCATCCCGCGCGACCTCGCCGAGCGGCTGCTGGTGATGGGGTTCGTGGACCCGATCATCCAGCAGGTGCCGGGCGAGGCGCTGCAGCAGCGGCTGCGAGATGAGCTGGAGACCGGCCTGCGGGCCGCGGCGTAAGCCATGGCGGGCGGCGCGTTTGTCACGGTCGCGAAGGTCAGCGAGATCCCGGCCGAGGGCCTCAAGTTCGTCGACGTGGCAGGCACGCCAGTGGCGCTCTGCCGCGTCGAGGGTAACATCTTCGCGGTCGGCAACGTGTGCACGCACGACTCCGGGCCCTTGAGCGGCGGGGAGCTCGACGGCTACGCCGTCGAGTGCCCGCGGCACGGGGCGCGGTTCGACGTCCGGACGGGGCAGGTGCTGGCGCTGCCCGCGGCGGTCCCGATCCCGACCTACGAAGTGCGCGTGGAAGGCGACGTGGTAAAAGTAAAGGTGTAACGGGTTCCCCGCTGGCGGGTGGCGCGGCGGGGGGCACCCCCGGTCGTCCGCACCCCCGCTGTTTCGCTTTGCGAAACAAAGCGGCGGGGGGAGGACGCCCTGTGGGTACGCCGCGACAGGACCCGCCGGGAGTGAGCATGTTAGACGTCCAACGCATCCGACAAGACTTCCCGATCTTGCACCGCACGGTGCACGATCGAAGACCCCTCGTCTACCTGGACAACGCGGCCACCACGCAGAAGCCGCGGCAGGTGATCGAGGCGCTGGTCAACTATTACAGCCGGTACAACGCGAACATCCACCGCGGCATCCACGCGCTGGCCGAAGAGGCCACCGCCGCGTACGAGCGGACGCGCGTCGAGACCGGGCGCTTCATCAACGCCCCGTCGTCCCGGTCCGTCATCTTCACGCGCAACGCCACCGAGGCGATCAACGTCATCGCCCAGGCCTGGGGCCGGGCGAACCTGCAATCCGGCGATGAGATCCTGCTGACTGAGATGGAGCATCACGCCAACCTGGTGCCCTGGCAGATGGTGGCCAAGGCCACGGGGGCTAAGCTGGCGCACGTCGGTATTTCCGATGACGGCGTCCTCAAGATGGATGAGTACCGCCAGAAGCTCACCTCCAAGACCAAAGTTGTGGGCGTGACGCACATGTCCAACGTCCTCGGCACCATCAACCCGGTCGAGGAGATTTCCAAGCTGGCGCACGCCAAGGGTGCTTTGGTCGTGGTGGATGCCGCGCAGAGCGCGCCGCAGCTGCGCCTGGACGTGCAGGCGATGGGCTGCGATGCGCTGGCGTTCTCCGCCCACAAGATGCTCGGGCCGACCGGCGTGGGGGTGTTGTACGCGAAGGAAGAGCTGTTGGAAGCGATGCCGCCGTTTTTGGGCGGCGGCGAGATGATTGCGGACGTCACCCTGACCGACGCGACGTGGAACGAGCTACCCTGGAAATTCGAGGCCGGCACGCCCAACATCGCCGACGTCGTCGCCTTCAGCGAGGCACTGGCGTACCTGGAGCGCATCGGCCTGCAGGCGGTGCGGGCGCACGAGCAGGAGCTGCTCGGCTACGCGCTGGAGCGGCTGCAGGGGCTGGACGACATTTCCCTGTACGGGCCGAAGGCGCTGGACCAGCGGGGCGGGGCGGTGTCGTTCAACCTGGCCGGACTGCACCCGCACGATGTCGGCACGATCCTGGACCATGAAGGCATCGCGATCCGCGCCGGCCACCACTGCGCCAAACCCCTCATGCGGCGGCTGGGCGTGGCGGCGACCGCGCGAGCAAGCTTCTATTTCTATAATACAAAAGAGGAAGTGGACTGCCTTGTGGACGGGCTGCGGGCGGTGAAGGCGTTCTTTGCCAGGCCAGCGCGAGCGGTCCGGGGCTCATAAGGCGCTGATGGTGCTCGAGCAGTTGGACACGCTGTACCGCGAGGTGATCCTGGATCACTTCCGCGAGCCGCACAACCACGGGGAGCTGCCGGACGCGCAGATCAAGGCGCAGGGCACCAACCCGCTCTGCGGCGATGAGATGGCGTTCTGGGTCAAGCTCAACGGCGACCACATCGAGCAGGTGAAGTTTTCCGGCAAGGGCTGCGCGATCAGCCAGGCGGCCGCCTCGATGTTGACCGAGCAGCTCAAGGGCAAGAGCCTCAAGGACGCCCACGGGCTGATCCAGACGATGCGCGCGATGATGCAGGGCCAGGAGCCGTCTCCCCAAGCGGACCTGGGAGACCTGGAGTCGCTGGCCGGCGTGCGCAAGTTTCCGGTGCGGATCAAATGCGCCGCGCTGTCGTGGAATATTTTGGAACAGGGCCTGCAAGACTACCAACGTAAAGGAGCGGCGTGATGGCGTTGACTGAACAGCAAGTCCTGGATGCGATCAAGCCGATTGAAGATCCGGAGCTGCACCTCGGCATCGTGGACCTCGGGCTCATCTACCACATCGCGGTGAACCCGTCCCCTGAAGGGGATGAGCTCAAGCTGCGGATGACCTTCACGACGCCGTTCTGCCCGTACGGGCCGGCGCTGAAGTCCCAGGTGCACCAGGCCATGACCCGCCTGCCCGGCGTGAAGAGCGCCCAGGTGGACATCGTGTTCACCCCGCCGTGGGATCCGAACACCATGGCCTCGGAGGACTGCAAGATCGCCCTGGGGTTGGGGTGGGATGAGGAGCAGCCGAACGGGCCGGGTGATGAGCTTGAAAGCCAACGTTAAAGCTCCGCGCGCCCCGCGCGCGCCGCTTGGACAGGACGTGTTACGGCTGATCGGCCGGACGCCGCTGGTGTCCTTGTCCCGCATCGAGCGCGACGTCCCCGGCGTGCGGCTGCTGGCGAAAGCCGAGTGGTTCAACCCGGGCGGGTCGGTCAAAGACCGCGCGGCTTTGTCGATCATTGCCGACGCCGAAGCCCGCGGGTTGCTCGCGCCGGCCCGCGCCGCTGGCGGGGCAGGCAAGCGGTTGCTGGATGCCTCCTCCGGCAATACGGCGATCGCCTACGCGATGATCAGCGCCGCCAAAGGCTACGGCGCGACGCTGTGCGTCCCGAAGAACGCCAACCCCCAGGTGTTGGCGATCCTGCGCAGCTACGGCGCCGAGGTGGTGCTCACCGATCCGTTGCAGGGCTCTGACGGCGCGATCCGGGAGGCGCGGCGGTTGGCCGAGAGCCGTCCGGAGACGTTCGTGTATCTCGACCAGTACAATAACCCCGCCAACTGGCAGGCCCACTACCGCACCACCGCCGAAGAGATCTGGGAACAGACCCGCGGCGCGGTGACCCATTTCGTCGCCGGGCTGGGAACGACCGGCACCTTCACCGGCACCAGCCGGCGCCTCAAGGAACTCAACCCCGCCGTCCGGGCGATTGCGGTGCAGCCTGACGCGCCGTTCCACGGCCTGGAAGGGTTAAAGCATTTGGAATCCGCGCTCATGCCCGGCATCTACGATCCCGGCCTGCCAGATGAGACGCGCTTCCTCTCCACCGAATCGGCGTATCAGGCCGTGCAGCGGTTGATCGATGAGGAAGGGCTGCTCGTCGGCCCATCCTCCGGCGCGGCCCTCGCCGCCAGCCTCGGCGTGGCGCAGGCGCTCTCCGCCGCCCGGATCTCGGGGTTGGTGGTGATGGTCTTCCCGGATTCCGGCAGCCGCTATGCGGCGGAAGGCTTGTTTGCCAAACCGGATGACCGCCTGCTCACCCGCTGGTAAGCCCTCGCTCCGGTTCACCGACCATCCAGAATTTTCCTGTAAACCTTTTCCCCTGTGCCGGCGTCTAATTGGGTAGAGAGGAGGGCCCAGCCCATGAAGTACTTCGTCGTGGTGAGCACGTTGCTCGTCGGGTGTATGGCAGCGCCGGGAGCGCTGTGGGCGCAGTCCGTTGACGGGGAGGCGCAGGGGCGAGTCCGGGAGGAGGTGCAGCAGCTCAAGGCCTTGAAGGAACAGGATCCTGAGCGGTTCCAGCAGGCGGTCAAGGACAAGCAGGCCAAACTGCGGGAACGGCTCGCCTACCTCAAAGAGCATAACCCGGAGGCGTATGATCGGGTGGCTGCCAAGTTAAAGGAACGCCGCCAGCGCCACTTGGGGAAGCTGAAAGAGCAGGACCCCGAAGCGTTTCACGCGTTGCTGCAGCAGCGGCGCGAGCAGATGGAGGAGCGGCTTGGGGAGCTCAAGGAGACCAAGCCCGAGCGGTACGAGGCGCTGATGGAACGACGCGCCGCATGGCGGCAGGCGGCGCTGGAAGGCTTCCAGCAGAACCGCCCTGAAGCCTACGAGCGGTTCATGGAACAGCATCCGCACTGGAAGCCCGGCATGAATCCGGACCGTCGGGAAGACATCCGCGACCACCGGGAAGATGTGCGGGACCGCCGCGAGGACGTCTATGACCGGCAGCACGACGGCGGCATCCGCGACGACCGCGAAGATGTCCGCGACCGCCGGGAGGACTCCCGCGATCACCGGGAAGACCGGCAGGATCGGTTTGACCGGGACGGCAATCCGTCTGGTCCTCGCGGCGGGCCCGGGGCCGGGCCGAACCGCGGGAATCGCCGGCGCTAACCCGGTCGAGCCGGGGTGGCGGATGACTCATGGCTGATGAGCGCGAGATCATCGAGGCCGTGCTCGGCGGAGATGTGGACCGCTACGCCGAGCTGGTCTCGCGCTATCAGTTGGCCGCCTGGAAGCTGGCCTATAGCCTGGTCGGGAACATGGACGACGCCAAAGAGCTCTCGCAGAACGCCTTCGTCAGCGCCTACCAGCGGCTCGGCCGGTTCCAGCAGCGGGCGCGCTTTTCCACCTGGCTGTACCGGATCGTCGTCAATGAGTGCAAGGATTTTCTCAGGCAGCGGGCCCGCCGGCCGGCGGTCATCTCGATGGCCGGCGACCCGGACGCGGACGAGCCGCGGATCTTCGAAGTCGCCGATCCGTCCCGCAGCCCGGCCGAACTGGCGACCGACCGCGAGTTGGCCGGCCGCCTGGAGACAGCCATCCGGGCTTTGGCGGACCATCAACGCACGGCATTCGTGCTGCATCATCTGAACGGGCTGCCGTTGGACCAGGTCGCCGAGGTCATGGGGTGCCGCGTGGGCACGGTGAAGTCCCATGTGTTTCGGGCATGCGAACGGCTGCGGAAAACTTTCGAGACGCGATGAACAGGACAGACTTCCGGATATGGTTGGCCCAATGGGTGGCGCGCCACCCGGTGCGGACGCCCGGGCAGGCGCCGGACGCGTCCTATGCCGAAGACGTGATGCGGCGCGTCAAGGCGGCCTCCGTGCCCCAGGAGCGGCCGGCCGCGGCTTGGTGGCTGCGGCCGTGGCCGGCGATCGCCGTCGCGTGCGCATCGGTCGCCGTCGTCGCCAGCCTGGTGGCGGAACGCCAGCCGGTGCGAGTGGCCGAGCGGGCGGACCAGGACCTGCGCGTCCTGGACGCGCTGGGCGTGGCGCCGGACGCGCCGGAGGACGTCACCGAAGAAGAGTTGCGCGGGCTGGATCAGCTCGTGCTGGCCGAGGCGCAGCGTGACGCCGATGAAGAGGCGTGGATTGAGCAGACGCTGCAGGTGCTGGATGGCCTTGAGGAAGAGCCGGAAGCGCTGCACGAGTTGCAGGAGGAATTAGAGCTTCTGGACGAACTGGAGATGACGGCGGGCGCCTGAGTTGCTACAATGAAATAATGCGGAGTGTTGTGGAACGCACGCTGGAGGTGTCTTAGATGCGACCCTGCCACAGGCCGGCTCGATGGGTCCGCCTGCTCGTCGCCGCACTCGGGCTGTGCGCCTGTGACGTCTGGGCTGCCGATCCGCAACCGACAGCCATTGCGGATAACATGACCGTGCAATTGGAATACACGTTGACCGCGGACGGCCAGGTCGTCGACTCCACCGAGGGCCGCGGGCCCTTCCAATACGTGCACGGCAAGGGCCAGATCATCCCCGGCCTGGAGCGCGAGCTGGCCGGCCTGCATGCCGGAGACAGCCGCGACATCACGGTCACGCCTGAGGACGCGTACGGATCGGTGGATCCCACCGCCGTCGTCGAAGTGCCGAAGGCGCAGCTGCCGAAGGACGTCACGCCGGCGGTAGGCCTGGTGCTGCGCGGCGTGGATCCGGACGGCCGAACCTTCCGGGCCATCATCAAGGACATCGGAGACGAATCCGTGACGCTGGATCTCAACCACCCGTTGGCCGGCAAGACGCTGCTCTTCAAGGTCAAAGTCCTCAACATCGCTCCGGCCGCCGGCTGATCCCGCAGCGCCATGCTGCCTCCGGATTCGTGGGCCTGGTTTCACCGCCTGACCAATCCCTTGGTCCAGGCGCTGGTCCGCCGCAATGTCTCTCCCTCTGCCGTCACCCTCACCGGGCTAGGCGTAGTCCTCGCCAGCTGCCTGTGGCTTGTGCTGGCCCGCCGGATCCTCCCCTTTTGCCTCCTGGTGACCGCTGGCGCGCTGCTGGATTCCGTCGATGGCGCCGTCGCGCGCGCCGGCGGACGCGTCACGAAGTTCGGCGCCTACCTGGACGCGCTGTGTGACCGCTATAGCGAAGCAGCCGTCATCCTGGCGGTCGCGGCGGTCACCGGCTATTGGGCGCTCTCCCTGGTCGCGCTGGCCGGCGGAATGCTGGTCAGCTATGCGAAGGCGCGCGCGGCGATGGAAGCGCCGGTGGCCAACCGCGAATGGCCGGACCTGATGGAGCGCACGGAGCGCGGGATCTTCTATATTGTAGGATTGGCGGTCAGCCAGGTCGTGCCCTGGAAGCCGTTCGGGCATGACCTGTTCTGGTGGACGCTGATCGTCTTCTGCGTCCTGGTGCACGCGACGGTGCTGCAGCGGATCCGGCGGGCCAAACGTTTGATCGAGGCGCGAAGCGGGTAATTACTGGCGGCGGATCCACCACATGCCCAGGCCCAGCAG
>Ga0105164_10003057_pt1 | contig 10205 bp, 9 predicted proteins | sample VDWuncwatermetaG_FD_89674 | JGI IMG/M metagenome (GOLD analysis project Ga0105164, IMG submission 89674) | Wastewater microbial communities from Netherlands to study Microbial Dark Matter (Phase II) - VDW unchlorinated drinking water | ecosystem: Environmental > Aquatic > Freshwater > Drinking... | reverse complement strand
CTGTTGCGGGTCCGCATCATCGAGCGGCCCAAGGGGTTCATTACCTGCGAGTTCGTGGGCAACGGGTTTCTGTACGGGATGGTGCGGGCCATCGTGGGGACCCTGCTGGACGTCGCGCGAGGGCATCGGCCACCCGGCACGGTCGCGAAGATCCTGCGGACAGCCAACAAGCGCCTGGCCGGCCCGGCTGCGCCGGCCAAAGGCCTCTGCCTGGTCGACGTCAAATATCGTTGACAGCCAGGGGAAGCTCCGTTAGAATACAAGGTCTGCGCGTGGCATCAGTTACGCGTATCCCCTCGCCTTGCTTACCGCAAGTTAACGAGTTGGAGCCTATGCAGAAAACGACGTTTGCAACAGATCCGAAAGACCGCGCATCCACGTGGATCGTGGTGGATGCTAGCGGCCAGATCCTGGGCCGGATGGCCAGCCGCATCGCTCTGATCCTGCGCGGCAAGCACAAAGTCACCTTCACGCCCTTCATCGACATGGGCGATGGCGTCATCGTCATCAATGCCAAGAGCATCCGGGTGACCGGCCAGAAGCTGGCTCAGAAAGAGTACCGGCGGTATTCCGGCTATCCGGATGGCTACCACGTCACCACGCTCGCCGAGATGCTCCAGAAGCATCCGGAGCGCGTGATCACCCAGGCGGTCAAGGGGATGATGCCCGACGGGCCATTGGGCCGCCGGCTGCTGGGAAAGCTCAAAGTCTATCCCGGGGCCGAGCATCCGCATCAGGCCCAACAACCGGAGACGGTTTCCGTATCATGAGCGCATCCATGGACGCCGAGCTCCCGGCCATCGAGCCAGTCGCGCAACCGGAAGCCCCGGTTGAACCGAAGCAGGCCGAGGAGGCTCCGGCACCGGCTCCGTCGGCGCCGCAGGTTCCCGGCCAGGTCATCTGGGCGACCGGCCGGCGCAAAGAAGCGATCGCGCGGGTCCGCCTCACTTCAGGCGCCGGCGCCATCACCGTGAATCACCGTACGTGCGAAGAGTACTTTCCCCGCGAGTCGATGCGCTTGGAGATCCGCCAGCCGCTGCTGGTGACGCACCAGCTCGGCAAGCAGGACGTGATCGCCAACATCACCGGCGGGGGATTGACCGGGCAGGCCGGGGCGCTGCGCCTCGGCATCGCGCGGGCGCTGCTCGAGTTGGATCCGGCGCTCCGGGTCACCCTCCGGGGGGCTGGGTTGTTGACCCGCGATCCGCGTGCGAAGGAACGCAAGAAGTACGGCCAGAAGGGGGCCCGCAAGCGGTTCCAATGGACCAAGCGTTAACACCGCACAGATGCCGACGATTCGGGTCGCGATCGCAGGGGCGACCGGGTATTCGGGCGAAGAGCTCATCCGGCTCCTCCTGCAACATCCACATGTCCGCCTCACCTGCTTGGCTGCTTCAGCCAAGTGGGAGCGCCCGGTCCCTGTCTCCGACGTCTTTCCGCGGTTCGCCCGCCAAGTAGACCTTTCCGTCGAGGCGCTGGACCTCGCGCGCCTCACCGACTCCAGCGACGCCGTCTTCCTCGCCTTGCCGCACGGCACGTCCATGGAGCTCGTGCCCCCGCTCCTGAAGGCCGGCAAACGCGTCATCGACCTTGGCGGCGACTTCCGCCTCAAGGATCCCGCGCTCTATCCGCGCTGGTACACGTTTGCGCATACTCATCCCGAGCTGTTGAACGGCTCGCGTGTCGTCTACGGCCTGACCGAGTTCCACCGCGCCGAGCTGGCCAAGGCGCAGGCCGTCGCCAATCCCGGCTGCTACGCGACGAGCATCCTGCTGGCCTGCCTGCCGCTGTTTCAGGCGAATCTCATTCCCGGCGGCCGCTTCATCGTCGACGCGAAGTCCGGCTCAAGCGGCGCGGGCCGGAAGGCCGACGCGTCGCTCTTATTTACCGAGATGACCGAGAACCTGCGGGCCTACAAGGTCAACGACCACCCGCATATGCCGGAAGTCCTGCAGGAGATCCAGCGGATTTCCGGCACCCAGGCCCGGATGACGTTCGTGCCGCAGGTGATCCCGGTCAGCCGCGGGCTGGTGTCGACGCTGTACGTTTCGACGAAGACGACGCCGGAAGCGGTCGCCGCAGCCTATGCCCGCTGCTATCCGGCCGACCAGGCCCCGTTCGTGCGCGTCCGGGCCGGGGTGCTGCCGCAGCTGCGCGACGTCGTCGAGACCAATTACTGCGACATCGGGTTCGTCTACGATGCGGCCGGGGAATCGTTGATCGTCGCCAGTGCGTTGGATAACCTCACCAAGGGCGCGGCCGGCCAGGCGATCCAGAATTTCAACCTCATGCACGGGTTTCCAGAAACCACGGGCCTCCGCTGATGCGGGCGAGGCCATTGCTCGGCGGAACGCTTGGCACGCCCCACCGCGGCGTGCCTTCGCTCGGCTTCCAGGGCTCGCTCGTCCCGCCGATGGCGGGACACCATGGCCGCTCGCCCCTCCAGACGTCCGCCTCACAATGGCCTTCACCCGCTAAGGGCGTGGGGCCGGTGACGCCGGAGGCGGGCGCCCGCAGCGCGCAGCGAGACTGGGCCCCACCCGCTCCCAACTTGCAAGCCCTGAAGCGGAGGGGGATGGGAGTCCCGCGAGCACTGCGGGCTGCCGCAGGCGTCGGATCCGGCCCCCTTGCTCGGCACATGAGGACTTCCTGATGCGGTGGGTTGAGGGCGGCGTCACCGCCGCGAAAGGGTTCCAGGCGGCCGGCGCCAGCGCGGGGATCAAGCGCAGCCGCAAGCCGGACCTGGCCTTAGTGATGTCCGAGACGCCGGCGACCGCCGCCGGGGCGCTGACCACCAACCGGGTGCAGGCCGCGCCCGTGCAGATCAGCGCGCAGCGGCTTCGCCGCGGGGCCGCGCGGGCGGTCTTGCTCAACAGCGGGTGCGCCAATTGTTTGACCGGCGCGGCAGGGATGCGGGACGCGTTGCAGCTCGGCCGCGCGGCGGCGCAAGCGCTCGGCATCGCGGAGCGCGAGGTGCTGCTGGCTTCGACCGGCTTGATCGGCCGGCGGCTCCCCGTCGCCCGGATGGAACGGGTGATCCCCTCGCTGATCGAGGGCTTGAGCCCGGCCCATCATCGCGCCGCGGCCCAGGCGATCCTCACGACGGACCGCCGGCCCAAAGAAGCGGCGGTGGAGGCCTCCGTCAACGGCCGGGTCTGCCGCATCGGCGGCATGGCCAAAGGCGCGGGGATGATCGCGCCCTCGCTGGCGACGATGCTGGCGGTCCTCACGACGGACGTGGCGATTTCGCCGAAGCTGCTGCGCCAATTGCTGGCGGAAGCCATCCGCCGGACGTTCAACCGGGTCACGGTGGACGGCGACATGAGCACCAACGATTCGGTGTTCGCCTTGGCCAACGGCCGGTCGGGCGTGGAGATCAGGGGCCAGGCGGCGGCCCGCACGTTCGCGGTCATGCTGTTCGCGGTGTGCGCCAAGCTGGCCGCGCTGCTCGTCGAGGACGGCGAGGGCGCGTCGAAGGTCATGGAGATCCAGGTGGTCGGGGCCCGCACGGAGAGCGAGGCCCAGGCCTGCGCGAAGCAGGTGGCCAACTCGCCGCTCGTGAAGACGATGCTGGCCGGCAGCGATCCGAACATCGGGCGGATCGCGGCGGCCGTCGGCGCCTCGCCGGCGGTGTTCGATCCGGCCAAGCTCCAGATCCGCGTGGGCGGCCGCGTGGTGGTGTCCAAGGGCGCAGCGGTCCGCTTGGGCACGGCGGCGCTCCGGCGGCTGTTGGCGCAGCCGCGGGTGCTCACCTCGATAGATTTACACGCCGGGCGCGCGAAAGGACTCATGCTGACGTGCGATTTGACCGAGGCCTACGTGCGCATCAACGCAGGCTACGCGACCTAATGGAAGACTCGATTAAGAAAGCCTCGGTGTTGATCGAAGCGCTGCCGTACATCCAGGCCTTCGGCGGGAAGACCATCGTGGTCAAGTATGGGGGCAGCGCGCTGCAGAGCTCGCCGGAAGTCAAAGGCATCCTGCAGGACCTGGTCTTCCTGAGCGCCGTGGGCCTGCGGCCGGTGCTGCTGCACGGCGGCGGGCCGCTCATCTCCCAGCGGATGGCCGCGTCAGGCAAAGCCGCCAAGTTCATCGGCGGCATGCGCGTCACCGACAAAGCGACGATGCAGATCGTCAGCGAGTCGCTGGAAGAGGTCAACGGCAAGCTGGTCGACCAGATCAAGGCGCTCGGCGGCCAGGCGGCTGGGCTGGTGCACCATGACCGCGTGATCGTGGCCGAGCCGCATCCCAGCGCGAGCCGGCTGGGCTACGTCGGCGTGGTCAAAGAAGTGGAAACGGATCGCATCCGGCAGATCTTGCGGCGCCCGGCCATCCCGGTGCTGTCGCCGGTCGGCACGATCGACAGCCAGCTCTACAACATCAACGCGGATGAGGCGGCCAGCTTCACGGCCGGCAGCCTCAAGGCGGAGAAGCTCGTGCTGCTGACCAATGTCCGGGGCATCCTGCGCCAGTCCGGCGACCCGGAGTCGCTCATCGGGACGCTGACGGTGAAGGAAGCGAAGCTGCTCATGGAGCGCGGCGTGATCCAGGAAGGCATGATCCCGAAAGTGCACGCCTGCATCGCGGCGCTGCGGGCGGGCGTGAAGAAGACCCACATCATCGACGCGGCGATTCCGCACGCGCTGCTGCTGGAGATCTTCACGAAGACCGGGATCGGCACCGAGATCGTTAGGAGTCCCTAACAAATACCCACATGGTCGCGACGGACCTAGCCGCAAGGATGACAAGGAGCGAGGAGGCAGGCGATGCAGGACTCCAGCATCGTCAACGACGAGCGACGCCGTCAGCCGCCGCGGATCGGCCCGTCCCTTCGGGTTGCGGCGGGACCAGGCCGTCTGCGTCGTTGCTCCTCCTCGACGTACCACAGATTGGGTACGCTGTCGTCGTCGCGCCTCGCATTCGGCCTGGTCGCGCCAGCAACGCGGCCATGTCGGTATTTGTTAGGGACTCCATATGACGGCCATGGCGACGCAGGACGTGATCCGACAATACGGCCGGTACGTGATGGACACCTACGTGCGCAGCCCCCTCGTGCTCGTGAAGGGCAAGGGCAGCCGCGTGTGGGACCTGGACGGCCAGGAGTACCTGGACTTGTTCCCCGGCTGGGGCGTCGGGGGCGTGGGCCACTGCCATCCATGGGTCATGAAGGCGCTGCGCGGCCAATCCACGCGGCTGCTCCACGTACCCAACAACTACTACCATCCGGCGCAGGCGAAGCTGGCCAAGAAGCTCGTCGAGGCGTCGTTCGACGGCGTGGTGTTCTTCGCGAACAGCGGCGCCGAAATGGTGGAAAGCGCGATCAAGCTGGTCCGGCGCTGGGGGCATGCGGACGGGCGCCATGAGATCATCGTCATGGAGCGCTCCTTCCACGGCCGCACGATGGGCGCGTTGAGCGCGACTGGGCAGCCGAAGCACCAGGAAGGCTTTGAGCCGCTGCTGCCGGGGTTTGTGCGCGTGCCGTTTGACGACGCGGAGGCGCTGCGCCAGGCGATCTCGCCCAAGACGGTCGCGATCCTGCTGGAGCCGATCCAGGGCGAGGGCGGCATCCACATCGCCAGCGCCGCGTTCCTCCGGACCGTCCGCGAGCTGGCTGACAAGCAGCGCCTGCTGGTGATCTACGACGAGATCCAGACCGGCATGGGGCGGACAGGGAAACTGTTCGCCTATCAGCAGACCGGCATCGAGCCGGATCTGCTCCTGCTGGCCAAGACGTTGGGCGGCGGAGCCCCAATCGGTGCGTTGATCGCCAAGCGGCACCTGGCGAAGGTGCTCACGCCCGGCACGCACGCGTCGACGTTCGGCGGCAGCCCGCTGGTGTGCGCGGCCGCCCTGGCGGTCCTTGAAGTGATCGAAAAGCAGAAGCTGACCGCGCGCGCCGCGCAGTTCGGCGAGCTGATCGTGAAGCGGCTCCAGCGCCTGCAAGCGCGCTGTCCCATCATGACAGAGGTGCGGGGCGCCGGGCTGATGATCGGCATCGAGCTGTCGGTCGACGGGCGGCCGGTCGTCGAAGCGTGCCGGGCCAAGCAGCTGCTGATCAACTGCACGCAAGGCACGGTGCTGCGGCTGCTGCCTGCGTTGACGATCACGCGCGCGCAGCTGGACCGGGCGCTGGCCATCCTGGAAGAGGTCCTGCTGGCGCATGCCGGGCAATCGCGCCAAGCGGTGGCGGCATGAAAACCCGGCATTTCCTCAGCTTGTCGGATTTGACCGTCGGGGAGCTGGAAAAGTGCCTGCGCTTGGCCGCACGCTGCAAGCGCAATGCGCGGTTCCAGGCCGGCGCGCTGGCCGGCAAAACGCTGGCGCTGGTCTTTCAAAAACCGTCGGTGCGGACACGCGTGTCGTTTGAGGTGGCGGTCCGGCAGCTCGGCGGGTCCTCGATCTACCTGGGCCCGGACGACGCGCAGCTCGATCAGCGCGAGCCGGTCAAGGATGTCGCCCGGACGCTGTCGCGCTACGTCGACGGCATCGTGGCGCGCACCTTCAGCCATGCCCAGGTGGAAGAGTTCGCGCGCTACGCGTCGATCCCGGTGATCAACGGGCTCTCGGAGCTGTTTCACCCGTGCCAGGCGCTGGCCGACCTGCTGACGATCCAGGAGCGGTTCGGCACGCTGAAGGGGCTGACGATCGGCTATGTCGGCGACGGCAACAACGTGCTGCATTCGCTGGCCGAGGGCGCAGGCATGCTCGGCATCAACCTGCAGATCGCGGTGCCGAACGGCTACCGGCCGGACCGGGCGGTCTGGAGCCAGGCAGTCCAACAGGCCAAGCGGCGCGGCGCCACGCTGGCGCTGTATACCGATCCTGATGCGGCCGCGCGCCTGGCCGACGTGCTCTATACCGACGTGTGGACCAGCATGGGCCAGGAAGGGGAGCGCCGCGCGCGCCAGCAGGCGTTCCGCCGCTTCCAGATCAACGCGCGGCTCTTGGCGCAGGCCAAGGACCGCTGCATCGTGATGCACTGCCTGCCCGCGCACCGCGGGGAGGAAATCTCGGAGGACGTGTTGGAAGGCAAACAGTCCATCGTCTTCGACCAGGCTGAAAATCGCCTGCATGCTCAGAAGGCGCTGCTGGTGATGCTGTTTGGAGGGAAAGGCGCGACATGAGCCGCACCGTCGTCTTGGCGTATTCCGGGGGATTGGACACGTCGGTCTGCGTCCGCTGGCTGGCGGACCGGGGCTGGCAGGTGGTCGCCTTCATGGCCGACGTCGGCCAGGGCGAGCCGGCCGCGGATGCAATCCGCCGCGCGAAAATCGCCGGCGCGGTCGACGTCGTCGTGCGCGACCTGCGCAAGGAATTCGCCACGGACTACATCGTGCCGGCGCTGAAGGCGCACGCCGTGTACGAAGGCAAATACCTGCTGGCCACTGCGCTGTCCCGGCCGCTGATCGCCAAGCACCTGGTCGAGGTCGCGCACGCGAAGCGCGCGCAGGCCATCGCGCACGGCTGCACTGGCAAAGGCAACGACCAGGTCCGGTTCGAGGTGTCGGCCCGGGCGCTGGACGCGACGCTGCAGGTGCTCGCGCCGGTGCGCGAATGGGAATTCAAGTCGCGCGAGGAAGAATTGCGCTATTTGAAGGCGCGCCGCATCCCGATCGCCTTGAAATCCGGCAGCCTCTACAGCATCGATGAAAACCTCTGGGGCGTCAGCATCGAGGCCGGCGCGTTGGAAGACCCGTGGACGCCGCCGCCGGCGGACAGCTACCGGTGGCTCAAGACGCCTGAGGAGGCGCCGGCCAAGGGCGCGATCGTGACCGTCGAGTTTCAGAAGGGCGTGCCGGTCGCGCTGAACGGCCGCCGCATGGCGCTGGTCGCGCTGATCAAGAGGCTCTGCAAGATCGCCTCCGAGCATGGCGTCGGCCGGACCGACATGATCGAAAGCCGCGTGGTCGGCATCAAGTCCCGCGAGGTGTACGAAGCGCCCGCCGCGACGGTGCTCACGGAGGCGCACGCCGAGTTGGAGCGGATGACGCTGGACCGGGAGCTGCTCCATTTCAAGCAGGCCGTCGGCCTGAAATACGCGGAGCTGATTTACGACGGGCTGTGGTTCACGCCGCTGAAAGAGGCGCTCGACGCGTTCATCGAGCGTGCGCAGCAGCGGGTGACGGGCGCGGTGCGCCTGAAGCTGTACAAGGGCCATTGCCAGGTGGTGAGCCGCCGCTCGCCGCACGCGCTGTATCAGAAGACGCTGGCGACGTACGCCGAGGGCGACGCGTTCGACCGGACGGCGGCGGCCGGCTTCATTAAATTATTTGCCCTGCCGTACGAGAACTCGTTGAAGCGGAGCCGATGATGGCTCAACAGACTCGTGGAACCAAGAAGATGTGGGGCGGGAGGTTCTCGAAAGCCACCGATCCGCTGGTGGAACGGTACACCAGCAGCATCGGGTTCGACTTCCGCCTGGCCGCCCATGACGTGGCCGGCTCGATCGCGCACGCGACGATGCTCGGCGCGTGCGGCATTATCCCGCTCCCCGACGCCAGGAAGCTGGTGCGCGGCCTGCAGCGCCTCGCCGGCATGATCGAGCGCGGGCAGCTGGAGCCCGACCCGTCGGCCGAGGACGTACACTCGCAGGTCCAGGCGGCGCTGGCCAAGCTGGCCGGGCCGGTCGCGGCGAAGCTGCACACCGCCCGCAGCCGCAACGACCAGATCGCCCTCGACATGCGGTTGTACTGCCGCGACGCGGTCGCGCGGCTCGTGAAAGCGGCGAAGCGCTTGCAGAAGGCGTTGGTCGAGACCGCGGACGCGCACCGCGACGTGGTGATCCCGGGCTACACGCACTTGCAGCGCGCGCAACCGGTGCTGCTGGCACACCATTTGCTGGCGTATGTCGAGATGCTGGGGCGGGATGTGCAGCGCTTGGAGGGCCTCCGCGCGCGCATCAACGTTTTGCCGCTGGGGTGCGGGGCACTGGCCGGCACGTCGCTGCCCATCGACCGGGCGCAGGTCGCCAAGCTGCTACGGTTCCCGAAGGTGGCGGATAACAGCCTCGATGCGGTGTCCGACCGCGATTTCGCGGTGGAGCTGGTGTTCGCGCTGGCGCTGATGGCCGTCCACCTGTCCCGGTTCGCGGAGGACGTCATTCTCTGGACGACCGAAGAGTTCGGGATCGCCGAATTGGACGATGCGTTCGCCACCGGCTCGAGCCTCATGCCGCAGAAGAAAAACCCTGACGTGCTGGAGCTGGTGCGGGGGCAGGCCGGCTTGATCACCGGCAACCTGGTGAGCCTGTTGACGGTGTTGAAAGGGCTGCCGTTGGCGTATAATCGAGACTTGCAGTGGGACAAGGTCGCGCTGTTCCAGGCGGTCGATCTGTCGCAAGACGCGTTGGCGGTCCTGGAGCGCCTGGTGCGCCGCCTGCACGTGCGGCGCGACCGGATCGAGCGGCTGCTGGAATCCGACGCGCTGTGCGCGACGGACCTGGCCGAGTTCCTGGTGCGCAAGGGCGTGCCGTTCCAGGACGCGCACGAGGCGGTCGGCAAATTGGTGGTGAGCGCCGAGCGGCGCGGCCGGCGCTTGAGCGACATGAAGCTGTCCGAACTGAACCGGTTCGCGCCGCAGTTCGACGAGGAGGCCCGGGAGCTGCTGAATGTCCGGCGCTCCGTCGAGCTGAAAACGAGCTGGGGCGGGACCAGCCCGCAGAACGTGAAGCAGGCGATCCTGCGCTGGCGCAAGCAACTGTCGTCATAAGCACAGAGCAGACTGATGCACGACTTCGAGACCCGGCATGGACGGCTGTACTGCGAATCGGTCCCGGTGGACCGGATCGCCAGACAGGCCGGCACCCCGGTCTACATCTACAGCCGTCACACGCTGGTGGACCACTTCACCAAGCTCAAGCGCGCGTTCCGGTCCGTCAAGCCGCTGATCTGCTTTTCGGTGAAGGCCAACGGCAACCTCGCCATCCTGAAGATCCTGGTCCAGCGGGGGGCGGGGCTGGACATCGTGTCCGGCGGAGAATTGTTCCGCGCCTTGCGCGCCGGCTGCCCGCCGGAGCGGATCGTCTATGCCAGCGTCGGCAAGACGTCCGCCGAAATTCGTGAAGCCCTGAAGGCGGGCATCTTCTGCTTCAACGTCGAATCGGTGCCGGAGCTGGAGGCGATCCGCGAGGCCGCGCGGGGCGGCCGCACGGCGAACGTCGCCTTGCGGGTAAATCCGAACGTGGAAGCGCATACGCATCGCTACAT
>Ga0105164_10003056_pt1 | contig 10206 bp, 11 predicted proteins | sample VDWuncwatermetaG_FD_89674 | JGI IMG/M metagenome (GOLD analysis project Ga0105164, IMG submission 89674) | Wastewater microbial communities from Netherlands to study Microbial Dark Matter (Phase II) - VDW unchlorinated drinking water | ecosystem: Environmental > Aquatic > Freshwater > Drinking... | reverse complement strand
GCTTTTAACACTTTACAAGAGAAAAGCAAAGGATTTTAGAGCAATTCTACTAGTAGAAGACAAAAAAAAGTTGTCATTCCTGTGAAAGCAGGAATCCAGTCTTTTGCTCTATTTTCATGGATTCCCACCTTTGTGAGAATGACATCATGGCAATGTATAATATCAAGGTACAAAAAGCTCGCGTCTATTTTTTAAGATGTGCATATAATTTGACTTAGTACAGGAGTTTTGTTAAAATTCCTAGTTTATGTAAAGGAAGTCAGAATTATCTTGGGCGGTATCTTTGACAGAATTTACTGCTAAATCTTTTCGATTTTCGTGTAGCGACCTTCTACAAAATAAGGATTAGTAAAATTGGGGAACTATGTTATTGGTATTGACCTGGGCGGCACGAATTTAAAGGCTGGACTCGTTGACAAGGGCGGGAAAATCACTCACCGCCTTTCTATCAAAACCAATTATAATGCCGATCCCCAAGCAATATCCGATCAAATTTTTGAACTGATTGATGAAATAATAAAAGAAGCCCACGTCAAAAAATCTGATATTATAGGGGTCGGACTTGGATCACCAGGCCTCATCGATAAAAAAGGTGAAACTATTATATTTTCACCTAATTTGCCGCGATGGCGTAATATACCTATCAAGCTTTTAGTGACAGAACGGTTCAGCATGCCCTGTGTGCTGGAGAATGATGCCAATGCTGCCGCATGGGGCGAAAAATGGGTGGGAGCAGGGAAAGACGTCAACTCACTGGTGATGTTAACCCTCGGCACCGGAATTGGCGGCGGTATTGTAATTGATAATAAACTCTGGCGGGGCGCGAACAATGTGGCAGCAGAAATTGGCCACATGATAATTCAAATGGATGGACCAAAATGCAGTTGTAGCAATAATGGATGTATCGAGGCATACGCATCGGCAACGGCTATGGTACGGCGCTTTAAAGAATTATTAAAGAGCGGCGTGTCATCGTCGTTAAAAGATTCCCGTGAAATTACGGCAAAGATGATTAACGACGCTGCCTTCCAGGGCGACAAGGCGTCATTGGACGTCATTGAAGAAACGGGAAGGTACCTCGGTATCGCCCTTGTTAATGTTATGCATATATTAAATCCAGAGATGATCGTGTTAACTGGCGGGATGATCGGCTCTGGAGAATTATTAATGAATCCCATCAGGCAGGTTACCAAACAAAAGGCCTTTGAGGCATCGTATAAAGATACGAAAATCGTGTTTTCGCAACTTGGAAACGATGCGGGGATTATAGGAGCGGCGGGATGTCTACTGAAAGAATTAGAAATTTCTGTATAATTGCACATATTGACCATGGAAAATCTACCCTGGCGGATCGCCTGCTGGAAAAGACAAATACCATTACGTCCAGAGAATTTCGCAACCAGATGCTGGACGACATGGATCTGGAACGCGAACGCGGGATTACTATCAAGGCCAGCGCCGTTGCTTTGAAGTTGACACGGGACGGCAAGGAGTACAATCTCAATTTGATAGATACACCGGGTCATGTAGACTTCAGCTACGAGGTTTCCAGGAGTCTTGGCGCTTGCGAAGGCGCTCTCTTACTGGTGGACGCCTCGCAAGGTGTCGAGGCACAGACAGTCGCTAATGCCTACCTTGCCATGGAACATAATTTGGCTATCATCCCCATCGTCAGCAAGATCGACTTGCCAAACTCCCGTCCCGATGACGTGCTTACCGAAATGGAAAAGACTTTGGGTATTGCCCCTGAAGATGCATTGATGGTCAGCGCAAAGACGGGTGCAGGTGTTGACGAAATTTTTGGGGCTGTTATCAAACGTATCCCACCACCGAAGGGTAACCCAAACGCACCGCTCAGGGCGCTCATCTTCGACTCGGTATATGATGAATATCGCGGCGTCATTGTCTACCTGCGTATCTTTGATGGTTCTATTAAGGTTGGGAACGAAATATATATGATGAAGACAAACCGCTCTTTCAAGGTAGAAGAGGTTGGCATCTTTAAGCCCAAGATGGTAGCCAAGGACGGCCTCTTTACGGGAGAGGTAGGTTACTGTATCGCTAACATTAAATCCCTGCATGACGTCAAAGTAGGGGATACCGTTACTCACGCCAGGGAAAGAACAGCCGAGGCGCTACCGGGATATCGAGCGCCCATGCCGATGGTATACTGCGGCGTTTATCCGGCAAATAACGCCGACTTCCACTTACTCCGCGAGGCGTTGGAGAAGTTAAGCCTGAACGATTCATCATTTACCTTTGAACCAGAAACCTCACAGGCGCTTGGGTTTGGATTTCGGTGTGGATTCCTTGGTCTTTTACACATGGAGATTGTCCAGGAACGTCTCGAACGCGAGAGCAACATCAATATTGTGCAGACCGCGCCAACCGTAACCTATGAGATATTGAAGACAAATAAAGAGGTAGTCAAGGTTGATAATCCTGAAAAGGTTCCTCCGGTAAATGAAATCGAGGAATTTCGAGAACCGATGGTGCGTGCTAATTTCGTCTTACCTACGGAATACTTGGGGACTATTATGCAGCTAGCCGAGGGGCGCAGAGGGAGATATAAGGGCACAGAATACCTCAGCGAAAAGCGTGCGATCCTTTCCTATGAACTGCCGCTGGCTGAAATTATATTTGATTTCTTTGACAAAATGAAATCAGCTACGAGGGGCTATGGCACTCTGGACTATGATTTTATTGGATACGAGTCTGCAGACCTTGTAAAATTAGACATCCTTGTGTCAGGCAAACGGGTAGACGCCCTTTCAACAATCGCACATAGGAAAGATGCGGACATCAAGGGTAGAAAATTAGTTAAAAAATTAAAAAACGAGATTTCGCGGCATCTGTTTGAGGTCGTATTACAAGCGGCGATCGGAAGCAGGATTATTGCGAGAGAAACGATCCGCCCAATTGCAAAAAACGTGACCGCCAAGTGTTACGGCGGCGACATTACGAGAAAGCGAAAACTTTTGGAAAAACAGAAAGAAGGGAAAAAGAGGATGAAATCCATAGGCAGCGTAGAAATACCCCAAAAAGCATTCTTATCCGTATTATCCGTTGATGAATGAGGTGCAGCATGGCTGACATGAAAGAACAACAACCGATCCCTAAGGTAAACGACAAGAAGAAAAAACATAAGAGCAAATTACGTGAAAATATCGAATCTATCGCCATCGCCATTGCGTTGGCATTCGCCATCCGCTATTTTGTCGTTGAGGCTTTTAAAATTCCCACTGGCTCAATGGCCCCAACCTTACTGGGCGAGCACAAGGATGCAAAATGTCCCAATTGCGGCTGGAGTTTTTATGCCGACCGTCAAAGCGAAAGCGCCTCGTGTCCCAATTGTCAATTCGAGATAAACGTCTCTGCTTATTGCGGTATTTGTAACAATAGAATCAAATACAATTGGCCTGCGTGGTTATGGAAGAAGGGGGTTTGTCCAGAATGTCAAACCCACATTGCATGGTCAGACCTGTCGAATCGGATAGTTCACGGTGGAAACAGGATTCTGGTCAATAAATTCTGGTACAAATTTAATACCCCAAAACGGTGGGACGTTGTTGTTTTTGTCTATCCATTGTACGACCTCACGTGTAAAAATTGTTCTGCACGATTTCCTGACACGGAATGGCATGAAGGTCTCCGATGCCAGAGGTGTGGTTCGACAAGATTCTCAAAGAAAAAGAAGGATTACATTAAACGACTCGTTGGTTTGCCAGGCGAAAAGCTGCAGATAGTTAATGGCGATATTTATATCAATGGTAAGATACAAAGAAAACCGGATCACGCGCAAGATACGCTGTGGCTGCCTGTCTACAACAGCCATTATCCAGTAAAAGAAGAAACTACCCCAACTTGGGTAGCCGATAACAGCGTGTGGAAGATTAACAAAGATTCGCTTGCCTTGAACAATACGTCGCAGGGCGGCTTGGATACATCTTTGGTTTCCTTTGGGCGAACGATTTCTGACCAAAACGGTTACAACAACAGGATTGGCAACAATGAGGTGGGAGATATAAAGATTCGCTTTGATGTAACCCCGCTGAAAGGGTCTGAGCGGCTGGAACTCGTTCTGGGAAAGAATAATGATGTCTTTACCGCCGTTATCCCGACAAACGATACGGATGCAAAAGGCCGTCTCATGAAGGCTGAAAATGTTGTCCTAGAAAAGGATATCCACCTGCAAACGGGACAAACACACGAGATAGAGTTTTCAAATGTTGACCATGTCGTATCCCTTTCAATAGACAATAAAAAAATCTTCGAATTTGACTATGACGATGGAACAGTACCAGCGCCGTACCCGTTCGACACAAGCAAGATTCGGTTTGGAGGCGCCCACGTCAATGCAATCTTTGAAAATATAGAAATTTCCCATGATATTTATTATACTAGCCTCTCTGCAGGCACGTGGGGAACAAACCAGCCGATCCAGTTGGGCGAAAAAGATTACTTTATGCTGGGTGACAATAGCAGAAACAGCAACGATAGCCGGGTATGGAAATTCGTTCCCGAAGAGAATATCGTAGGTAAGGCATTTTTTGTATTCTGGCCGGTGAATAGTATTAAGTTCATTAAATAATTGTAATAGTTTACGGAAGCAGTATGAATCGTGATTTAGGAGTCAGGAGTCAGAAGCCAGAAATCAGAATGAAAAGACCACCAGCAAAAAGCTTTCAAGATTTAATTGTCTGGCAGAAAGCGCATCAATTTGTCTTGTCTGTGTACCGGTGCAGTGAGAATTTTCCAAGAAAAGAAATTTATGGGCTAACTTCTCAATTAAGACGCGCAGCTATTTCTATACCAGCTAATATAGCTGAAGGATTCAAGAAAAAGGGCAAAGCGGATAATTTCGCTTTATGAATATAGCCCAGGGCTCTATTGAAGAATGTCGTTATTATTTGATTCTTGCTAAAGACTTGGGTTATATTGATACTGAAATATTATTATCTCAGTTGGAAGAGGTTAGCAAGATATTGGATGCTTATTCCCACTCTATTCTGGCTTCTGACGTCTGACTTCTCGTATATCGAGTTTGTTATAATCAAACAGTTACAGTAATTTTTGAAATATTTCATTATGAATTTATTACGAGCAGAAGGTCTAACAAAGTCCTACGGTAAACGCACGGTCGTGAACCAGATCAGTTTTGAGGTCAATGACGGGGAGATCGTGGGGCTACTTGGCCAAAACGGGGCGGGTAAAAGCACTTCTTTCAACATGATTATTGGCGCTATCCGGCCGGATAGCGGACGTGTAATCTTCCAGAACGAGGATATTACCACGCTCCCTATTTACCAGCGCGCAAGGAAGGGCATGGGTTATTTATGCCAGGAACCGTCTGTCTTTCAACATCTAACCGCTGGAGAAAACATCCTTGCCATTCTCGAAACTCATCGATACCGCTCCGACGAAAAATACAAACGCCTGATTGAATTACTTACCGAATTTAACTTGCAGTCGCTGGCGAAAAACAAGGCGTTTACCCTTTCAGGCGGGGAAAGAAGGCGGCTTGAAATTGCGCGGGCGCTCGCTAGTAATCCTACCATGATCCTCCTTGATGAACCGTTTACCGGCGTCGACCCTATTGCCGTTAGTGAAGTGCAGGATATCCTTTTAAGGCTTAAAAAAAGAGGGATTGGCCTGCTCATCACAGACCACAATGTCCGCGAAGCCCTGAGCATCACAACGCACTCGTACATTATCAGCGAGGGAACAGTCGTTGCCAGCGGCACCACCCAGGAAATCTTGAGCAACCCCATTGCACGACAATCCTATTTAGGAGATAATTTCCCTACCAGCGAGCATAAATTAACGGATATCGATACCATCGGGAAAAAACCACAAGACGTTAATCAAAAACCCATCGTTCGCAAGGATACAATTAAATAATGCAGAGTGAAGAGAAGTATCGTTCGCTTGTTGAAACTCTTCCCGATGTAGTGTGGACGGTTGATCAAGCAGGTGGAGGCGGAAACATGCAACACTGAGAGAGATGCTTTACCATGCGCAGTGGCTGGAGTCTATCGGTAAGCTTGCCGGTGGTGTTGTCCATAACTTTAACAATATTCTTATGGTAATACTGGGGTATGCAAGCATGTTACAGTTGGAAATGAAGAAAGACGATCCATTACAAAATCACGTTCAAAAAATACTTACTTCGTCGGAAAGTGCTGCTCACCTCAGTCAGGGTCTCCTTACGTTTGGCAGGAAAGCGTCAAATAACCCCAAGCCGGTAAAATTGAACGAGATTATAAAAAAAGCCGCATGTTTTTTGCCGATGGCTGACTAAAAAGTTCATATTTAGCCGTCATTGTGAGCGATAGCGAAGCAATCTCTTTCAGAAGTACTTGATAATCAAGAGATTGCTTCAGTCGTTCCTCCTTCGCAATGACTTTTTAACAACTTTTTGGACAACCACAAAATATCTGGTATTTTTAATGTCTCGTGGCGGTTCAAAATCTTATAGTAGAGACGCATTACAATGCGTCTCCACATGGAACATCTTCGCCGATTCAAACTTGCAGATTGAAGCAGCAGGAGATTCTTCGCTTTGCTCAGAATGACAATTGCTGTCATTCTGAGGAGTGAAACGACGAAGGGTCCCACATTTGAAATTCCTGAACCCTAAGTTAGGAGAGAAGAAACATGAAAATACTGTTAGTTGATGACAGCGCTGAAAACAGGGACGTCCTGAGGGTCATGAGCGAAAGGCGAGGACATACGGTCTTAGAAGCTGAAGATGGGCAGGACGGTCTTGAGAAGGCAAAGGTTCATCACCCTGACCTGATTATTACTGATGCCCTGATGCCTAAGGTTGATGGCTTTACCCTCCTCAGAAATATCAAAATGGATCCAAATCTGAGTTCCATTCTTTGTGTATTCTACTCCACAATTTATACGGGCAGTATGGATAGAGAGATTGCATTGTCGCTCGGAGCAGAGGCATTTATCGCAAAACCCAAGAGGCTCGATGAATTGTGGGAGGAAATCGATGCCACACTTAAAAGGAAAAAAACCAACGAAGGGAAGACTAAAGAGCAATTAATTGCAGATGGAGAAACGTTCATTAAAAATTATGGTCGGGTTTTGTCTGCAAAGCTTGCATCACAGAAAAAAATGCAGACTGAAGAAAGAGTCAAATACCTTGCCTCTCATGATGAGTTGACAGGCATTCTCAACCGCACATGCTTTATGGAACAACTGACTGAATGGGTGTCTCACAACAAGGATTATAACCAGACGGGGGTTCTTCTCTTGATGGATATTGACGGGTTTAGATTAATCAATGATACCTATGGGCATAGTACCGGAGACAATGTATTACATCACGTGGCTGTATTTCTCACGACCACCCTCTTTGAAATGGATAAACATTATGTAAATAGAGATGTAAAGGAAAGTATTCTGAGTCGTTTGGGCGGGGATGAATTTGCAATTTTCCTTCCAGACAGAAATGAAAAGGAAGGAATGGAGACTGCCGAAGAAATCAGAAAGAGATTAGGAAAATCCCGATTTGTGGAAGTACCCGGTCATGTAACGACAAGTATAGGCGTAGCCATTTATCCAAGAGACGGGAGTATGACAAAAGAACTTCTTACCAAGGCGGATGCCTCTATCTACCATGCCAAAGAACTTGGGCATAACAGAATACACCTTTACAACACAGGAGATATGGTATTGGAGAAAATACGCTCCAGAATGGAGTGGAAAGGACACATCCAGAATGCCATGGAGGCAGACCGTTTTGCGCCGTGGTTTCAACCCGTCTTAGTCCTGAAGGACAATCAGGTACATCACTATGAGGCGCTTGCAAGAATGCGTGATACAAATGGGGAAGTAATTCTTCCCTGGGCATTTGTCGATACGGCAGAAATGTTAGGATTAATTACCGCTATCGACCGCATAATTATTAATAAAACATTACAGACTCAATCAAATTTGTGTAAACAGGGTAAAGTATTATCCTTCAGCATGAACCTCTCCGGAAGAGATTTGGGCGATAAAGAATTTCTACAATTCTTGAAATCTGCGATAATCGAAACAGGCGCAGACCCCAGGTTCCTTATATTTGAAATAACTGAGACAGCGGCTATTCGCGATTTAGACAGGGCCATTAAATTCATCCGGGAATTAAAAGCAATAGGGTGCAGTTTTGCGCTGGATGACTTTGGCGTTGGTTTTACCTCTTTCAAATATCTGAGAGAAATGGAGGTTGACTATATTAAGATAGATGGGGTTTTCATAAGGACACTCCACGAGACAACGAACGACCATATTTTTGTCAAGGCTATAGCAGATGTAGCAAGGGGTATGGGGATAAAAACGATTGCAGAATTTGTTGAGAATAACGAAATAATCAAAATTCTTAAGGAATGCGGTGTGGATTATGGACAGGGTTACTTTATAGGCAAGCCGTCTCCGGATATTTATAGTGAATGACTTAAATTAATCCCCCTCAATCGTTGACTGACCCTTCGACAAGCGTTCGACTGAGCTCACGCCGAAGTCTCAGGATGTAGCGTCGTGCATGGTGAACAATGTAGAGACAGGTTTTGCAGAGACTGCCTTGCACCTGATGGGGGGAATGGCAATCTTCTTTTGATGTTTACTGTTACTATAACAAACCCGTAAGGAAATGTAGGTTATGGGTGAATTGAGTTCATTTGGCAAGATTTTAATATACATTGGTATTATTATGATTGTCGTAGGCGGGCTGTTTATGCTCGGCGGGAAAATACCTTTTATTGGAAGGCTTCCCGGCGATATCGCCATTCAAAAGAAAAACTTTAGTTTTTATTTTCCCATCACAACCAGCATCGTTATCAGCATCATCCTTTCATTAATTATGTGGCTGTTGAGCAGGAAATAAAACAAACAAAAAGTCAGAATTAAAAGATTTACGATTTATTAGCATATCCTGCCTTATGATTTTGCATTTTACTTTAAGGCCTTCTTCCATATCATCACATTAATCTCTTTGTATTTCTTGGACAAAACCCATACTCAAGGTTTAATTCGTTGACACAAATTTTAAAAACAGTTATATTTGATGAGAAAGTATGTAGCGCTGACCTTTATGGTCGGCCAGGTTGTTGCCCATAAATGGCAACGCTACGGATTCCGACTCGTTCGGGTTAGGATTTGGATATTATGATTTTGCAATTGGACGACCGAACTGATAAAGCTTTATGGGTTGTTCAATTAAATTTACAAAGGTAAGTTAGAAAAAGGATTTTTTACATGATCTCGATTGAGGATTTTTTGAAGATAGACCTGCGGGTGGCTAAGGTACTACATGCCGAGCCGCATCCAAACGCGGATAAATTACTCATATTGAAAATTGATGCGGGAGACGGTTTGGAAGGCAGGCAGATTGTTGCGGGGATTAGAAATTATTACAAACCAGAAGACCTTATCGGGAAACAGATTGTTATTGTAAACAACCTGGCTCCTGCAACCCTCCGGGGCATTGAAAGCCAAGGGATGCTGCTGGCAGCAAAAGACGGGGATCAATTGGCAATCCTTACGACAGAGAAGGATATAAAATCCGGCGCTAAAATACAATAAAAAGCAATAATTTACCGCAGAGACGCTAAGAGAAAGAAGCTGGGCGGTTGGGAAGTTGAGAGGTTGAGATTTTCTTAGCTTCCCAACTTCCCAGCTTCTTAACCTCTGCTTTCCTTCTTTGCGAATTTTGCGCCTTTGCGGTGAGGGGAACTGTTTTATTTTATTTGCAGAAATTGGCAAATCAACCATGCTGCAGGAGCTATACATAACTAATTTCGCACTGATTGATAAAATCACGATCAAACTCTGTGAAGGATTGAATGTATTTAGCGGGGCAACGGGGGTGGGGAAATCTTTAATAATTGGCGCGCTCAACTTCATCCTCGGCGGGCGTGTTACCTCCGATGTCGTTCGGAGTGGCAAAGACGAGGCTACGGTAATTGGTAAATTTTATATCAAGGATAGAAATCTTTTAAAGCTGATTAAAAAGGCGTTGGATAACGGTGAAGTTGAGGAAGAACTGTTGATTCAAAGAAGCATAGATACGAACGGTCGCAGCAGATGCCGGTTGAATGATATTCCGATTACGGTATCTACACTCAAAGAAGTTGGAGAATCATTAGTTAATATTCATGGTCAGCATGAGCATGAGGCCCTGTTATCCGGAATCAACCAGCTTTATATCCT
>Ga0105164_10003055_pt1 | contig 10206 bp, 15 predicted proteins | sample VDWuncwatermetaG_FD_89674 | JGI IMG/M metagenome (GOLD analysis project Ga0105164, IMG submission 89674) | Wastewater microbial communities from Netherlands to study Microbial Dark Matter (Phase II) - VDW unchlorinated drinking water | ecosystem: Environmental > Aquatic > Freshwater > Drinking... | reverse complement strand
TAATAGATGTCGTGCATAATACCACGCAGGGCAGCGTTTCGCTTAAAGTAAACAGAGGCGGGAAAGAATTTTCTCTCACGTTAACCCCCAAGGTTAAAGAATTTAAAAATATATTCGGCCAGGGCGTTAAAATCGGGCTTTTAGGCGTGGCGCCATCAAATGAAATAAAATATGTAAAATATAATCCCATTGAAGCTGCCAAATTAGCGGCGCAGAAAACATGGGTTCTGACATCATTGACGTACGTTTCTTTATGGCGTATGGTAACAGGCGCCATGTCTTTTAAGGAATCCGTAACAGGCCCGATAGGCATTTTTATGGTTACATCGAAAGCGGCTTACGCGGGCATTATGTATGTTTTAAGCCTTATGGCTATATTGAGCATAAGCCTTGCGATATTCAACCTTTTGCCCATACCTATTTTAGACGGCGGGCATTTGTTTTTTCTGATTATAGAGAAAATACGCGGCAAGGTTGTAAGCGAAAAAGTGTATGAACTTTTTACGCAAATAGGCCTTGCCTTTCTTGTCGTGCTTATGGTTTTTGTCGTTTACAACGACGCCATGAAGGCAGGGTGGGTGGATAAAATAATAGGACTTTTTATACATAAATGACAAAATCCCAAATCCAAATTTCAAATCAATCATTTTAATTCAAATCATTAAATTATTTGGATTTGAAGGATTAATTTGGATTTTGTAATTTGAAATTTGTCATTTAAGCAATGAGGTAAAATGATTATTAAACGACGTAAATCAAGAGAAATTAAAGTCGGCAATGTGAAGATCGGCGGGGGCGCGCCTATATCCATTCAGTCGATGACAAAGACCGACACACGCGATGTCATAAAAACAGTTCATCAGATTAAGGAACTTGAAAAAGCCGGCTGCCAGATAGTCAGGGTAGCGGTCAAAGACATGGATGCCGCCAAGGCGATAAGCGGGATAAAATCGCGCATAGATATACCGCTTGTGGCTGACATACATTTTGATTATAAACTGGCGCTATTGGCGATTCAGAGCGGGGCTGATAAAATCCGTATAAATCCGGGCAATATGACCAGGCATCAGGAGGTAGAGGCGGTTGTTCATGCCGCGAAGTCATACCGCATACCGATAAGGATCGGCTTAAACAGCGGTTCCGTAATCAAGCACGCGGGTAAATCCGTGGCTGACGCGATGGTTTCAAGCGCTTTAAGTTACATCAAATTATTTGAGAAATTGAAATTTGATGATATAATAATTTCATTGAAGGCGTCCAGTGTGCCGGAAACTGTTGAGGCATACAGGCGAATCGCGAAAAAGTGCAGCTATTCTTTGCACCTTGGCATAACAGCGGCAGGCCTGCCTGACGACGGCAGGATAAAGTCAGCAGTCGGCATAGGCGCTTTGCTGTTTGACGGCATCGGCGACACTATCCGCGTATCCCTGACAGCTGATCCTGTAGTCGAGGTTTTAGCGGCAAAGCAGATTTTAGAGGCGGCAGGCATCGCAAGTTTCGGCCTGCAGATAATCTCATGCCCGACATGCGGTCGCTGCCAGGTTGATTTAGTCAAGATAGGCGAGGAATTGAAAGAAAAATTGGGTTACCAGCGCACCAGTCACCAGTCTCAACTCATGACTGGGAACTGGCGTATTGGAGCACCCATCAAAATTGCCCTTATGGGCTGCGAGGTAAACGGCCCTGGCGAGGCGAAAGACGTGGATATAGGCCTGGCTGCAGGCAAGAACAGCGGGATGCTTTTTAAAAAAGGCAAACCAATCAGGAAAATCGCGGAAAAAGATTTCGTGAAGGTTTTGTTAGAGGAGATAAATAAAATATGAGATGGACTAAGGCGTATATCCCCACATTAAAAGAAACGCCTGCTGACGCAGAGGCGATAAGCCATATACTGATGCTGCGTTCAGGCATGATAAAGAAATTAATCGCAGGCGCTTATTCATATCTGCCGCTCGGCTGGCTAACGCTTAATAAAATTGTCAATATCGTAAGAGAAGAGATGAATGCAGCAGGCGGCCAGGAACTTTTGATGCCTGCCATACAGCCGGCAGAGTTGTGGAGAGAATCCGGCAGATATGATGTGATAAAAGATATAATGATCTCCTATAAAGACCGCCACGGCTCGGAGATGATTATGGGCCCGACGCACGAGGAGATTATTGTTGATATAGTAAGAAAAGATATATCAAGCTATAAGCAGCTGCCTGTCATACTTTATCAGATTCAGACGAAATTCCGCGATGAGCCGCGCCCGAGATTCGGCATCATACGCTCAAAGGAATTCATAATGAAAGACGCGTATAGTTTTGACAGGGATGTTGAAGGCCTTAATAAGAATTACCAGAAGATGTATGACGCCTACTGCAAAATATTCAAAAGATGCGGTTTGGACGCCATAGCGGTTAAAGCTGATCCAGGCATCATGGGCGGCGATGTTTCGCATGAATTTATGGTTTTATCGCCCAACGGCGAGGACGTGGTTACGGTTGATGGTAAAAAGCAGAACGCGATTGAAATCGGCCACGTATTCAAGCTCGGCACAAAGTATTCGAAGGCGCTTAAAGCGAATTTTTCAGACGAGAACGGTAAAGAGCATCCGATAATAATGGGCTGCTACGGTATAGGCGTGACAAGGATTGTCGCTGCTGTTATCGAGGGAAATAATGATAAAGACGGCATCATCTGGCCTATGTCAGTTGCCCCGTATCACGTGATAGTTATCCCGACAAACGTAGCTGATGAGAAAATCGCCAAGGCGGCAAACGATATCTATGAACAGTTAGTTAAAGAAGGCGTTGAGGTTATTATCGATGACCGCGATGACCGCGCAGGCGTCAAGTTTAAAGACGCCGACTTAATCGGCATCCCGCTCCACATCGTCATCGGTAAAGGCCTCGCCGATGGCAAGGTCGAAATCAAAAATAGAAAGACAAAGGAAATAGAAATACTCCCTGTTAATAAAGTAGTATCGTCCATCCTCGCAAAAATCAAAACTTAAAACCACACCCCCCGTCATTGCGAGGAGTCCTGCCACCGAAGGTGGCGGGACGACTACAATTAGGGGACGGTTCTGAAATTGAACCTAGACCTGTCCCTGAATAGGATAGCGGCGGGGACGGTCCATAAAATGCCACCTGCGGGCTAAAAGGTAAAAAGATTAACCTGATTCTTTTTTGATAAGTTGACAAAAATGACCTGGTCAAAAATGTAAACTTACGGAAATAAGGCGGCCACAATAGGTAGTTTGGGTAGTTTGTACCGTTTGGCGATTTAGCTTTGCAAGTGTCCCAAGCAATGAAGTAAGCCGTGAGCAGCACATTAAAAATTTTTTGCCACTCGGGCAAAAAATTTTAGTGCTGCGAACGGCTTACGAAATTAGCACCAACCCCGCGATGGCCGCCGGTACACAAGCAACAATATGCGGCTAAAAACAGGTGCGATTTTCCCCTTGACATGGTTCATCACTTATGATACACTTATTGCGGAGGTGAAAGATGGCTACGAAGAACCCTAGATTAAACGTTGTGCTTGAGCCGCCGCTTTATTCAGTTATAAAAGAGTTGGCTAAGAAAGAAGGCGTTTCCCTGTCTTTAAAGGCAAGGGATCTAATGCGCCAGGCGATTGAATATTGTGAGGACGCGTATTGGGCAGAAGAGGCCGCAAAGAGGGAAAGAACATTTAATAAAAAGGCCGCGCTGAGCCATAAACAGATCTGGAATTAAGAGCCCTATCATGGCATACCAATTATTTTATCATCCTGATGTAGCAAAACACGATTTTCCGGGTATACCTGCCAATATTAAAGAAACTATCCGCAGAGCAATTGAACAGAGGCTGGCAGAAGAGCCGTTGTTGACAGGCGAGCCATTGCGGCACAGCCTGAAAGGCCACCGCAAATTACGCGTAGGGGATTATAGGATTATCTACAGGATACGCGGCAAACAGATAATAATACTTAAAATCGGCCACCGTAAGGATGTTTACACAAAAATTTTTAGCAGGTTTGATGAATGACAGCAGATAGTTTTGAAACAGTTTCCAAGCTAATTGAGAAACAGTTTCCGAGCCAATCGGGACAGTGGGATGTGTTGATAGTGTAATTGTACCAAGGAGATTGCTTCGGCCCCTTCGGGGCCTCGCAATGACGCGTTGATGAAAACCTATACCCAATATTTATGGTTTAATACGCAGAATAAGCAGGAATTTATAAATATAACGCATCAGGTAGAAGAGGCGGTTAAAAAAAGCCAGATTAAAGAAGGGCTTTGCCTTGTGAATGCTATGCACATAACGAGTTCGTGTTTTGTGAATGATGATGAAAAGGGCCTGCATAAAGATTTCAGTATCTGGTTAGAAAAGCTTGCGCCATACGGCAAGGACAAGTATAATCATAACCTGACCGGTGAAGACAATGCAGACGCTCATTTAAAAAGAACAATTATGGGCAGGGAGGTAGTTGTGGCTGTAACCTGCGGCAAGCTTGACTTTGGCCCATGGGAGCAGATATTCTATGGGAGTTTGACGGTCAGAGAAAAAAGAGGGTTTTAGTAAAAATAATAGGGGAATAGTTATCAGTATATGAAAAATATCATAGGCGAAGCGGGAAAACTTGCGGAGTTGGTGGATTATCAGGCCGGCTCTGTCGTAAGCAAAGAAATTATCAAGAAAGACAAAGGCACTGTGACGTTGTTCGCGTTTGACAAGGGCCAGGGGTTAAGCGAGCATACTGCCCCGTTTGACGCGTTGGTGCACATTTTTGACGGCACAGCTGAAATTACAATATCCGGCAAACAGCATAATGTTAAGTCAGGCGAGATTATAATTATGCCTGCGAATAAGCCGCATTCGCTTAAAGCGATAGAGCGTTTTAAGATGATGCTGGTAATGATAAGGGCTTAGCAAATAAAAGAAAGGGGTATAATATGTTTAGCGGAATTCCAACGCTGGTATTTTTTGTGATTTTGATTTTGGGAGGCGCTGTAAGTTTTGGGGTGTATCAGATGAACAATGTTTTAGGTATAGCGCTCGGCATAGTTTCATTTTTGCTGGCAATCCTTATATCCACTGCGGTAAGGGTGGCAGCGCAATGGGAAAAAGGCCTTGTATTCCGGCTGGGAAAATTTTTAGATGTAAAGGGGCCGGGCCTGTTTTTTATAATACCGGTTGTAGACAACGTAGTGATAGTTGATACAAGGGTGCTTACGCTTGATATTCCAAAGCAGCAGGTTATTACAAAAGACAACGTGCCTGTATCTATTAACGGCGTTGTTTATTACAGGGTTATAAAAACAGAAGATGCCATCATAAAGGTGCAGAATTATAATTATGCGATGTCGCAATACGCTTTGGCTGCTTTAAGGGATGTTGTCGGCACTATGACGCTAGATCAGCTTCTTTCCGAGAGAGAGCAGATCGGAAAAGAAATCGAAGCCATTGTTGAAAAGGAAAGCCAGAACTGGGGCCTTGAGGTTACAACGATAAAAATACAGGATATAGATATGCCTGAAGAGCTGAAGAAGATGATGTCCAGGCAGGCGTCAGCAGAGAGGGAAAAGCGAGCCACTATCACAAAGGCAGAGGGCGATAAGCTTGCGGCGTTCAACCTTGCCGCAGCAGCAGAGACTATGGCAAAGTCAACAGGCGCCATGCAATTAAGGACTTTACAGACCATAGACGGCCTAGGGCCTTCACCTTCGAATACTGTTATTTTGGCTGTGCCTATTGATATATTGGAGGCGTTCAGGGCATTTATAAAAAAGTGAAACCCCTTGTAAAAGGCCTTAGTTTTGTGGATACCAGAGAATTTCTTTTAAGAGAGTTAGAAAGCTATTTTGGCAGTGATATAAAGAGGATAAACCATGCCAAAAAAGTCCTGGCGTTTGCAGAAGAACTGCTTGCTGAAGAAAACGCCGACCAAGAAATAGTCGTTGCGGCAAGCATACTTCACGACGTGGGTATAAAGGCAGCCGAGCAAAGATACGGCTCGTCAGCAGGCAAATATCAGGAAGAACTTGGGCCTGATATCGCAAGAGAAATATTGCTTAAAACAGGCCTGGCGCATGGCGATATTGAAGAGATATGCCGGATAATCGCCCATCACCATTCGCCGGGTGAAGTCAATACCCGGAATTTCAAGGTACTTTATGATGCGGATTGGCTTGTCAATTTAAAAGACGAAGTGAGTACCAGCGATAAGGTTAAGCTAAAAAATATAATAAATAAAGTTTTTCTTACAAAATCAGGCCGGCTCAAAGCTGAAAAACTGTATCTGTAGAAAGAGTTTCTAACTATGAAAAATATTATTGGCGAAGCAGGAAAACTTGCGGAGTTAGTGGATTACCAGGCCGGCTCTGTTGTCAGCAAAGAAATAATCAAAAAAGATAAAGGCACGGTAACGCTGTTCGCGTTTGACAAAGGCCAGGGCCTGAGCGAGCACACAGCGCCGTTTGACGCCTTGGTGTATATTTTTGACGGAACCGCTGAAATTATAATATCAGGTAAACCGCATAGCGTTAAGGCAGGCGAGATTATAATCATGCCTGCGAATAAACTGCACTCACTTAAAGCAGCAGAGCGTTTTAAGATGATGTTGGTAATGATAAGGGCATGATGAAAAATAAATTAGTAACCGTATACTGTATTTTAATGATGCTGCTGGCGGCCTTGCCGGCATTTGGCGAGACAAAGGTTTATTTTTCGCCGAACGGCGGGTGCCAGGACGCTATCATATCCCAGATAAATAAAGCCAAAAAAAGCATAGATGTCGCGATGTACAATTTGACAAGCAGGGAAATCGCAAAGGAGCTCGTTAACGCAAAAGAAAGAGGCGTTAAGGTAAGGGTTTTTATGGACGAGAAAGCGGCAAGAGACAATAAATACGCCAAAGACAAATATTTATCGCAGAGCGGCATCGAGGTAAGGCATTACCGCGCGGATAAAGGCATCATGCACAATAAATTTGCTGTAATAGATAACGCGGTGCTTATCACGGGCAGTTTTAACTGGACCCCCACAGCCAACCGGGAAAACGAAGAGAATCTTTTGATAATAACCGACACAGATGTTGTAAAGCAGTATTTCAGGCGCTTTGAGCATATGTGGCAAAGCCGCCGTTAACCAAAAAGCCTGCCTGCCGGCCCTGGCCTGCCGGCAGGCAGGGGGATCATCAATGGGTAATTCTATTAAAGGCACGAAAACAGAAAAAAATTTGCTTGCGGCGTTTGCCGGCGAATCCCAGGCGCGAAACCGGTATACTTATTTCGCAAGCGCTGCCAAGAAGGAAGGCTTTGAACAGATCGCTGGTATTTTTATCGAGACCGCGGAGAACGAAAAAGAGCACGCCAAGGTTTTTTTTAAGCATCTTGAAGGCGGCGATGTGGAAATTACAGCAACATATCCTGCGGGCGCGATAAAAGACACAAAAAGCAACCTGGAGCTGGCGGCTGCCGGCGAGAATCTTGAATGGACAGCCCTGTATCAGGATTTTGCCAAGACAGCGAAGAGCGAAGGTTTTTTTGAAGCAGCGAGGTCTTTTGAGCAGATAGCCAAGGTTGAGCGTTTTCATGAAACAAGATATAGAAAGCTGATCGGTAATATCGAGAACGCGGAAGTATTTAAAAAGAAAACGCCTGTAAAATGGCATTGCATCAACTGCGGCTACATTTTTGAAGGCACAGAGCCCCCTAAAGAGTGCCCTGCCTGTAAGCATCCCCAGTCGTATTATGAGGTTTTAGCGGAGAATTATTAAGGTAGACAAATTCTGCCTTATATAATATAATAATGTCACTAATAATTGATCGCAGCGTTTGCAATTTCAGCCTCAACCTGTCCCATAATTACCGGGACAGGTTGAGGCGGTAAAAATCCGGCTGAAATTGCAAACGCTGCGATAATCGAGAAAGGGTATATCATGTCAGGACATTCTAAATGGGCGACAATCAAGCACAAAAAGGGCGCGTTGGATGCCAAAAGAGGCAAATTATTCAGCAAACTCTCAAAGGAGATAACCGTAGCTGCTAAGCAGGGCAAAGACCCGGATACTAATCCGCGTTTGCGCCTGGCGCTGCTGAAGGCAAAAGAAGCGAACATGCCTTCGGATAACGTCGACCGCGCAGTAAAAAAAGGCACAGGCGAATTGCCCGGAGTGACATATGAAGAAAATACATATGAAGGATACGGCGCAGGCGGAGTAGCGATTATGGTTGAGGTCCTTACGGATAACAAAAACCGCACGTCTTCCGAGATACGCACTATATTCACGAAGCAAAACGGCAATATGGCAGGCCAGGGTTCGGTTTCGTGGATGTTTACGAAGAAGGGGTATTTTTCCGTTCCCAAGGCAGGCACTGACGAGGAAAAGCTGATGAGCCTGGTGCTTGACCTGGGCGCCGAGGATATGAAAACAGAGGACGAGCATAATTTCGAGGTTTTAACAAGCCCGAAGGATTTCGAAAAGGTAAAAGAGGGCCTTGCGAAAAATAACATAAAATGCGAACAGGCGGAGATAACAAATCTTCCCACCACTTATATAAAATTAGAGCTGCCTCATGCAAGGCAGGTTTTGGGCTTAATCGAGGCGCTGGAAGACCACGATGACGTCCAGAATGTTTATTCAAATTTTGATATCTCCGACGAAATAATGAGCCAAATAGAAAAGGAATCGTAACTTGCGGATATTAGGCATTGATCCCGGTTTAGACATAACGGGTTACGGCGTAATTGAGGTTGAGGGCCGCAGGATAAAATTAATAGAAGCCGGCGTAATAAAGACATCGCATAAGCAGCCATTAGAGGACCGGCTCAATGAGATTTACGACGGCCTTATCGAAGTGATAAAAGAAACCTCCCCCGGCATAGGCGTAATCGAAAAACTTTATTCTCATTACAAACATCCGGTTACATCAATTTTAATGGGCCATGGCCGCGGGGTCGTGTACCTGGCAGTAAAAAAAAGCAATATAGAATTATTTGAGTGCCCGGCCAAAACAGTCAAAAAGGCCCTGACCTCTAACGGCAACGCATCAAAGGAACAGGTCGGCAGGATGGTGCAGGCGTATCTGAACCTGAAGCAGGCGCCGAGCCCTGTTGATGTAAGTGATGCGCTCGCCCTGGCCATGACACATGCTTTTAAGTCGGTGGGGACACCCTGCGGGGACTTCGCGCAAAAACAGAAAGATGTCCCCGCAGAGTGTCCCCATAACAAGAGGCTTCAATGATTTCATACATATCTGGAAAAGTTGCCCATAAAAAAGATTCAAGCCTTGTGCTGGATGTAAGCGGCATTTTTTACGAGGTCCTGCTGCCCGGGGCTGTCATGAAATCAGTCGAGGCGAATATCTCGCCTGACGCGACTTTGAAATTAGTCACTTTCTACTACCATCACATAGAGCCTTCCAGGGCTGTCCCTGTTTTAATAGGATTTTTAAACGAAATAGAAAAGGAATTTTTTGAAAAATTCATCACTGTCTCCGGCATAGGGCCGCGCGCGGCTGTGCGCGCTTTAAATATACCGTTTTCGCAGGTTGCCAGGGCGATAGACGAGGCGGATAAAACCCTGCTTAAATCGCTGCCCGGTATAGGCGAGCAGAGGGCTAAAGAGATTATCGCCAAACTCCAGGGCAAGGTTGGAAAATACGCGCTCATCCAGGATGACAGCATAAGGCAGCTGCCGCAAAGCCCGTCGGATTTCGCGGAAGAGGCGCTGGACGTGCTGCTGCAGCTTCAGTATAAAAAGCAGGAAGCGAAGGACATGATCCAGAAGGCATTGCAAAGGTCAACAGGCATCAAGACCGTTGAAGAGTTATTAAACGAAGTGTATAAGCAAAAATCGGAAAAGCATCCGCCGGCCATTGCGAGAGAAAAGAAATGAAAGACAAAAAATATAAGATAAACCAGGAAGACATAGGCCGCGAACGTCTCCTTGTAAACCAGGAGACAGACGAGGATGTAGTATTTAATATTTCTCTTCGGCCCACAGGGCTTGCGGATTTTGTCGGCCAGCCTGAAGTTGTCGAAAATCTGAAGATCTCAATAGAGGCAGCCAAGAAAAGAAAAGAGCCTCTTGAGCACATACTTTTTTCCGGGCCCCCGGGATTAGGCAAGACATCGATGGCGCATATCATCGCGCATGAGATGAACTCCAAGATTACCGCGACCAGCGGGCCGGCGATCGAGCGGGCCGGTGATCTCATCGGTGTCCTGACGAAT
>Ga0105164_10003054_pt1 | contig 10206 bp, 9 predicted proteins | sample VDWuncwatermetaG_FD_89674 | JGI IMG/M metagenome (GOLD analysis project Ga0105164, IMG submission 89674) | Wastewater microbial communities from Netherlands to study Microbial Dark Matter (Phase II) - VDW unchlorinated drinking water | ecosystem: Environmental > Aquatic > Freshwater > Drinking... | reverse complement strand
GGTTGACACGCTCCGTGATGTCGCTCTTTTTTCCTTTGCCGCCAACGATGATGGTCGAATCTTTCGCCGCAACAAGACGTTTTGCCGTACCCAGCATGTTGAGCTCAACATTTTCAAGTTTCAGCCCGAGGTCTTCAGAAATAACTTGACCACCGGTAACGGTAGCGATATCCGCGAGCATTTCTTTTTTCCTATCACCATATCCCGGGGCTTTGACGGCGATCGTGTTGAAGATCGCGCGCAATTTGTTGACGATGAGCGTCGCAAGCGCCTCTCCATCAACGTCATCGGCGATAATAGCAACCTGCTTTCTTCCCGCCTGAGCCAACTTTTCAAGCAGAGGCAGGATTTCTTTTATTGAGCTGATTTTCTTGTCAGTGATCAAGATATCAACGTCGCTATAGACCGCTTCCATGCGTTCGGGATTGGTGACCAGGTACGCCGAGACGTAGCCGCGGTCGAACTCCATGCCTTCCACGTACTCGTATCCAATCTCGGTCGTCTGCGCTTCTTCCACCGTGACGACGCCGTCCTTGCCCACCTTCTCAACGACCTCCGCGATGGTCTTGCCCAATTCCTCGCTTTCCGAAGAAATGATGGCGACTTGGCGGATCTCCGCCTTGCCTTTCACGTCGCGCGCCATCTTTTTTAATTCTTCCACCGCGTCTTTGGCCGCCGCCTCGATGCCGCGGCGCACCATCATCGCGTTGGCCCCGAGCGCCGTGCGCTTCAATCCCTCGTGCACGATCGCCTGCGTGAGGACGACCGCGGTCGTCGTGCCATCACCGGCCTTATCATTTGTCTTCGTCGCGACTTCTTTGACTATGGAGGCGCCCATGTCCTCGAATTTGTCGGCGAGCGTGATCTCTTTGGCGATCGAGACGCCGTCGTTGGTGATGGTCGGGCCGCCCCAGCTCTTGGAGAGCGCGACGTTGCGTCCCTTCGGGCCGAGCGTCACTTTCACGGCATTGGCCACTACGTCGACGCCGCGCTTGAGAGCGCCGCGGACGTCTTGGTCGAATATCACTTGTTTTGCCATATGCATTAAGTGTTAGGTTCTAGGTGCTAGGTGCTAGTAAATTCATTTAATAACGGCGAGGATGTCGGATTCTTTGACGAGAAAATATTCTTCGTCTTGTTCGCCCATTTCGATCTCGTTGTCCCAGCCGGCGTTGAAGACGACCTTCGCGCCCGGTTTGACTGACATCGGGATGAGCTTCCCTTCGTCGCTGACACGGCCGGGGCCGACGGCCAAGACGACTCCGAGCTTGGATTTTTCCTTCGTCGCGGTGTCGGGGATGATGATGCCGCCGGGAGACTTTTTGTCCGGCATACCCTCGCGCTTCACCAGCACCCGATCGCCGGTGGGCTGGATATTCATTTTTTTGCTGTTTGCCATGATTTTTGTACTTAACACTGCTAATGATCTATTTCTAGGCGGGCTTAATATATACGAGGGGGTGGGTGCGGGTCAAGTGCCGGCTTATTTTCAGAATGTCGTTCTGCCGTATAATCCAGAGGTGGCACTATACTATCTTTACATAAAAACAGAAACGTGGCTGCGGCTATTGCATCCGAAAAAGCCCCGTGCTAGCATGGCGGTGCATGGCTCTCCTCCACGGAGTACTGCCCTTGGCGCAGATCGTTCTTGCTATCTTGCTGATGGCGGCGGTTTTATTGCAGAGGACGGGCGCTTCGCTCGGCGGCGCTTTTGGCGCGGACAATTTTAGCTCCGGATTCCACACGCGGCGCGGACTGGAGAAGACGCTTTTCAACGCGACAATCGTGCTCGGCATTCTTTTTGCGATCTCCGCGCTCATTGCGCTCGTGGGCAACGTCGTAGGAAGCTAGAGGTTGTAAACGTTGTAAGCATTGTAGATGTTCTAGACGATTTAGAGCGGCCTAGAACGAATAGAACGTATAGAACAAAAAATCATGGAAGAGTATTCGGACATTGATGACAGAGGGACGCGCAGTGCGTGGTGGTCTGCGCTCATGCAGGAGCGCAAAACGCGCCGCCTCGACGGCTTCGAGAGCCTGTTGAAGCGCTTCAGCCCTAGCGAACGGCTCCTCTTATACCTCCTTTCGGCGATCCTCGGCCTCTCGACGCTCCTCATGCTCGCCGGCCTCAACACGGCGGCCTCCGTCTCGATCCCTGCGGAAGGCGGCACACTGGCCGAAGGCGAGGTCGGCCCCGCGCGCTTCATCAATCCGCTCCTCACGCTCTCCCAGCCCGATCAGGACCTCGCCGCGCTCGTGTATTCCGGCCTCATGCGCGCGCTCCCGGACGGCAGTATCGTCCCCGATCTGGCGGCAAGCTACGCCGTCTCGCCCGACGGCCGGACGTACACGTTCAAACTCCGCCCGGATGCGCAATTCCACGACGGCTCAAAGCTGACCGCCGCCGATGTGCTCTACACCGTCAGGGAAGCGACCGATCCCAACATCAATTCGCCGCGGCGCGCCGATTGGGTGGGGGTCGCCGTCTCAAGCCCCGACCCTTTGACGGTCGTCTTCACGCTCCCGCATGCCTACGCGCCGTTTATCCAGAATACGACGCTCGGCATTCTGCCGAAAGCGCTCTGGGAAAATATTTCGGCCGAAGAGTTCCCGTTCAGCCCGCTCAACACGCATCCGGTGGGAAGCGGCCCGTACAAGATCGAAAAAGTATCGGCGGATTCGACGGGTGCCGCAGTGCGCTACGATCTCGTCCCCTTCGATCGTTTCACGCTTGGAAGCCCGTATCTCTCGCGGATATCGTTCGTATTTTTCCCTTCGGAGGATGCGCTGGTGAAGGCCCTGAACGCCGGGGAGATAGACGCGGCCGCGGGTATCAGTCCCGCCGACCTCTCTTCGCTGAAGCGTACGGGTGCCGCGCTCGCCTCCACACCCCTGCCACGCGTCTTCGGCGTCTTTTTCAACCAGTCGAAGAACGCGGTCCTCTCCGACCCGTCGGTGCGCCAAGCGCTCGACGCCGCGGTTGACAAACAGGCCGTCATCGCCGAGAATCTCCACGGATTCGGCGTACAGCTCGACGGGCCGATACCGCCGAATAGTTCGGGGAACACGGAACCGGCGGAGCCCCGGCCGCTGGGCGAAGCGCTCGCCGCAGCGGCGAAAACGGCTGCCGCGGGCGTGAGCGCCGCCGACCAGGCGAACAGCGCGCGAGCCATCCTGCAAAAGGGCGGCTGGACATGGGAAGCCGCCTCCGGCGCGTGGACAAAAAACGCCGGAAAGGGCGCCTCCGGCGGAAAGAGAACATTGTCGTTCACGCTTGCGACGGCCAACCAGCCCGAGCTGGTCGCCACAGCGCACGCGCTCGCCGCCGAGTGGAAAGCGGCAGGGATCAACGCCGCCGTGCAGGTCTACCCGCTCTCGGAGCTGAACGCCACGGTGATCCGCCCGCGCGCCTACGACGCGCTCCTCTTCGGCGAAGTCGTCGGGCCCCAGCTCGATCTCTACGCCTTCTGGCATTCGAGCCAGCGCAACGATCCCGGGCTCAACCTCGCGATGTACGCCAACGCGAAAACCGACGCCCTCCTTGCACAGGCGCGCGCGACGACCGACGCTGGCGCGCGCGGCGGGCTCTACGCCCAATTCGCCGCGCTTGTGGTCAAGGACACGCCGGCCGTCTTCCTCTACGCGCCCGACTTTCTCTACGTCGTCCCGCAGCGTTTGCACGGCGTCGCGCTCGGCTCGTTCACGTCGCCCGCCGACCGCTTCGCCAACGTCTATCGGTGGTACACCGATACCGAGAACGTCTGGGCGATCTTCGCGACGCCGTCAACGCATTAAAAATCGTACGATTACAACGGTTAGAACGCTTCGAACAATTACAACATTCAACATTTATGATCTCTCTTCCCTTTAACAATCCACGCCTGCCCGGCCAGGGCCCGTCGCGCCCGCCGCATCGGCCCGGAGGGCGGCCGCATCGAGGGCCGGGCGGCCCGCGCTCGCGCCCGCGCCGCTCGTTCGGCGGCCAGGCGCGCGCGCCGCGCCGGCCCTCCAAACTGCGGCTCGAACATCAGCCGGCCTCTTCCGAGCGCCGCGCGCGCGCCGAAGTCATCCCGCCGGTACCCCCGAACGCGGTACGCATCATCCCCTTGGGCGGCGTCGAAGAGATCGGCAGGAACATGGTCGCGGTCGAGTTCAACGACGACATTTTCATCATTGACTGCGGCTTCCAATTTTCCGAAGTCGAGACGCCGGGCATTGATTACATCCTGCCCAACACGGGCTATCTCGAGGAACGACGGAACAAGATACGCGGCATAGTGATCACGCACGGACACCTCGATCACGTCGGCGGCATTCCCTACATCATCGAGCGCATCGGCAACCCGCCCATCTACACGCGCAAGCTCACCACCGAGATCATCAAAAAGCGGCAGGAAGAATTCACGCAAGCGCCCCTGGTCCTACGCGAAGTCGAGCGGGACGACATCGTCAAGCTCGGCGGCACTTCCGTGCGCTTCTTCAACGTCACGCACACCGTGCCGGATTCGATGGGCGTCATCATCGAGTCGCCCTGGGGCGATATCGTGCACACGGGCGACATCAAGCTCGACCATGTGGGCGGCGTGCCGACGCCCGAGGAGGCCAAAGAATTTTCGATCTTCAAAGATCGGAAAGTGCTCCTCCTCATGATGGATTCGACGAATGTCGAGCGGCCGGGATTCTCCATCTCGGAGCGCATCGTCTTCGACACGCTCGAGGACATCATCACGGGGACGAAGGGCCGTATCATCCTCGGCACGTTCGCCTCACAACTCGAGCGGCTCATCCATATCGTGCGCGTCTCGGAAGCGATGGGCAGGAAAATAGTGGTGGACGGCAGATCAATGAAGACCAACCTCGACATCGCGCGCAACCTCGGCCTGCTGAAGTTCAAAGACGGCACCTTCATCCCGACGGAGAGTATGGCAGAATATCCGCCGGAGAAAATTATCGTCTTGGCGACCGGCGCGCAGGGCGACGAGTTCGCCTCGCTCATGCGCATCGCCAACAAAAACCACAAGTACATCACGCTCACGCCCAAAGACACGGTCGTCCTCTCCTCTTCGGTCATCCCCGGCAACGAGCGCGCCGTGCAAAAAATGAAAGACAATCTCTCGCGGCAAGGCGCGCACATCATCACGTACCAAACGAGCGATGTGCACGCCTCCGGCCACGGCAATCGCGAAGAGGCGCTCTGGATCCATCGCCAGATCCGCCCCAAATTCTTCCTGCCGGTCCACGGCTACCATTACATGCTGAGAGTGCACTGCGACGTCGCGGTCGAAGCGGGCGCGAAGCCGGAGAATTGCGTCGTGCCGGACAACTCTTCCATCTTCGAGATACGCAACGGCGAAAAAATCGTGCGCCTGCAGCAAATGGCGCCTTCCGAACTGCGTGTGGTCGAAGGCCATAGCGTGAGCGAACTCTCGGATGTCTTGATGCGCGACAGAAAAGCGCTCGGGCAGGAAGGATTCTGCGTCGTCGTCGCCACGGTGGACAGGCGCACCGGCAAACTCCACAAATCGCCCGACATCATCTCGCGCGGATTCGTCTACCTGCGCGACAACAAAGACCTCATGGACCAGACGCGCCTCATCATCCGCAAATCGGTCGAGACCAGTATGCGCAACCCCCGAGCCGCCGACCTCGACCAAGCCCGCGACGATCTGGCCGAATCCGTCTCGCGCTTCTTGCTTCAACGAACGCTGAAACGGCCGATTGTGATTCCGGTCATTGTGAGTGTTTGACATATTCTTTGATTTTGGTGATGATTAACGTACGTACATTGGTACGTGGTTATTGGAGGAAGCAATGAAACTCGCACTCGAGGTAGAGGGCGGATACCAGGTGCTGACCAGGATTTTGGCGATCGTGGACAACGCCGCAGGCATCTCGGGAAACCTCGTAGTCAACGGCAGGATCGTCAACGAAAACGGCGCTGTCATCGAAACTATCGACGGCGATGGTGTCCATAAGCGCGATGATTTAACGATTGCAGAAGCGTTTGGCGCCGATGCGTAGGGCGTCGGGTATCATTTCGACTCGCGGCGAGGGACACGAACGCGTCCCTCGCCGCATTTTTTATGCAATCCGCCACTTCCCTCTTTTCCCACCAGAGGCGGATCCGCCTTGGGCGGACTTTGCGATCAACCCGTCCCGCGCCAATCCCTCCAGCGCTTTATCCAATTGTCTGTCAAAAAGGGGTTTACGAAACCCCTTTTGTTTCTTTGATGCGGGTTTCGCTCTTGGGCCCGGAATGCAGCGCGCGCAATATCGCTCCGCGGACCTGCCGCAGAGAGCCCTCGAACTTCGGCTGTCGCGCGTAGTGCGCACTGCGGCGCGCGGGATTGCCGTGCAGTTTTTTGATGTGCGCTCCGTAGTCCATCAGCGCCCAGTGCCACACTTGCGAATCCTGCCTCATCGCTGCCGCTCTCGCGATCGGTAAAATTTCTTTGTCTAGTATTGCAGTCTTTTGCAAAATACTAGAATAGAAGTGATGGATGATCGTGGCGCGGATGTTGGTTTCAATGAGAATGTCAGGTTCATTGAACGCGAAGACGCGCACGGCGCGTGCGGTGTAGAGGCCGACGCCGGGGAGCGCGCGGAGGGCGATGAGGTCCCGCGGGACTTCGCCGCCGTATTTTCCGACGACGACCCTCGCCGCATCGCGCACATATTTCGCTCGGCGGTTGTAGCCAAGCCCGCTCCAAACCCGCAGAACGCTGTTAAGGTTCGACCTTGACAGCGTTCGGATGGTCGGGAACTTTTTGACGAACAAATGGTATTTTTCAATGACGCGCGGCACTTGCGTCTGCTGGAGCATCATCTCGGAAACGAGGATTTTATATGGATCCTTCGTGTGCCTCCACGGCAGATCATGTCGGCCATGTTTTTTATAATGCTTCCAAACCGCGCGACGGAACACGGCGACCTTTTTAGAGTTCGTAGATGACATCTTTTCGTTCAACTACGACGTTCCACTTGTGCAATTTTGCGTAGCGGTACAGCTTCTTGTTGGGGTTGAAGCAGATCGGTTTCGCGACGAGCTCGAGAAATGGTATGTCGCTCTCCGTGTCACCCACCCCGACAGAATGTTGGAGCGTGAGATTCTCGCGCTCCAGCGCGCGCTTGACGATGTTGACCTTGTTGCCGATCAAGTGTTCATCCATCACTTCGCCGGTGAAAAAATCCTGCGGTCCGACTTCGTACATCATGCCGTAGGATTTGTCGAAGCCGAGCCGCGGGCAAAACTCGTCGAGCACGATCTTGGGCGAATGCGAGACGGCAAGCAGATAATAGCCGCGTGCCTTGAGATCTTTCAAGAGATCGCGCGTGTAGCGATACGTGCGCTTGAAGTGCAGTTCTACCACGCGCTCGCCCGCCGCCGCGAGCTGAGCGTATGAGACACCCTTGAGGTGTTTGCGAAATGCCTCGACGACCGCGTCGATGTAGCTTTGGTAATCGCCTTCGCGGTCGAGCCACTCTATCTGCTGGCGCTCGAAGAGGCGGACGACGTTTGCCGGAAACGCGCCGCTCTCGATCAGCGCCTCCACCACCTCGATGAGCAAGCTCGAACGAAAGATCGTGCCGTCCACGTCGAACACCGCGACCCTCTTTTTCTCCATGCATCCATACTACTCCGCCCCGCGTCGCTCGAATAGCCCCTCTGTAGTATTCTTGGGCGATGCTGAAAAGGCTCAAATATAAAGTATATTTTCCCGTTGCCGGTTATTTCGGCTTCTTCGCCAAGGTGCGTCTGCGCCGGTGGAAACCGCAGGTGGTCATTGTCACTGGATCCAACGGAAAAACGACGGCGCTTCATATGATCGAAGCGCGCCTCGGTCGCGCCGCGCGATACTCGCATCATCGCAACAGCGCATTCGGCATTTGTTTCGACATCCTTGGTCTTGGGGATGCTTCCGATTCCCGCTGGCATTGGCTTCTGCTCGCACTTCTCGCTCCCTTTAGAATATTCGTAAGCATTCCCAAAGAAGCGATCTATGTGGCTGAATGCGACGCCGATCGCCCGGGCGAAGGAGACTTTTTAAGCAGGTTGTTGCGGCCGGAAGTGGTCATCTGGCTCAATCGTGCCCGAACGCATAGCGAGAATTATGCCGAAGCGGCCAAAGAGCGAGCGATCGGCATCGATGAAGTGATCGCGCACGAATTTGGATATTTTCTCGAACGCGCGGCACAGCGCGCGATCATCAATGGCGACGACGCGCACATGGTGGAACGATCCGCTCGATCAAAAGCGAAGATCGAGAAGATCACCGAAGCGGCCGATCTTGGATCATGGGATGTATCCACTGCAGGCACCACGTTTGTCGTACGCGGCAAAACCTATACACTTCCCTATCTCTTACCGCGGGATGTCTTCCGCGCAATTGCCGCAAGCGAAAGCGTCGCGGCGCATTTTTCTCTGCCGCCGGGCGATCTTGCCTCGTTTGTCATGCCGCCGGGCCGCAGTTCAATATTCCGCGGTGTGAAGAACACAACGATCATCGACAGCTCGTACAATATCAACGCCGGCTCGTTTGCGGCGATCCTGGCAATGGTCGGACACATGGACGGTGAGAAATGGCTCGTGCTCGGCGATATGACCGAGCAGGGCGCGTACGAGAAGGAAGAGCACGAAAAAGTAGCACGGATGCTCGTGCCGGGAAGCTTTGCGCGTGTCGTATTAGTCGGGCCGCGCATGCGAGCATTTGCTCTGCCGATTTTACGAGGACATCGAATTCGGGTGGGATCATTCAGCGGCCCGAAAGAGGCACTGGACTACCTCGAAAAAAACATTTCAGGCGCTGAAGTGCTCGTTTTCAAAGGCGCGCGTTTTCTGGAGGGTATTATTGAACACATGCTCGCTGACCCGCAGGACGCAAAAAAACTCTGTCGTCGCGAGCCGCGATGGCAGGAACGGCGGAGAAAATGGGGCCTATGAAAATAGTTATCCTTCATGGCTGGACATATGAGCCGGAGAATACCTGGGGAGTGCTTCTTTCGATACTGAAAAGGCGGGGCATGGATTTCGAGGCGCTGCGCGTCCCAGGCCTCTCTGATGGTACCGACCCTGTCTGGACGCTCGACGATTATGTCGAGTGGCTGAGAGGAAAGGTTGGCGCGGAGAGGGTTATTTTGTGGGGCCATTCCAACGGCGGCCGCATTTCGCTCGCCTTCGCCGCGCGGTATCCGGGAAAAGTCGCGCGGCTGATCCTCGAAGACAGCGCGGGTATTCCGCCTTCTGGTTTTCGGAAGTTGAAACGTGATGTGTTCAGAGTAGTTGCAAAACTCGGCAGTACGATCACGGGATCGCAGCGCGTTCGCGAACTGTTGTACAAGATCATCCGCGAAAATGATTACCGTCGCGCAACGCCCAACATGAAAAAAACGATGGCAAATCTCGTCGCCTTCGATGCGCGCGCAATCCTCGCGAAGATCGTCGCACCAACCCTGATCATCTGGGGGGAATACGATCGCACAACTCCGCGCTCCGCGGCGCACGTAATACACAGTGGTATACGCGGCTCGAGTGTGGTGATTATACGCGGCGCGCGGCATTCGCCGCACATCACGCATCCGCAGGAGGTCGCGCAAATGATCTCAGATTTTATTTCGCTATGACAATCTTCAACTCGATCGGTTCCAATTATGACCTTCGGTTCGCACTTCGTGCAGAGTTCGCGGTCGGGAGCCAAAGAAAGCGGCACGACCTGCTCGACTACCTGAACGAGCGGTACGGCGGTCAAACGACTCTGACGTACAAAGGACGCGATGCGATCACGCTCGCGCTCCAGGCGCTGACGAGAGACGCAGGCGCATCGGTCGCGATCAACGGTTATACCTGTATCGCTCTCTACGATGCCGTCGTGCGCGCCGGCATGACGCCGGTTTTTCTGGATATAGAAAAAGGGGCGCTTGATTTTTCGGCCGCTTCGCTTGAACAAGCGTTTGCTATGAACCCTTCAATACAAGTTGTTATCGTGCAAAATACGCTCGGATTTCCATGCCAAGGAAAAGAGATTGCGGCGCTTTGCAAGGCGCGCGGCGTCGTTCTTATCGAAGATCTCGCGCATTCGGTTGGCGCGCACTACTCCGACGGAAGTGAGGTCGGGACCTTGGGAGACGCGACCATACTTTCTTTTGGCCAAGACAAGGCGGTGGATGCAGTCGCAGGGGGCGCTGTGGTGATGCGGAGCACTTCTGCCC
>Ga0105164_10003053_pt1 | contig 10207 bp, 3 predicted proteins | sample VDWuncwatermetaG_FD_89674 | JGI IMG/M metagenome (GOLD analysis project Ga0105164, IMG submission 89674) | Wastewater microbial communities from Netherlands to study Microbial Dark Matter (Phase II) - VDW unchlorinated drinking water | ecosystem: Environmental > Aquatic > Freshwater > Drinking... | reverse complement strand
GTTTTATATGAGCTTAGCTTCTTTTTCAAAATCGTTAAATCCATTCGACACCTCCTTGTGTTCGTGAATCTAGATTATAGTGCTTGATTCATTTTGAAAATGTCGGGACTTTCGATGATGTACAGAACGCCACGATACAAAAGTTCTCCATATTAGCTACATGAAAGTGAATAAGTCGCGCATTAGATAAGACGTGCTGAAGTAGTGTAGTGAGACGCTTTTTTACTTGTGATTGCTGTCACAGGTAAATTTATTCATTTGATCAGATTGTGAAAATTATATTAATTTTTAATGCCTATCTTAAAAGCCTACGTGAGGTTTTGGGCTCAGCTAAAACACAAGCTGAGAGCGCTCAAAAGAACAGCGAATCGGGACCTTGAGATGGCAACTTTTGCATTCTCGAATTTCAGGAGTTTTCACGTGCTGATAAAAACACTCATGACGGCAGGCGGGGCAAACAAACTCTTTGCCATCGAACTTTGCCAGCCAGATCCAAAGTCTAGCCTTTTCCTCCGAATCAAGCTCCCTCAATATTTTATTGAACTTCATTTGACGATATTTCACGAAATCCGCCTCTGAAAGCAAGGATATCATGCACTCAATCTGATATCAACGTAGGCTTTTAGGATAGGCATTTAATTTTTCACAAAATCTTATGATGGATAATTTGGGAAATCATACGATCGTAAATTTGCACGCTACAATTAGCGTTATTTCATATACCCGATTCCAATTCTTAAGGTGTTTGAATAGGAATCAAACTTATTGTTATCACTAGAGTTACTATTATAATAACGCACACTATTATATTCAAATATAATTCTGAAATTTGAACTAACATGTAGGTCGTACCCGAAGCCAAGCCCTATTCCTAATACCGATTTCCCAGTGCGTTTCTGTGAATCAATTGTATAGCCACCACCTATATTACCTCCTTGTACTATAGCTGCTGCAAATAAATCATTCAGTTGAATGATTTCAAATGGAAAGTATCGGAACTTAAAAATGAGGCCATCTTTTTTATTCACAATCTTTAGCGCAGTATTTTCATATTTAACACTTGAAAAGTAAAATACAGCTTCAATTTTGTCATTTTTTTTATTTGATGAAAACTCTATTCCAATATCCTGAACAAGATCTGAATTAAAAGAGCCATTTGTTTCTGGATACAAATTACCATCGGTATAAAGATTTGAAACAACACCCGAGCTAAGAACAAAAGAATCATATTGCCTTCGCTTTGCAATGACTTGTTCGTGAAAAATAAATATCAAACAAAGTATTAAATTAATTCGCATATATCCTTCTGTCTGGTTCACGCTAACTGTATTTAACACCTACATAATGATTTTGAAATATCATGTATACCACTTTCACATTATAATTTCCAACTAATTAGCTTCACAGTCAGCACTTCCATAATATGAGCCATGCTCTTCATCACATGCAGCATCACGTATATCTCTTATTATAAGTATAACACCACCAATACCACCAGCAATCTGGGCGAAATCGTTAGTTACAAGTGTACCCAAATACGCTCCTACAAGAGCCCCTGCTGCACCTGGTAAGGGATCTCTAAAGAAATTCTGTAAAAAACTACCACCTTGCATACTTGCTTGAGCTATTGCGCTTCCCAAAGACAGTAGACCAGACCATGGATTTATTGCAATAGCTGCAGCATATAAAGCGATTGTAACGATGACTTTCACAAATTCGCTTTTTATAAAACGATCGAACGCAGCTCCTATATCGCCTATTAACTGATGACCAACATTAATGACTGAATTAATAACATCCGCAACTGTATTGCCAATTGCACTGATAGCACTACCAATTGCATTGCCAATTGCACTAACAGCACTACCAATTGCACTAACAGCACTACCAATTGCATTGCCAATACTGCTCACAGCATCTATGAGGTCGTTAAGAAACCTCCCGCTCGGGTCATTAAACATTACAGGGTTATTACCTGCATAAATATACTTACTCAAAAAAGTATTCGGATTCTGTAGTTTTCCAGGATCCGGATCTTGCTGCAAAAATCTCCCAACAGAAGGGTCGTAATACCTTGCACGGTAATAGTACATATTAAGCTCGGGTTCAAATTCCCTGCCGGTATAAGTAAAGCTCGTGCGCACAGGGGCGTTCGCAAAATCAACTTCGTTGCCAGTAGAATCTTTCACTGATCTTAAAACTCCGAATGCGCTGTATTCCATCTTCTGAATTACATCACCAGCGGCATTGGTGATTTCATTTACTGTATTTAAATGATCCTTTAAGTAATATACATTGCCCGCAGTACTTGCTAAATCATTACTAACCGCTGCGTTTGTAAACTGCACTCCAAGCACATCGTCTGGCCTTAGCGGCGAGTGCGTGTAACTGGCAGTCAAGTTATTTCCTGCATCAAGCTCTGCTAAAATATTAGATCCATCGTAGTAATATTTTTTCGTATTAGATTTTGCTGCATTTACATTGTCTACAACTGTGCGAATAATTCTTCTTCCAGCAGGATCATATTTGTATTCTAAAACTTTGAGTATATTTCCATTAAGCGGCGTACTTGTTACTGTTGCTTTTTTAAGTTGATTTAGTGCTGAGTATTCAAACGTGTAACTGATGCCGTTTGCTTTGTTCGATTTGTAAATGATGTTGCCGTTTAAGTCATACACATAGGTATATTGCCCATCATCTTGAATTCTTTGACCGGAATTATCAAACGTACTGGTGACTCCATTATAAGTCAGCCTGTTACCGAGAGCGTCGTAACTGAAAGATTCATTATCGTTTATATTTTCAGCTTTATTTGCTGTAAGCAACTGTCCGTTGGTATCGTAACTATAACTCAAAGTCGAAGCGGGGCTTCGTTTTTGCGTGATGTAGTTTCTTAAATCGTAATTGTATTCGTGAAAACCGATCTCGGTACTATTTTTTAAGTGTGAAATTCTAGATAAGTTTGATCCCACATCAAAAGCATACTCTGTTCTAGAACCTGGTCTTACAATTGTACCTAGTCTACCTGCATCGTCATAGTTAAAATTATAATTTCCCGTAGCTGAACTGTTTATATTTATTAACTGATCGGTACTTGAATTGTAATCATAAGAAATATTCTGAAAATTGCTTTGTAATGAAATTCTTTGATCTAATTTGTTGTAATCAATGTTCAGCGTATGGCTTGGGTAATTTGCGCCTGATACAGCCTCTTGAATAACTCTTTGCTTGGCATCTCTTATATAGTTAATCGAAGCCGTATTATTTGCAATACTGATCACCTCATCTTTTATGTTGTACTCAAATTGAATTAGGTCATCTGTTGTTGCTACTTGTGTAATTTTGTTAATCTCATTATAGGTGTAGTGCTTCAGCTGATTAGCAGGATTTTTTTCAGATAATAAATTGCCGCTAGAATCATATGTCATTTGGTAAACAAGCCCTGCAGGGTCGGTTTTTTTAATCAGCTGACCATTTTGATTATATTCAAAGGTTGTAATTTTTTGTTTCGGATCAGTAATTTGTATGAGCTCACCCGTTGGTGAATACGTATACTCAGTCATTTCACCTTTCGGCGATATGACCTTGATCAATCTATTCATGGGATCATATTCGTAGCTGGCGGTTGACTGAGTAGTTCCATCAATATTTGAAGTACTGGTTAAAACATTTCCAGCCAGGTCATAAGTGTAGCTTGAAAATTTATTATTCAGGTCGGTTTGTTTGATAAGCTGACCCTTGACGTTGTAGTCGTAGGTAAGCTGACTTTTTAACTCTTTAGCCGCACTAAATATTGATTTTTTTGTAACAAGACCAATAGTGTTGTACTCATAGCTTGCATATTTTCCGTCAGGTGCAGTTTCTTTAATTAGTTGATTTTTGGCATCGTAAGTTTTAGTACTAACTTTACCATAGGAGTCTGTTTGACTGATGACCTGACCGTAAATATTATACTGGGTCTCAGTCGTTATATCTAAAGTCACATTTTTAGTTTTAATCACGTCACCAAAAACAGGGCCATAAGTGCTCTGCGTAATTGATCCGTCGACATCTGTGATTTCAATTGCCCTTCCTTCTAAATCACGCTTGATCGTTGTTTCTCTGCCTTTTGCGTCAGTTATGGTTGAAATATAACCTTCAAAATCTTTAGCTAATTCAGTTTTATTGCCATTCGGGTCAATAATCGATTCATTAAGTTTATCAGCGCCTGAACCCAGCTGCTTAGGTATTGTTACACCGGCTTCAAAGTTTTCTAAATTGCTACTGCCGCTGTCATTGATAGTCACAGCGGTATTATCTGGCTGAATAACTTTTTGTAATCGATTATAAACATTGTACTGATACTCACGTCGCGAGTTTTTCTGATCAGTTTCAGCAATCATTAGCCCATCAGAACTGTATTCAAATTTTTTTGTTGTGGCATCAGGGTAGCTAACCGATTTTAAATTACCTGAAAAATCATAATTAAATTCGGTAATTCTATTTGCTGGGTCAATAATTCTTGAAAGCTTATCGCTAGAATAGATGTAACTGATGTTTTCACCTGTTGGTGTTTTAATTTCGGTTAATCTATTTTGTGCATCATAACTGTAATGAATAACGCGGTTAACATTATCAACTACAGAGATTTGCAGGCCTAAATTATTAAAATATACACGGCTACTATCGCGGTAGGTTCTAACCCATGTGCCGTCTTGCAAACGTTGTAACTGCGAATGATCTTTTGTAGTTGGTGAAAAAGCTAAAATACCACTCGAAGTATTTTGAAAAATCACGCGTCTTATTCGGTTATTACCACTATCAGCAATTAATAAATTATTATTTTCATCAAGACCTAAATGCCTCGGAGCATTTAGTCTGGCATCAAGCGCTGTACTACCATCACCTGAAAAACCTGCCACACCATTACCAGCAATAGTAAAAGCTTGGTCGGTATTTAAATTTATTCTAACAACTCGGTTATTGCCGGTATCTGCCACATATAAATAATTATTTTGCTGATCTAAGGCTAAACCATAAGGTTTATTAAATAATACCTCATGTGCTTTTGATTCATTGGCAAATATACCGTTAACCGGGTCACCTGCCACAATTGAAATGTTTCCGTTTGTGTCAACTTTTCTGATGTAACCGCTTTCACTAGAAATATATAAGTTGCCTATAGAATCATACACAAGCCCTTTTGGATGATTTATCGAGGCAGTGGTTGCAAGGCCACCATTGCCTATATCACCCGTTTGCCCGTTACCTGCAATAACTCCAGTTGCACCAGTTGCGACATTCAGCCACCTAACTTTGTGAAAACCGTAATCAGCAATAGCCACCACATCGAGCGTAGAGCTTGCGACAATACTCATGGGCGTATTAAGTGTTTGCTTACCATTAACCACTATATCATCACCATTAGACGCAATTTCACTTGGATTAGAGTCAGTTGCACCACAGGCAAACTGACCTGATAATGTCGTATGGGTTCTGACTTGCGGTGTACAGCTGAGATTAGCTGTACTATTGCAATATGTGCTTATAGCGGTGCCTTGAATTTCTTGAGCTTCTTGATAATTATTAAAAAAGTGCGGCGGCGAAATTTGTGAGCCTAAAATTCTGCTCGCTGTGCCCCCCTGTAAATCAAACACTGAATGCCGACCGGCATCTACACCAATGATTCGCCCGTTTAAATTTAACATGCTGACAGGTTTTGAATTAAACGAATAATTACTAGTATGAGTTGAACACGAAGAGTAATGAACGCGCGGACTGCAAACTGTGATGGTTGCAAATGCCAAGCAGACATTGCCGCCTATAAATTCAAATCTATTTGTACAAATCCTTTCTTGATGGCAGCTTTCTGTATAATAATTATAAAAATCATAGCCTTTCAAAAATCCGTTCAATGGATAATTACTTCCGATAATGCTTTTATTAACGCTTGCTGTTGCATTATATTTCAAATTCAAAATTTCTAAATTATTCTGGTTCGACGCTGCGGCGACATTTGGCCACGCGTTTAGTGCTACACCACGGCTAATATCAGCACCATTACTTGCGCCATCTATTACAGTTTGAATGGTGTTATTAATGGCATATGATGAAATACCCCCATCAGCTTCTTCGAGCATAATTTTATTACTACTTGGGTTAACTATTTTTTGAAACCCCGCAATTTTCCAGCCAGTGCCGGCTTCTGAGTTTTTATAGTTTTGCACATATATAGAATCTGTTAAATCCTGACCGAATATTTTTTCTGGAGAAAGTTGCGAGAACTCTTTGGGGTCTGTGAACTTTGCATCCATTCCTTCTGTCCAGTACTTTGTTGTAAATGTACCCATGGTCAGTTCTTTAAAATAAATATCATAATGAGCCTGATACGGATAAACACCACTATCAAAGTACTCATTGCTATTTTTTAATAAATCAACCCCAAAACTAATTGCCGCCATATGAGGTAAATTGTTAAAAGTTTCTTTATTAGTTCGCAAATTGTTAGTCGTTAATGTGGCCTCAATTTTTTCTGGTTGAATTTGCGAAGTTACATTGGTGTAACTTGTGTCATATTGAAAATAATGATAGAACTCTTCTATTTTATCAAAACAAATCGGAATTAAACCAAAGCCAACGTAACTACACTTTTGCATTTTCACATCATAGGGTTTAAAATCTGAACTGGCTTGATTCGGCAAAGTCACATCAACTTTAGTATTAGCAAAATCAAATAAATTGGTAACTAAAGCCGAAGGTTTTGCCCATGCACTTTTATAAATTAGTTTTGGTGCAAAAGAATTACCTAATACTTTAAATGATGGTAGTTCAATTTGAGAAGTTAAGGCGCCATTAAAGGTGTCAGCACCCGGTTTATCTTGCGCGCCAATTGGTCTAACATTTGGCCCAGCAATTGTTGCGTAAGCTAACGAAAAATGTCTAATGCCTTGATTGGGTTTTGTAACAACACTTTGACCGTCTGGTGACACCACCGCCGCACCGCCAATTTCCCACCTACCGGTTTTTGAATTCATCAGCATAAGCACAAGCTCTGTCGTTGGCGGAAATTCATTTACATTTGGTAGTGTCAACTCTACCGGCTGGCTAAAAGTCGTGCCCGAAGGCTCAAGCGCCACCACCGTTTTTGGCCGTGCCCACTCTGGAGCGCTAATCGTGGCGCGATCAGCAGGTATAGTTTGTAAGCTTATTAAACTTTGGCTTTCGCCATTAGGAAATTGCGTCGCACCTGACGGTATGCTTAATGAAACCCCCGGCGCATGAGAGTCTGTCACCGCGCCACCGGCCTGTACCACGATATTAGTACCGCTGCCATCTAAATAAATCGGAGCTAGATAAATCGGTGTCTGTAAAATATTACTTTGTCTTACACCAATTGTGATACTGACCGTAGTTTTTGAAAACTTTCGCGGCGTAGCCTGTGCTGATAAAATAACATTACTGCCATCAATCACAAGCTGTTGGTCGCCCGTAACTTTTCTATTTGGAAAATTAGATTTTAAAAATTTAAACACCCCATTACTATCGGTGTAGGTGCTAAGTGTTGTACCAAGAATAGAAACCTGTGCATTTATAAGCGGAAAGTCATCGGTGTCGCGCACGGTGCCTGACAGTATCACATCATTATCAGCGTCAAGTTCGTAAGTATAACTGACTGTTTCATTTTTGCGGTGATCGTAGACGCTAACTTTATAAGAACTTGATGGCTGCATTGAAACCATAAAGCTGCCTTTAGCGTCAGCTGTGATTATTTCTGAACTGAAAAAACCTCTTGAAACTGTAACAGAATAATTTGGCCTAGTGGCACCCACCGCTCCTTTTACAATAACTTTGTTATTGGGCTCATCCACGTAAAGACCAATCAGCGATTGATTCAGCGGGCGTGAAATTGCATAAACGCTGATAGTTTTTTCTCCGAGATTACCGGCCTTATCCGTAGCTTGTGCTGTTAAAATAGTAGTGCCTTCTAATACTGTTGAATAATTTGTACTTAAGCTTGTGGTTTCACCTGAAACCGGAATATCAGCACCATTAAGTTTAGCAGCAACCACGGGCTCATTAGTGCTAAAACTCACCTGAAAATAAAACCCATCAACTGAATCATCTTGCACTGGCGAAATAAACGTTAAACCTGGCGGCGTGGTATCTCTTATAATTGTTTTTACCTCACTAATTGTTGTATTTCCCGCTGCATCGGTACTTACAACTTTTACTAAATTAGCGCCCTCTTTGTTAAGATTTAAAGTCGCGGTAAAAAATACGCTTGGCGTGGTTAATTGCAATTCTTCATTAACATAAACTTTGGTTGTGGTTGGGCTTAAATCTTCAATGCCAATCGGCACTTGATAGGTTAATTTATTAGTTAGTGCGTTTTCAGGTACACCTAAACTTATTTTAGGAATAGTTCGATCAATCCTAAAATCTAACTGATACGGGTTAGGTATTGCAAAATTCAGCGCCATATCTTTAACTGAAGCTTTTAAGCTGTAATGCCCCTCTGCAAGCGGGTTTAAATCAGCACTAAAAGCATACTCCCACCCGTCACCGATTTTTAGTTTTGCAAATTTTGAGCTGACATCCTGGTTTACAGCTTCGCTGCTAATTAAAGACCCGGTTAATTTTGCAATAAAAGACTCAGCATCTATTCTTCCGAAGGCATCCGTAACGCGCAAATTCACATAATTTAAATTCTGATAATACAAAAGACCAGTTGCTGAGCTTGGTGAAGATTCAGCAAGCCAAATAGGTTTAACTGCGTCACTGACCACAGGTATTTTTTGCGACACCCAGCCTATGCGTTTTTTTAGTTTATTAGCTTCAACATGATAAAGCGCCACTGAAAACATATTCGCATTAACCGGTAAAAGCCTCTCAGTTGTATACGTATAAGAAATACTTTCTCCGCCGTTTAAGTTTTGTGCAGAACTAGTATAAAGAGTCTGATCATTAAATATAAATTGTGCGGCTTTTAGATCTTTTTCATCATCATCATCATCGTCATCGTCACTCTTACACAAATTAGTAACTGAAGCATTAATTTTTGTACTCATGCCTTCAATAGCGGTGCCGATTTCTGAAATAATAACAAAACGATACTTATTCATAATTGTTGAAATCTGGCTTGAATTAGCTGTTAAATTATCAACCTGCAGCGCATAGCGGTTTTCAGCCAGCAGGTTTTCGCTTTGATTAATGCTTTGGCTTATTTTTTGGCTCAGTTTATTTAAAATTTCAGTTTGTTTGTTAATATAAGCAATCGAAGCGGCACTTGTTTTATTTTTCTCAGTTTTATTTTTAAGTTCGTTTAACGCTAATATGCGGCGCTCAAGTTTAGCCCGCACTTGCGCAAGGCGCTTTAATAAAGCTTTATTTTTATGATTGTCATACACCTTTACTGTAAATTGATTTAAATCGCTGGCGTTAATATTACTTACAGTAAAAGAAAAATTAATTTCATTTTTGTTAATACCCGTAAGCTGCAAGCTATCACTTACATCAACAGCTTCGCTCGGAAAGCTCGCCTGTATATCAAGGCCGTCTTTTTTAAACTCTTCAAGCAGATTTCTTTTACTATCACCTGCTTTATTAATAGCCTTAATGCTACCTGAAAATCTTACGCTTTCAGCACCTTTAAGGTTGATTTTATCTGGCTTTATACTGATGAGTAACCCGCGCTCGGGTGCTGAGTTATAATCATCAGCCTGAGATAATTGTGGCAGAGAAATACCTAAAACTAAAAACAGAACTGTAAATAATGTTTTCATACTACTTCACCCATTCTTTAATTTCGTTTTTAGAAGCTAATAAACCCTCATTTTGTAAAAGTGCTACATCTTCATCAGTTAAGGCGTAGGCGCTGTCTTGATTTAATTTAACTTTTATTTCGCTAATTTGATCTTTTGTGGCTCTCACTGCCACTGGGTCTTGGTTAATCGCTATCAATGGCGTCAGCAATACTATCAGTGATTGAGCCCGAGCTTTTATTAGTTTCTGACTTGGTACAGCCTACTAATATCGTTATTAATGCCAAAGCTATAGATAAGATGAGTCTAGAAGTATGGTGTTTCACAAACGTCCTCTCTTGTTAGTTTATTCAGTTTATTCAGTTTGTTAGTTTATTCAGTTTGTTAGTTTATTCAGTTTGTTCAGTTTATTAAAGAACTGTTAAAGTTTATTACTTACTAAACAATTTTACTATATAGTCTTTCGG
>Ga0105164_10003052_pt1 | contig 10208 bp, 8 predicted proteins | sample VDWuncwatermetaG_FD_89674 | JGI IMG/M metagenome (GOLD analysis project Ga0105164, IMG submission 89674) | Wastewater microbial communities from Netherlands to study Microbial Dark Matter (Phase II) - VDW unchlorinated drinking water | ecosystem: Environmental > Aquatic > Freshwater > Drinking... | reverse complement strand
GTCAAGCTGCGTATCAAGCCGCCGCAGGTCATCATCAATGGCGTGTTCACGCTCATCAGCTACGCGCCGGACGGCGCCGAGCGCATCAAGGACGCCCTGAAAACTGTACAGCAGGAGGGCGTCACGCTCAAATACCTCGGCGGCGGCAAGTACAAAGTCACGTTCATCGCCGAGGACTTCAAGACGGCAGAGGACATCCTCGAGAAGGTCACGGAGGAGGTCCTCATCACAATGAAGAAATCCGGCGGCGAGGCGAGCTTCGACCGCAAGGAAGGCGAGAAGGTATAGGCATCATGTCACGGCATATCCTCAAGTGCCCGACGTGCACAGGATACACGATGAAGGCGGCCTGCCCCAAGTGCGGCGTGGCCACGGTATCGTCACGGCCGCCGAAGTATTCTCCAGAGGACAAGTTCGGGGCGTATAGGAGGAAAGCGAAGAAGATGATGGAAGAAGAGAAAGAGCGATAATACTGCACGACGAGATCATGCGCTTTCCTCTCGGCTTCACGGAAGAGGGCTTTCCACGATACAAAAGATTGTCTGATGCGCTGCAGGAGTCGCTGATGGACTGCGGCATCATCGATCCGGTGACCCGCCGGCCAATGCAGGAATGGTTTAAGCTGGATATCCCCGAAGGCCCGCTACTTGAGTGTCTCGCGCAGGCCTTCGAACTCAGGGGCGATTTCCATGTCGGCTGCACCGCGGACATCAGGCCGCCGAGCTTCAGCTTCTCTGCCTCCGCCGGAGCGGATAACAGTCGGGAAGGGAGCTTCACCATCATCTACGGCAGGATGTTGAAAGAAGATGTGTTTCTCGATAACGCCTCATTCAGGAAAGCGAGCGCGATATCATCTTCCGGCCATGTCCGCGACCTGGAAGCGCTGGCGAAGGCATATCAGCGGTTGGAGAACTATGAAGAGAGCGTCGGGCTCCACTGGAACGGCTGGACCGGCGACGAAACTCCGCATGGCAAGTGTGGATTCAGGCACATGGGAGTGAGCGTGACCTTTACCGAAAGCGTGCTCATCGACGTTGACCATCTTTATTACTTGACAAGCGCCAGCCACGTTGCCGGCGGACCGCGATACGCTGTCAGCAACCCCTTCTACGAGATAGGTGACGGCACGGTGCTCAAAGAGATCGTGCGCGCATGCCACGCTGGCAATGGGCAACCGAAGAGTGTCCGTGTCAGCGACGTCATCTACGGCATCATCCAGCTTGCCAGTAAGGTCATCCCACCCAAAGCGGACATCATCGCGGGCCGCGCTCTTGTCACAGAAGCCTGCACACCGTACCGGATGGCGGAGCGTGTCTCGTTTGTGTAGCTTTCCAAGTGAGCCGCAATACCCCAAACCTTTATTTATTCTACATTATTATCTATCGTATGACCATCGATTATTACCCAGAACTTGAGGAGATACGGGGCGCGTTGGAAACGACCGTCCATAACTTCCCCTACTCGTCTTGCTACATCGCCGCCCATGTCGTCCAGAAGATACTCGGTCTCCAGCTTGTCGGCGGAAGGTACATACCGACTGGATCTAACTGGCAATCTTTCGGGCACGCTTGGAACTATGATTCCCAGCGAGGCCTTTACATCGACCTGACACAGGACCAGTTCAGCGCTGACCGGCCGAAGATAGGTATCCTGCCAGACAGCACGGATATCCTGCAGAAGATGTGGACCCTATCACCGTTATCTTCGCCGGTCATCGATCAGGTTATAACGAAGCTGTCATCCATGCGGCAGGCGCGGACTATCTGAGGCAGGCTTCTCTTTCTTGTTTTCCTTTCGCCAAGTCATGAAGACGTGATACTGATTCGGCTATTGGCACTCCCCTCTCCTTGAGGAGTGCCAATAGCCGAATCATGTCAGCCACGAAAAGACACCATTATGGCGATTGTGATCATCACAAAGGAAAAATTAATAAGAGTATGGCGTTTCTCTCTCGCTCATGGACGAGTTACCACTTGAACCGCTCGAGCTTTTGGACCTCCGGAAACGCCGCACCGTCGGTGATATCGTCGAGGGGATGAGCAAGTGCTCGTTTGGAGCGCGGACGCGACGCAGGTGTGGCCATTCCTGGTGCGATATGTGATGGATAGACGAGAACAGCGCAACCATAGTTCTTAAGCCGAATTTTAAGGCGCCCATACCTTTTTATTACGCTCCCCATCGCAGGGATGATATGTCCCAAATAACGAGAGGCAAGGACCTGCGCCACATCGGCTTGACCGCGGAAGATCTGGAAGAAAGAGTCATCGTCGGTATCGGCTGGATAGAAGGAGAGATGCTTCCTCCACATACCTATTGCAGAAAACGGGATGTTGATCGGGTTCTCCAGTATCTTGAGGGCCGACGATTCAGAAAAGCACGAGATTCTCTCCATAAGCCGGATATCAAGAGGAGATTTCGTCCAGTGCCGAAACTTGTCGAGCTTGTCGGAGCTATGGCGCATGGTTGTGTTATGGTAACGGCCCACTACCTCATCGAAAGCGACGCTCTGGTGTACATCAATCCGGCATTGATATTGACGTCACGACGGGAGAACTACCCGCCATACTGGACCGGACGGATCTTCATCCAACAGATGCTCTCAAGAGAGCCGACAAGGAGATGCCACGTTTACGACGGAAACTTTATCTTCTATGATGCTGCAAGGAAAGAAAGAGCCGGCTATCATCCTTGATTACCATAAACACAAAAGCAGCTACCGTAGCATCTCCCAGAACGCATCAAAGATATCCTTGTCCGTCGGTATCAGGTGGTACTTGAAGCCGAGCGCGTCGCACTCCCGCTCGATCGCCAGCACATGGTCTTTCAGCTTCTGCTGGTAGCTCGTCCGCAGGCGCGGCGTGATGAACGTGCGCAGCACGCCCTGCGTCTCGGCATCGTGGAGGCGCAGGTCGCCTTCGATGGCGAGGTCCATCTCCTTGCGGTCGAGCACCTGCACCACGACCACTTCATGATCGGAAAATTTCGGGAAAGACCGCTTGATCTCGTCGACATCCAGCAGGAAGTCAGACAGGATCACGATATACGACTTCGATTTCACATACTTCGTGTACTGGCTGAGGGCGTCGCCCAGCTTCGACGTGCCCTGCGGCTTGATCTTGTTGAGGCTGTCCGCCATGCCCACGACCTGATGCATGCCGCGTTCCGGCCGGAAATGATAGAGCTTGTCGCTGAAGATGGCGTACTGGAATTTCTCGTTCTGCCGCATGGAGATGTAGCCGAAGCCGAGCGCGAGCATGGCAGCGTAGTCGTACTTGCTGTACTTACCCGACCCGTAGTCCATGCTGGCGGATGCGTCGATGATGATGTGCACGGACAGGCTGCGCTCCTCCTCGTACTTGCGGATGTGCAGCTTGTCGGTCCGGGCGAAGACCTTCCAGTCGATGGCGCGGAAGTCATCGCCCGGCGTATAGATACGATAGTCCTTGATGACGACGCCCCGGCCGTGAGCGGTAGAGAGCCGCGCGCCGGAATAGTTCGACGTTATCCGCTTCCGGATGATGAGGTCGAACTTCCCGAGCAGGTCGAGGAAGGTGGTGTCGATCATGCGCGATGCCTGCGGCCTACTTGCTCAGCAGCTCCGTGATGGCGTCGTCGGTCGAGATACCTTTGCGCTCCGCCTCGAAATTGAGGATGATGCGGTGGCGGAGCACGGGATACGCCATCTTGACGATGTCCTCGCTGCTGACGTGCGTCCTGCCCTTGATGAGCGCCCTCGCCTTCGACGCGAGGATCAGGCCGATGGACGCCCGAGGCGAGGCGCCGTACTCGATGATGCCCGCGCTCTTCCTCGTGACGGCGATGAGCTTGACGATCTTCTGCTTCAGGTCGGTCGCGATAGGCACCTTCCTCGAGAGGTTCTGCAGCGCGATGAGGGTCTTCTTGTCCAGCACGACCTGCGGCTTGGGGGGAACGACCTCACTAGTATAGTTGTCCACGATGCGCATCTCGTCATCGAACGACGGATAGCCGACCTTGATCTTGAGCAGGAACCTATCCTGCTGGGCCTCGGGGAGAGGGTACGTCCCCTCCTGCTCGATGGGATTCTGCGTGGCGAGCACGAAGAACGGCTCGTCCAGCTTGAACGTGGTGTTGCCGACCGTGACCTGCTTCTCCTGCATGGCCTCGAGCAGGGCGGACTGCGTCTTGGGCGTGGCGCGGTTGATCTCATCCGCGAGCACGATGTTCGCGAAGATCGGTCCGCGCTGGAACTTGAAGTTGCGCTTGCCGTCTGATTCCTCGATGATATACGTGCCGGTGATGTCCGACGGCATGAGGTCAGGCGTGTGCTGGATCCTGCTGAACTTCAGGTCCATGATGTCCGCGACGGTCTTGACCGCGAGGGTCTTCGCCAGTCCGGGATAGCCCTCGACGAGCCCGTTGGCGTTGCAGAGCATGGTGATCATGATCTGTTCCATCATCTCTTCCTGGCCGACGACGACCTTCCTTGCCTCGTCGAAAACGTTCATGAAGATCTTCTCATAATTCTTCATAGGGACACCTCTAGCTTTCGCTCACCTTCTTGAAATAGGCCTTGACGATCGCCTGCTGGTCCTTCGGGATGTTCTCCTCGTATGACGCCGAGCCGGAGAGGAAGACCTCGCTGGGGAAGGCCTCCTCGAACTCTTTCTTCTCGGCGTCCTTGACCTTGCCGACCTTGAACTCGAGCGTGCTCGGCTTCAGCTCCACCTGGAGCTCCTGGTCGCCGAGCGTCGCGAGATGCTTATTGCCATAGATGTTCCGGTTCGCGCCAGCGCCGACTCCGCTCCCCGCGGCGCCCGACTGGTTGCTCAGGCGAAGGGTGTTCTCGTCCCCTTCCAGCATGATCCGGTCCGCGAGATCGTTGATCTTGTTCTGCAGCTCATCCCGATACTTCGCCGCGCTGATGTGGAAGTGCGTGATGGAAAGGATGAAGAACGACGCCACGATGCAGCAGAACACCTTGAGGAGGATCTTCCGCCTGCTGATGAAGACAGACGACGCCACATTGCGGACCTCCTGCAGCACCTCGCTGTGGAGCTCATTGACCATGACATCATCCACGTCCGCGTAATCGGCCGCGGTCCGCAGTTTCTCGCGGAGGGATGGGTAATACTTCTCCACAAGCTTGAGCGTGTTGATCCGCGACTCGCGCCAGACGATAAAGAGAGTATACACCGCGGCGGGTATGGCCGCGAACATCGGATAGAGCTCGAAGAGGGAGAGGATGAGATAGATCAGCAGGAAGAGGAGGATGCCGTCCAGCAGGCTGGGGATGATGAGCACCTCGATGATGGTCCTGCGTATCTCGCTGACCACCTTGCGGAAGCCTTTCATGCGCTATCCTCCTCCGCTCGGACAGCTGGCCAGACTGGCGCGGCAGCTGTTCAGCGAGGTCGAGCAGCTCTGCGCGGCCTCACGGAAGTGCGCGACATCATTCCGGAGGTCCTGTATCTGGTCATTGGCCACCTGTAATGTATACTGCACTTGCTGGAGCTCGGTCTGCGCGGTCTGCCGCAGGAGCGTCTCCCGTTCGAGGCCGGCCTGGGCCTCGCTGAGCTGATCTTCAAGGTGCTTTTTCTCGGTCTTCACGCCAGTGTACTGCTCGCCGAGCTTCTCTTCCCGTTCCGCCTTGATGCCCAATTCCCTCGATGTCTGATTGAGCTCGGAGCCGAGAGCATTGAGCTCATGGATCTTCTTCTCGATCTCTTTCTCCTTGACCGAATACTTGTCGCCAAGAGAAGTGTACGTCATCTGGTAATACGTGGTCAGGCCGGCCAGCGAGGCCACGATGATGACGATGACAAGCAGGAGGAAGACATTGACATTCTTTTTCATATACGCCATGCTGAAACACCAGGTTCTGTCTGTTTTATCGTGTTCTGTTTTAAATAATTAGTGGTCTTTATTTATAAAAGATTTAAAAATAGGCTTCCTCACACCACCTTCTTCTCCCGCAGCTTCCTGACGCAGATCTCGAAGAGGAACAGGCACAAGGCGGCAAGGACGAATGGCCATCGGTAGGACGTCTCCTGCGTCTCCTTCCGGTTGGCGTGCATCTTCGTCCTCTTGATGATCTCATTCACCTGGTCCGGCTTGAACATCTCGCCGCCGGTGGTCATGACCAGGCTGCGCAGGCCCGGATCCATGCCGACCCGCTGGAGCTCGTCATGGTAATTCACGGCTATCTCCGCGCCAGCGAGCGAGAAGAAGCCGGTCTCGGTAGGCGAGAAATAGCCCGTGTAGAGATCGACATCTTTCTTCTTGAACTCCATGAGGCTGGATTGCGGGAGCTGGTCTGAACGGACGGTGATCTCCGCCACCTTGCCGAGGCTCGTGTCCTCGGCCGTGATGCCGAAACCCCGCATCTTGGTGGGGTCGCCGACCGCCCAGTTGATGCTGCGCGTGAACAGCTTCGAATTGTCCTTACTGAGCAACGGCCCGGCGTACTTGCTGCCATCGTCTGACGCCATGGCGACAACCCTACCGAGGCCGAAACGCCAGACCGTGACAAGGGGCGAGCCGAAACCTGTCGTGACCAGGGCAGAGGCGCTCGCCTTGGGCACCACCTGATTATAGCCCGTGAGCTGGGCATTGAGCGTGAGATCCTGCGTGATGAAATGGTTGCTGTTCAGCACGACAAGATTGCGCTGGCTCTTGTCCTTGTCTTCCGGCTCCCCGAAGAGGATCTTGAGGTGCGTCGCCTCGGTGGCCTTGAAGTAGATGCCGCCGCCGAGGTGCGCGCCCTGCTGCATGAACGCTTCATCTGTATCTTTACCGACGCCGACCGTATACGTCGTGACGCCGCCGCTATGCGCCGCCAGGATGCGGGCGAGGGCGACATCCGGCTGCATGGTGACGCCGTCCGAGATGAGGATGATGTTCTTGCTCCCCTGCGCGCTGAGCAAGAGCTCTTCCGCCTGACGGATGCCGGAGCTGACATCCGTGCCGCCGCCATATTGGAGCGAGGAGACGAGATCGATGAGCTGCTGTCGCTTGTCGCCGATGGGCGAGAGGATGGTGAGGATGAAGCCTTCAGCGTTGAACGCGACCGCGCCGACATTGTCTTCCGCGCGCAGGTCGTTGAGGATGTTCACGGCCAATGCCTTCTGGACGCCGAGCTTGCTCTCCCCTTCGATGCCGACCGAGGAGCCGGTGCTGCCGGAGATGTCGATGACCACCACCACATTGACCTTCTTCTCGGGCTCCTTCTCGCCGACGCCGGAACGGACAGGCAGCAGGGTCTCGAAGAAGGAATCCTTGTAGCCGCCGAGGTCGTAGGAATTCTCGCCGCCAAGGACGACCAGGCCGCCGCCATCGGTCACATAATCTGTCAGGCCCGTGACCTGCTCTCGCGAGATATCGCCTGCGGGGATATCATCCAGCACCACGGCCATATAGTTTTCCGGATGTTCCGGCACGCCGGAAAGGACGTCGAGGTGATATATCTGAGAGAGCTGCGGCGTGAGCGGCGAGCTCTTCTTGGTCACGAACGCGATGGTCGGCTTCGGCACGACCTGGACAATCTTATAAAACATATTGTTGGCGGCGAAAGTATCGTCGATGACCACACGTGCGGTCACGCGATGATAGCCTTCGCTGAGCTGCTGGCTCACCGCGAAGTCGCGCGTGCCGGAGACCGTCTGCTCAAGGACTTGATTGCCGTCGATATCGATGGTTATACGATACGGCTGGTCGCCGCCGACCTGCGTGACGCGCGCCGTAAGCGTAATCTCCCCTCCGACGATGGCTGACTTGGGGCCGTCGAGCGTCACGGCCGTGTCCCGCTTGATGGGTTCAAGATCGATGGCACTGATGGTGGCGTTCAGGTTCGCGGCGAGGATCATCACATCGCCGAGATCATGGCCGACGTTGTTGTTGCCATCCGTCACGAGCAGGACGCTGTCCTGACCCTTGATGGTGTTCAGGATGCCGTCCGCGATCGCGCTGCGGTTGCCGGAGGCGACCTCGACCATGTTGACCGGGAGATAGCGCTCAAGCTCGGTCTTCAGCGTCTCCGCCACCGAGGTGTCGAAGAGCTGGAAGGAATCTGAGGAATCCGTGAGGAGCGTGAGCGAGAGGTCGCCTTTCACGATCCGTTCTTCGAGCCGGAATGGCGAGGCGAGGGCGATGATCAGCAGGAGGAGGATTGCCAGCCGCGTGAGCGTCATGAACGCTCGCATGCCGCGATGCGCGCGCAGGTACTCGATCTTGTCCTCCTTTTTTGGGAACGTGACGAAGGTACGCCGGATGAGCCAGACCGTGATGACGGCAAGCGGAAGATAAAGGAAAAGAAGGTATGGATATTTCAACGGTAGCTGGTGGAGGAGCCAGTCGAGGATGAGGGTGTAGGTCGAAGCCATCAGATGTCACCTCGGAACTTTATGTACGCCAACTCAATCAGGACAAGCGCGAAGGCGCCGATGACGGCGTAGAGCTCAAGGCTGACGTCCTTCTCGCGCTCGACGCTTTTCGCCCGATACGCCTTCGACTCTTTTGCCTGGACCTCGGCAGTCTGCGCCACGTCGGATTCCGGCTCGCTCAGGAGGTTGACGGCGTATTGCTTGCCGTCGATCTCATAGATGCCCGCCTGGTCGAGAACGATCTGCGCCGTCTCTACAGTACCCGACGGCGTCTTGATCTCCTTCTCGTTGCCGAAGGAGAGGAGCTTGCCGGTCTTGAGGTTGAAATTATTGAGGTCCTCGATGCCGAGCAGGAAGTTGACCATGTTGTTCCAGAAGATAGGATAGGACGGCGAGGTCTTGAAGTCGCTCTTCGGGTCATTGATACCATAATAGACTAACCTGCCATCGCCGAGCTCGCGCATGGCGATGATGGGGGAGCCATCGCTCGCGACAGCGATGACGAGCGTATCATTGGGCGCTATGGCGCGGAAGTATTGCTTGACCGAGCCGAAGGTGACGTCCTTCGTGAGAAGGTTCTGGACCTCTGCCGCGACCGCGGTCTCGCCGAGCTTCTGGCCGAGGTTGACCGGCAGGATGTCGCCGGTCTCCAGCTCGCCGAGCTTATCGCTGGATTCCACGATGAAGATGGCGCCTTTCTCCACCGCCTGCCGGATATCCCGCTCGAGGAATTTCGGCGGCAGGTTGGCAGGATCGATGTCGCCGAGGATGATGACCTTGTAGCCGTCCTTGTTCTCGCTGAAGGTCGTCCCGGCCAGCGTGGACTCCGTGACCTTGACATCGATGTTGGTCGAGGCCAGGAGCGCGTTCTTGATGAAGATGTCGCCGGTGTCCGTGATGAGCAGGGCCTTGATGGCCTGCTTCTGCGGATTGCTGGCCCAGGCGGTGTTGTCCACCATCAGGGCATCCTCATCCTCGATGGTGAACGAGGTGATGCCGCCCCGGGACTCGGTCACGAACGTCTCCACCGACTCCGGCAAGATGGTCTTGGCGTACTTCTTATCCTCGCCCTCCTCGTAGTCCACGGCGAGCGTGATTGTCTTCTCCTTCTTGGCGAAGTTTTTCACGTACACGCGCGTCTCGAGACGGTCTATCTTCAGGTCAGTGATACCGACATTGTCGACCGGCGTCCCGACCTTGACGAGATCGACAACAAGACCTTTCGCTTCGAGCAGGTGCCGCGCGACCTCGGGGTCAGAGCCGTCGGTCCAGGAGAAATCGCTCACCACAAGGACCCGACCCTCTTCGCCCTTCAGCAGTTCGCCGCCGAGGATGATCGCGTCTCCAAGGTTCGTGCGCGTATCCTTCGGCTTGATGCTCTGGAGGAGACTGGACGCCTTCTCTTCGCTCTTGTCCTCGAGCGCGAGAGCTGGCCGATTCTCTGCCAGCACGACGCTTGTCTTGCCGTTCAGCGAACGCTTGGCCACCGAGACCGCCTCATCGAAGCGGGTAGAGAGGCCGTCTCTGGCCTGCATCGAGGCGGAGACGTCCAGCACGACCACGGTGTTGCTCGACGTGGTGTCGTACATGACCTTGAGGGCGGGCCAGGTGAGCGAGAATGCGAGCAGCGCGAGGGCGAGCAGCTGGATGAGGAAGAGCAGGCTATTGAAGAACTTCCTGAAGAAGGTCGACTGCACCGTGACGCCGGTGTCGCGCATGAGGAACATCAGGCTCGGGATGGTGACATCTTTCGGCTTCGGACGGATGAGGTAGACCAGGATGAGGATGCCGATGCTGGCGAAGGCGGAGAAGCCGAGCGGATTGAGGAATTGCATGCAGGCTTTATAG
>Ga0105164_10003050_pt1 | contig 10210 bp, 15 predicted proteins | sample VDWuncwatermetaG_FD_89674 | JGI IMG/M metagenome (GOLD analysis project Ga0105164, IMG submission 89674) | Wastewater microbial communities from Netherlands to study Microbial Dark Matter (Phase II) - VDW unchlorinated drinking water | ecosystem: Environmental > Aquatic > Freshwater > Drinking... | reverse complement strand
TGAACTGCATCTTTGCAGAAGACATGCTGCCAGAAACAGCTTACATAAAGCTAGGCTGGATCTTGCCTCAAGCAAAAAATATTGAAGAAGTGAAAGATATTATTGTTAATACTCCTGGTGAAGGAACAAGGCTAATTAAGCATCATCTATTTTAATTTCATTCATCTTATAGTTGACATTATAAAATAATTGAGTATACTTCTATACAAATGGGTAAATTAGCAGAAATAGAGCAATCATTAGGAGCAAGAGAGGATATATTTAAAAGAAGAGTTGCATATTTTACTGGTAACTTAAATGAATTTCATAGTGTTCATTTCTATGTTGCTCCCAAAACAGGTATATTATCAGATTTAGATTCATTTAGAGATTTTATGGATGGGTTACCGCAAAGAGTCGATAGTTCAGGTGGCTTTTATAGGTTAAATGGTAAAATGCTTAAACTAGGGAGTTTAGAATATCATGAGTATTTACCTGGTGATCTAATAGAATCTACAACAATGCACGCTGCTATTTCAGATCCAGCTCTAGCTCGAGAAGCTTCTGGAGCTAATGCTACCTATATTCGGGTCGGACTCAGAAGACATCCTCTAAGTAGAAGAATTCACGTAAGACCTTATCCTACTCCTAGTATGGCTTTACTTGTTTCTAGCTATGAGGCTCGTATCATTCGCGGAACAGCTAAGGAAGATGCCCGATTAACAAATCTTCGTAGACATATAAACCTTGATGATTGGGAAAAAGTCATTAATGGAGAAAATCCTTTCCCCAAAATCGTAAGAGCTCGTAAAGGTTACTATGCTAATACTCCCCAAACTAGAGCTATGCTTTTAGATGCCTTAAGTGATATTAAGGATTTCTCTGAAATGGCTAATAGGTTTTTTGGGGATAAGCCACCTGAAGAGATAGAAAGAGCTGCAGTCTAATATGTTCCGGTAAACTTTGTATAAGTTTCCAATCTTCTAAAAACCACTCCGTCATCCCCGCGCAGGTCTTCGACTCTGAGGCTCAGACTCGAAGAGCGGGGATCCAATAAACAGATTATTGATTGGATTCCTGCATTCGCAGGAATGACGAAAAAACTAATTAAAAAAACCTTTTTGTTTTAAAACTTTTAAACTTTCTTTTGCCCAAGCGGTGTATTTTTGAGGATTTTTGTCCATATCATCTAGTACCCCCATTTTATCTACCCACTTTGCTTCATACCCCATCTCAGGATTTAAATTAATTTCCCCATTATATTCCCCGATTAAAAGATGATCATGCTCATTCTCACAAAGATCACCCTGTACCGTATGGTACGGGGCATAATAATTAAACTCTCCTACTCTTTTTAAACTGATATTTGCTATATCATACTCATCTTTAAGAGATCGTAGTGTAGCTTCTTCAATAGTTTCATCTGTCCCATTTTCTCTATGTAAAGGATGTGTTGAGGCAGTAAAATCCCAGATATTATCAAATACTGTATGCTTTCTTCTTTGTAGTAAAACTTGACCTTTCGAATTGTAAAGTAAAACTGTTATGGCTAGATGCCTTTTCCCCTCCCCAGTATGCCCAACACTTTTAGGAATATATTCACCAGAAAATTTTCCATTATCATCAACTGCTAAAATTATTTGATTATCCATATTTCTTCTTTCTGTCATCCTGAGGGAACGAAGTGACCGAAGAATGACAAGTGTGATATTAAAGCGCTCTGGTTACCAGAAAAATAAATGTTACACCAAGTACTGTCATTAGTATAGTCCATTTGGAGGAATGATGAGCATGAGCTTCAGGCAAAATATCAGATGCCCCAATGTAGAGTAAAAACCCAGCAAAAAATCCTAAATATAAAACTAAAGTTTTTGCTGGCACAGTAAACAAAAGTGTTGACGCAGCTCCTAAAACAGGAGCTATAGCATCCACCAGTAACATCATTTTAGCCTTACCAGTAGTATTTTTGTGAGCCAGCATCAAAGAAACTGTATTTAATCCATCAGAAAAATCATGGGAGATCACTGCTATGGCTACTAAAATACCTATGCTGGGGGAAACTTGAAAACCCAAACCAATTCCCACTCCATCCAGGAATGAGTGACCAGATAGAGCTAGGGCAGATAATACCCCCACAGTTGGATGTTTATGCACACCATATTCTTCTTCTTGACCATGATGAATTAATAGCAGCTTTTCTACAATATGAAAGGCTAAAAATCCCACTACCAAGGCTATCATAGGTTGAATAGGTTCAACATGCAGCTTTTCTACCAGTTCAAAAATCTCTGGAAAAATATCAAAAGCTACTACTGATAACAATACTCCAGCAGTAAAACCTAAAATTAGATGCAGTTTATCTTTATATCTAAGCCCAACTAATCCTCCCAAGAAGGTAGAAATAAAAGTCAACACAGTAAAAATAATGGCCATACATGTTATAATATCCAGGTTTATGAGCAAAAACAACTGGTTAATTCTTTTGCTAGGTGTGGCAGCTTTAGTGGGGTTATTTTTTATTTTAAAACCCACCACCAACATCCCCACCCCTACTTTTACTCCTGAATCAACTCTGTCAGCCCAAAATTCATCTACTTCTGCTCAAACTTCAAATACCAGGAGTTTTGATTTAGTAGTGAAAAACAAAAAACTAGTCTCTAGGCCTGAAACTTTAACAGTTAAAGAGGGAGATCAGGTAACTATTAATATTACTTGTGACCAAGATGAGGAGTTCCATCTTCATGGATATGATAAATCAGTAGAGCTACAGACTAACAAACCAACTAAGTTAAGTTTCACTGCTGATAAAACAGGCAGATTCCCCTATGAGTTAGAACACTCTAAAACTGAAATAGGTGCACTTGAAGTCCAACCTAAATAATTTTATCATTCCATGGATTTGAAGTCTCGATGAGGGCTGGCTATCATCCTAAGCACTGTCCCCAAAGTAGTGACTGTACCATAATTTGCCTTTTCTACTTCCTCTTGAATCATTTTGCTTAAGTTCTCCACTGCCTTCTCTCTTTTCTGAGGATCTGTTTCTTCTTTTTGGTATTTCGATTGAAGAGTTGCCAATCCCCTTGAGTCTGTTATCCTCTCATACATACGCTCATCGCTTAAAGCTCTTAATTCTTGATAGTTAGCCTTCTTGTCTATTTGTTGCCTTCTTCTATCCCGAGCTTTTTGTCTTTCTTCTTCTGCTAAATCTAACTCTGAACTAAGATCGCCCACTAACTTTGTAGCCAATGCCTGAGCTCCTAGATCTGGGTTTGCCACTAACCAAGCACATGTAGCAAGATCATTGGAATGACCAAAATTCTTTAGAGCTCTTTCTGCTGGAATTTTTGAATCTAGATAAAAGATTGCTTCTTCTATTCTTGTTCGTCTTAATGCCCCCTCTGTTCTAGACTTTGTACCCTCTTCTAAACCCATATTATCTTCATTTAACTCTCTCTCTCTCTCTCTGATTGTCAAGCGGTATTTAGATTATTGTATTTGGATGATTAATTTGGATCCCAGAGCTGAGGCCATTTTTTCCAGGAAAGCTACTGAGGGGTTAGCATTACCTGATTCTAACCTAGCAATGGCAGATTGCTTAGTGCCAATCTTTTTAGCAAGCTGTCCTTGAGTTAAACCCTTTTTTGTTCTTGCCCCAATTAACTGGGAAATTAACTCGTAGCGAGGTTTAAGTCTCTCATATTCTTTAGCCACTTCTTTATCTTGTAATAATTCTTTTCTTAAAACTGTCCAGCTTTTCATAATATAATTATTATAACATATATGTAATATCACTTCAAGATAGCAAATCGTTGTTCGGCTATTTTAATCTCCTTAGAGGGAATTTGCTGGGTTTTCTTTAAAAAGGCATGCAGTAAGTAAATTTCATTTTCCTTAAATCCATAAATTATCCTTACTTCTTGCTTACCTCTAATTCGAAGTTCATATAAATCTCTTGTAATTTTCTTTGAATGTGGCATTTTTAAAAATGGTCCGTGTTTCTCCAAAAGATCTACTTCATGAGTAAATTTAGAAATAGTAGCCTTATCTAATGATTTGATAAATTCTTCAACCGGTTGTTCACCTCTTACAGACTCAAAGGAAACTATATTCCACGTCATATACTTATTTTACTACTCTTACTTGCCAGAAAACTGTACTTAGGTCAGGGTAAAAAATTTGACAAAAAAAGTTAAAGTGTAACCGATGTATCTCATCTTCTACACGTTCTTGAAGAATAACTTTATAAACTCAATCGAAGACAGCACGCACCTTAGATCTAGGCTCAAGATTTTGTTAACCTTGTTCTACTGGCTATATCTCTTTCTAATAGACGATTGCGTAAATTTTGAAGGGCAGTTACAATATCAACTTGTTCTGTGTTATTAACATTTCTACCGATCTCTTTATAAGAATACCAACTCCCGAGTTGGTCATCACCTCTTATATGAGCGTTTAGATGTATCATGTCTCCGTTCTCCTTGTGTTCCATATATAGCACCTGTACACAAGTTCCCCCCTCACATTCTGTTTTTTCTCTTGTAATATAGATGAATTCGTCTCTACCTTCGGTGCGAGCCCAAACCCAATCAATTCGTAGCCCATCAAATGGCAAAAAGAATGCGTTAGTCCCCTGAGGTACCTTTAACCCCACGTCTCTTTTATCTGAGGAAGGAGAATGTCGAGCAAGCCGACTAAAAAAGTTTGGTAATCGTAATCCTAATGTTCTTTCAGTTAAAGACATGAGCCGATTATAGTCAAATCCAGTGGCAGTTTCAAATCTTTGTGTAAGCGATGTATCTCATCTTATCCAATTCATGTCAGCAGTAAGCTGGCTTTTGTTATGATTTTATGATAGCGACTACTTCTACCCATTCCAACTCTTTCAATTTTCTTTAGTTCAAGAAGTTTTGATAGTGTTTGACGGACTGTTGAATAAGCTACTTTAGTTACTTTAGCTATTTGTTTAGGTGTAGTCTCGTCTATTTCTTGTAAATATCGCCAGACTGCAATTTGTTTATTAGATAAAATATCCTCAATAAATTCAGCTGACATTAAACTGATAGCCCCTTTAGATTGAACCAGGATAATATCAAGAAAGAACTTTAGCCAGGGAGCTATATCTCCAACTCCTTTTCTAAAGGTTCTTTGACTTTTTCTTAAGGCTAAGTAATATTGTGGTTTTTGATCTTCAATTAATTTCTCATGAGACACATAAGGCATGTAAAGATACCCTGCTTGAAGAAGGAGTAAGTTAGTTAAGATTCTGGATAATCTGCCGTTACCATCTTTAAAAGGATGGATATTTAAATATTCCACTAAAAAATTACCTACAATAATGAGTGGGTGAGATAATTTAGCCTCCAGAGCATATTTGGTCCACTCAACCAACTCAAGCATTTGTTTTGGGGTAAGGTAAGCCGGAGTTATATTTGATATAACTCCGAGTCTTCTACCTTGCTCGTCAACCATCTCTACTTTATTATCAGTGCTTTTATATTTACCTCTATAATCCTGATCTTTTTCAACATACTTTAAAAGCTCCTGATGTAGATGTTTAATTGTGTTCTCACTAAATCTTATGGTATCCCAAGAATCAAAGATTATTTGCAGTAGTTCAAAATAACCCTGAACTTCTTGTTTGTCTCTATCAGCAAATTTTTGTATGGCAATACCCCCCATGAGATCTTCTACATCTTCATCAGCCAGTCTTGCTCCTTCAATTCTAGTAGAAGCTCCAGTTGAGGTAATTAAAACTGCTCTTTTTAGTCTGCCTAACAGTTGGGGATTTAAGTTAGCTCCACCAGTCCATTGACCCTTTAACTCATCAATCTGAGCTATTTTAAGAAATATTTCAGGAGGAAGTGGAGTTAACCTACTAACAAATTTGCGATTTTTAACCATAATTAATGTGATAATCTAACTATAACAGATTATAGCGGATTATAGCGGATTTGTCAACTACAGCTACAGGTGTAACCGATGTATCTCATCTTCTGCAATTTTCAGCTCATTTTAATTCTGCCTGCATATAGTCTTGTTTGCGTAGTATGCCTAGTTGTTGGAATGGTGCTTAAGCCTAAATCAAATCCTAGCTGGTCTATATAGCTTAGCTCGCCTGTATATCTTCCCAAAGGATAGGCAATAATTTTAGCTGGTCTTGCAACTTGAGCTATATCATAAATAGTATTAATTCTTTGTTCAGCCACCTCTACTTCAGCATTTCTGGCTCCATCTGGAAGGTTGGGTAAGACTGCATGATCTACTGTATGGTTTGCCAATATATGACCAGCCTGGATTAAATTAATAACTTGACCTAAGGTTAGATACCTATGGCGGCCATCATTATACATAGGGGTATTATCTGGAAGCTCTTCAATAGGGATAGTTGGATCATCAAGTTTGGTGATGGCACAAAAAGTCACAGGTACAAACCATCCTGTTTCATTTGCTATCTCCTCGGTTGCTCTTAAGACTGAATCATACTGCGATGCTAAAGAATCATCACAAGTCACCATAAATGTCTGTAAACCTGGTGGGATTTCAGTTACACCATTTAGTACATTAACTGCTGTATCAGGAGAGATGGGTTGTTGTCCTCTTCTGATTAAACTTAGAATATCACTTTTGAGTTTAGGATAACTCATTTCATGGTACATTAAAAATGAAGAGTTAAGAACAACTCCGCTATCTGAAACTACGTCTGCAGGATTATTTCCTAATTGAGAATCTAGGTTTTGGGCAAATTGAGCAAAAGCTTCTACTCTTCCAGCCATGCCAGTATTAAGAAGTGCTGCTGCGCCTGTTGCTCCACCCAATTTTAGAAATGTCCGCCTGTCAGATTCTCCCAACACATTTGAGATTCTATCAAATTAATGCTCAATTCCCAAATATCTGAAATTTGTGTAACCAATGTATCTCATCTTCTATACACCTAGCTTCTCTATTTTTTTAAAAATTGTTATAATACGCTTGATATGGTAGAAAAAAGGGGTGGAATATCAAGACCAATGGACGAATTTTCATTAGATGCTGGTATAAGAATGCTGAAAGCAGTGCCAGATTTTGCTGAACTTATTACCTTCCTAGAAGAATCAGAGTCTGGAGAACCAAGACAATTAAGTGGAGAAGAAATGCAAGAATATGATGGATGGGTAAAAAGTGCGAGAGAAATAGCGGGCGACGGATGGGATATTTTGAGACGAACATATGAATTACAACTTCCTGATAACCACATTGCGCGAGAATTAGGCTTAACAGAACTTAGAGTACGTAGAGTGAGAAGAGTAGCATTAGGTCGGATTAGCCAACAGTGGGCAGGAGAACTTGATTGTTTATGAAATTTCTAAATCATAAACACCATTTCTTAATTCTTGTTGTGTGGCTTGAGAAAGTCTAGGTACGGAGCGTCTGACAATTCTAGATAGCTTAACCGTTTCTCGACGGAATGAGTAAACACCAGGACGTGGTATACCAGAAAGTTTACCCCACATTTCTACCAAATCTTCAGGTACTGTAATAGTTGGGATTACGCCCTGCTCTCTTAACTCAGTAACTGCCATTTTTGAAAGATCTATGTCTAAAAGTGTCATGGCATTAAAATCAACATGTGGATAACGAGTAGCAAGTTGCACTCCATAATCTATACCCCAGACCATTCTTCCCAAGGCGTCTTCTGGTAGTTCAACATATGGGCTTATTCTTCCGCTTCGTGATGGATGACGGAGTTTTCTTATCGCTTTAAATTCTATTTGACGCTCTCTTTCTAGAACATATGGCTTGTTTCGTAAACGTTCGCCTAACTCTTTACCAGTTTGTGTTTTATTTTTTATATCATCGCCAGAAAGACCCCAACGCATATCAAGAACCATAATTTCTGGTACAGCAAGCATGCTAATTGCTTCCCATAAAGCTTCTCTTCTTGGTCCTATATATTCTTCAGGGAGAGGAGTTTTTGGTAGTGGTTGGTCAAATAGAGTATAAATAAAACATTCCTCTTGAACTAAGGTTTCATTTCTATGTCTTGGGTCACCCTCATGTAAATTCATAGAGTGATTATAGCAGGCTGGAATTTACTTTTCACCTTTTATAGGGTGTAACCTATGTACCTCATCTTCTGCAGCTTAAGAAGAATTTAAATTTAGGGTTCGTTGGTTTGTTCGGGGCCAACGTCGCGGTAAGCATCAATAAATTCCTTGATTTTGTTTTGATCAACACTGTTTAATTTTTCCATTCTGCCCCAGGCAGTTAAAATTATAGGCGCATCCATTCCCACTCTTGGTACAACAATTATTTTATGCGGGCCATACTTTTGATAAATATCTTTCAACTGACCCTTTAAATTATCACAACTACCATTCCTAAAGCTCTCTGGCATGCTTTCTAGAGAAGCTGATGGAGAACCTTCTGACCCTTGAGTCATCCCTGTCCTCTGAGCATAAGCAGTTGTCATTCTGAACGAAGTGAAGAATATATCCTTCGCTTTGCTCAGGATGACATTTTCCATTACTTGTGCCTTCCTCTCACAGTCATACCAAATGATCACATATCCATGCTCTTCAGAGTGAACTAAATTACCATCATTCCTTGGTTCTTCATAAAAACCTTTTTTTATCCAGGAAGGGTAATGATCTCCTGATGTGGGAGGGTTAAATTTGTAGTCCACTTTAAATCCTTCAGGAATATGCTTTCTGCCATCCTGCAAAGCTTTCTCACCAGGCAAAGGTTTTGAGGAGGCAATAAACAGCCAAGCAAGAAGAGCTACAAAAATTAAGGCAGCTGCAGAAAAAAGGATCCGCTTTTTGTTCATTTTGCCAATTCGGAGTCAATAAGAGTTTTAAAATTAGCATATGGCTGAGCACCAGAAACTAACTGGCCATTCACAAAGGTGGCAGGAGTGCCATTAACACCTGCTTTTTGCCCTTCTGTAAAGTCTGCCTTGACTTTATCAGCATATTTGTCTGATTCTAAACATGTTTTAAACTGGTCTGTTTTTAAGCCTAAAGCTTGAGCAAACCCTGCTAACTTATCTTTGGTGAATGCTCCTGAATTTTCCTGGCCCTGATGAGAGTATAGGTAGTCATGCATCTCCCAAAACTTACCTTGCTCATTTGCACACTCAGAAGCTTGCGCAGCCCAGGTTGATTCTTGACCTAAGAAGGCATAATGTCTGAAGGCAAACTTGGCTTTACCACTATCAACATAGTCCTTAATTAGTTGTGACTCTGTATCTTTGAAAAACCTCTCACAAAATGGACACTGAAAATCTGCAAACTCCACAATTGTTACTTTGGCGTTCTCTTTACCTTTAATAGGCAGGTGTCCCACACTGACATTAACTTTTGCAGGAGGCTGGTTGGGCTGAGCTTGAGCAGGAATTGCCGGAGCAACTGCCTGTTGTGTTGCTGTACCTACCTTGATTACTCCTCCATGAATTAAAATAGCAATAGAAATCAACATTGCCCCTAAAAGGATAGCCATTGGGGTAGTGAGAAAGGAGTTTCTCTGATCCATAACTAATTTAGTCTAAAGGGAAAAAGACTTCCTGTCAATCAGTTAAACTGACTTTGGGCTTTTTCCAAGCCTTGATCTATTAGAATTTGCAAGGCTTTAAGGGCTTGCTTTAACATATGTTTAACGTGAGCTTTTTCTGAATGCAAAAATGGCTCTAACACAAACTTTTCAGCAGATACATGAGCTGCTTTGTGCTCTCCAGACTGGGTTTTTAAATTCCCAATTCCTAGTCTTACTCTGACAAATTGATCTGTACCTAGCTCATTAATAATTGATTCCACCCCATGATGTCCAGCACCAGCTCCCCCCATTCTCACCTTAATTTTCCCCAAAGGTAAATCCAGCTCATCATAAACAACTATCAAATCTGTAGTTGGTAGTTTGTAGTAGGCAGTAAGTAGCTTAACTGCAAGTCCAGAGTTATTCATGTAAGTTTGAGGTTTTGCCAAAATTATCTCCGGAGCTTTAATTATTTCTGCTTTAAACTTATCCTCCATTGTCCAATCTATTAGATTTAACTTTTTTACCAGCTCATCCAATACCTCAAATCCCAGATTATGTCTGGTTTTAGCATATTTATCTTCAGGATTTCCTAAACCAACTATTAGTTTCATTTTAGTACCTCCAATATCTGCTCATGTATCAATCCATTTGAAGCTACTACCTTTAATCTTTCCTTAGTCCAATCTGGTTCATTACCCTCAAAATCAGTCACTTTACC
>Ga0105164_10003049_pt1 | contig 10216 bp, 9 predicted proteins | sample VDWuncwatermetaG_FD_89674 | JGI IMG/M metagenome (GOLD analysis project Ga0105164, IMG submission 89674) | Wastewater microbial communities from Netherlands to study Microbial Dark Matter (Phase II) - VDW unchlorinated drinking water | ecosystem: Environmental > Aquatic > Freshwater > Drinking... | reverse complement strand
TGAAAAAAAGTTTCCCATCCCCATATCCCTTCCGTTTTTTACTTTAAAAATTTCATTTTTTGTGATAAGATAAAAAAATCTAAGAATTTTTGTTTTGGTTTCTATTCCAATTTTTGCTTTGCAAAATTTTAGGCGGGATAGCTCAGTCTGCCCGCCACTAAAACTTTGGCGGGCATCTGCCAATGTTCACCACAAAGATTGGTGAATTCGCCAACGTCTTAGTGGCGAACTTCAGTGGCGGATGGTAGAACGGAGGGCTTACCCCGTCAGGAGTTTTCTCATTTTATTTGGCGGGATAGCTCAGTCTGGTTAGAGCAGTCGGCTCATACCCGGCGAGTCGGTGGTTCGAATCCACTTCCCGCCACTTCCAGATTTCCGCAAAAAAATTGAAGCAGATGGAGAAGTTGATAGAAAAGGCAGAAAAGACGATCCAAAAATTTAGGATGCTGGATAAAGGAGATAAAGTGTTAGTAGGTGTCTCGGGTGGTCCGGATTCGGTTTGTTTGCTTTACCTTTTAAATCAACTGCAGAAGAATCGCAAGCTAGAGCTAAGTATCGCCCACCTTAACCATAAACTCCGAGGGAAAGATGCCGACGAGGATGCAATTTTTGTGCGGGAATTGGCCGAAAGATTAAAGTTGCCTTTTTATCTTGAAGAGATAGATACAAGGGGAGAGATTAAAAAAAGAGGGCTCTCCGAGGAAGAAGGAGCGAGGGTTTTGCGGTATGAATTTCTTAACCGGGCTGCCCGCAAGGCGCAGGCGAAAAAAGTTGCTCTTGGCCATACCCAGGATGACCAGGCGGAAACAGTTCTCATGCGTTTAATCAAAGGCGCTGGACCTTTAGGGTTAGGCGGCATTCCTGCGGTGCGCAACGAAAACCAGATTACGATTGTTAGGCCCTTGTTTGAAATATGGCGCGAGGAGATTCTGGCATACTTGAAAGAGAATAAGATTGGTTACCGCATAGATGCCAGCAATTCCAGTCCTCTGTATTTGCGCAATCGCATCCGTAATGAGTTATTGCCCTATTTATCCCAAGAGTTCAACCCGAACATTAAGGAGGTTTTGGCCAATACCGCGGATAATCTGAGGGTGACCTTTGAATATTTGCATAAACAGGGTAAAAGAAAATTTAAGTCAGCGACTTCTAAACTGAACGGTACAATAGTGCTTGATTCTCGCAAGGTTAAAAGTTACCCTTGCGCGATTCAGAGAGAGATATTTCGTCAGATAATCAAAGAGTTAAAAGGCAATCTACGGCGTATCCGTTACCAGCACTGGAAAGAGTTTGAGTCGCTGGTTCAGGAACGGCCAGGTGGTTCGATTGTGGACTTACCGTGCGGTATATCCATAGAAAAGAAGAAAAAAGAAATCGTTTGCTCATTGAAGGAGGTTTGAATTTATGTCTAATGACCCCAGACCGGAGGATTTTAAGAAAGAACCTAAACGTCAGAATATTTTTTTTAGAAGATTGTTGCTGGCGGCAATATTTGCCCTTTCCATGATGTACTTGTTCAATCTGGGTAAGGTATCCGTGGAAGGCCAACCCCAGGAAATTAATTACGGTGATTTCTACCGCATGGTTCTGGAAAATCCCCTAAAAAAACATATTCGTTCCGCGATTAAGACCGAAGATGTTATTAGCGGGACATTGGCCGACGGCAAGAAATACATTGTCCGTATCCCCGAGAATGATACCGATATTTTAAAGGTTTTACGAGAAGACGTGCCGGAGTTCCTGATAAAGCCGCCGCGTACTTTCTTAACTAATCTTTTCTATTCGCTTGGTCCAATGCTTTTGTTTATTCTTTTTATCTGGTATTTTGGCTACCGCAATGCTCAGACCGGAGGCGGACGAATCTGGTCGTTCGGAAAAAGCCGGGCTCGGCTTATTACCAGCGACCATATGAAGATTACCTTTAATGACGTTGCGGGTGTGGATGAGGCTAAAGAAGAGTTAAAGGAGGTAATTGAATTTCTTAAAGATCCGAAAAAGTTCCAGAAATTAGGGGGAAAAATTCCTAAAGGTGTGCTGCTTGTTGGTGCCCCGGGTACAGGTAAGACCCTTTTAGCCAAGGCCGTAAGCGGAGAGGCAGGGGTACCCTTCTTTAGCATTTCGGGCTCTGACTTTGTGGAATTATTTGTGGGCATAGGAGCAAGCCGGGTGCGGGATTTATTTGAACAGGCCAAGCGTTTTGCCAAACAGAGCGGGAAAGGCTGCATTATATTTATTGATGAGATTGATGCCGTCGGAAGGCAGCGGTTTTCCGGAATCGGCGGCGGACATGACGAACGCGAACAGACGCTCAATGCGCTCTTGGTTGAGATGGACGGATTCAATACCGAGCAGGGAGTAACCCTGATTGCCGCTACTAACCGTCCGGATGTCTTGGACCCTGCACTATTGAGGCCCGGACGCTTTGACCGCTTGATTGTAATTGAAAGACCGGACATCAACGGCCGGGAGGCCATCCTTAAGGTGCATATAAAGAATATAAAGTTGGGGCCGGAGGTTAATTTGAAAGACATAGCCCGCAAGACTCCTGGATTTTCCGGTGCGGACCTTGCGAACTTGGCTAATGAGGCGGCGCTCCTGGCAGCACGGAATAATAAAGAAGCCGTGGATATTAAGGATTTAAACGAAGCCATAGAACGTGTCGTGGCGGGTCCGGAAAGGAAGTCGCGGGTAATCAGTAAAGAAGAGAAACAACGCATCGCCTATCATGAGGCAGGACACGCCTTGATTTCCTTCGTGATTCCGGGACCAACCAAGCCTTTGAAGGTGACCATACTGCCGCGGGGGATTTCTCTGGGGCACACGATGGATTTTCCGTCAGAAGATAGATATCTGCATACCCGGAAGGAACTCTTGCGCCAGATTACTATCTTTATGGGTGGTCGGGCCAGCGAAGAATTGGTTTTCGACGATATTTCAACCGGTGCCCAGAATGACTTGATGCAGGCGACCGAGATTGCGCGGACGATGGTAACCAAGCTGGGAATGAGCGAAAAATTAGGCCACTTGACTTTTGGCCGGGAAGAGCAGCAGATATTCCTGGGCCGGGATTTGTTTGAGGAGAAAAATTATAGCGACCAGACCGCTCTTGTGATTGACCAGGAGATAAGTTTGATTATTGATACATGCTACTCGAGGGCAAGGGAGGAATTAACCAGCCGCAAAGAGAAACTTAAGCTCCTTGCCGAAACACTGCTGGAAAAAGAAGTTTTGGAAGGAGAAGAAGTTAAAAAGCTTCTGGGCCTAGAAACTTCCGAGACAACCAAAGATGAAAATAAGGTTGCTACAGGTTAGAGAGAAAGAAGAAATAGTGTCCCAGATGCGCGCCTTGAAAGTGGATGAGGCGGGTATTAAAATTATGTCAGACAAGGCAGTTTTTTCGGTGCTCAAAATCGAAGATATCCCGGGACTTCTCGCCAATGTTTTGAAGCAGGAAATGCTTTCACTAGGGGGGGAGGTAGCAGTCCCCCGGGATGTAATCACGGGAAAACTGAAACGGACCGATTGCTTAGTCTTCGGGACGAAGTCGGAGTATACAAAACTTCTGGAAAAATTGCGGCATCAGCCATGGGGCCTAGATAAACTGGCCATGGAATTAAAAACATTGTTGGAGAATGCGCAGAGGAGCACCTGGAGAATGAAGGCCGGAAGATTTAACCTGAATCTGGGTGAAAAGACCTGCGTTATGGGAGTTTTGAATGTTACGCCGGATTCATTCAGTGACGCAGGCCTGTTTTTTAAGCCCTCCCAGGCTATTGAACGGGCTTTGGAATTGGAAAAAGATGGTGCGGATATCTTGGATATCGGAGGAGAGTCGAGCCGGCCAGGGGCAAAGACTGTTAGGGTTAAGGAAGAACTGAAGCGGGTGATTCCGGTTATCAAAATATTGGCTAAAAGACTCAACATTCCTATTTCCATCGATACCCGTAAATCTGAAGTAGCAAGGCAGGCAATTGAGGCCGGGGCATCCATGGTTAACGATGTGAGCGGTCTGCGTTACGATCCTGAAATGAAAAAAACAGTAGCTTGTTTAAATGTGCCCGTAGTAATCATGCATATGAAAGGAACCCCCCGGACTATGCAGAAGTCTGCCGCATATAAATCTTTGATTTCAAATATAGTCGATTATCTAAGATGCGGAATTGAAATGGCAACTGAATCCGGGATTTGCCGTGAGAATATTATTGTTGACCCCGGCATAGGTTTTGGCAAAACCGTCGAGCATAATTTATTTATTCTGAAGAACCTCTCGGAATTTAAGGTTCTGGGCCGGCCTATTCTGGTAGGGACCTCGCGCAAATCCTTTATGGGTAAAATTCTGAATGTCGAGGTCAACGCGAGACTCTGCGGTACCCTATCCAGCTCAAGCGTCGCTATTATTAACGGTGCGCAGATCTTGCGGGCTCACGATGTGAAAGAAGTAAAGCAGGCAGCAAAGTTGGTCGATTCAATAATTAAATCAAATGTCTAAGCTCTATCCTTACCTGCATTATTTAAAACCGGTTGTTGAAATAGTTTTTCTCTGGTTTGTCTTTTATAACATCCTCAATTTTATACGCGGGACCCGGGCCCTCCATGTCCTGAAAGCGCTGGTCTTTCTTTTGGTGATATTTATTATTGCCCAGCGGCTGCGTCTGGAAACGATTACCTGGATTCTCAATAAATTATTCGCTATTTCCGTAATGGCTATCCTTATTATTTTCCAGCCTGAGCTCAGGCGCGGGCTAATGCGTCTGGGAGCAGGGCACCTGCTGGGTGTTTTTATCCATGAAGAGAAAAACTGGGAAGAATTGCTCAGGGCGGTGATTAATCTTTCTCAGAAGAAAATAGGTTGTCTTATCGCAATACAGAAAGAAATCGGGTTCAAGCCTTATATCGAGAGCGCAGTTGCTATGGACTCGCTGATAAGTGAAGAGTTAATTGAAGCTGTGTTTAAGCCGGGAGGACCTTTGCACGATGGGGGAATGATTATTGAGGGGACAAGAATTTCCGCTGCGGGATGCCTTTTCCCTTTAACCAGCAATCCTCACGTATCTAAGACCTTGGGAACGCGTCACCGCGCTGCCCTGGGCTTGACTGAAGAATCGGATTGTTTAGCGATTGTGGTATCCGAAGAAAACGGTTTAATCTCATTAGCCCAAAAGGGCGTTTTAAGGCGGGATGTTGACGAAGAAACGCTGCATAAAATTTTAGAAGAGCTGTATCGGCCCAGAGTTAAAAAAAGGCTGTTTGGGCATAATAGGCACTGACTATTCCAGGCATGAATAAGAATTTTTTGTCCAATAATTTTGTTTTAAAACTGGTTTCTTTGGGTTTGGCCATCCTTTCCTGGGTTTATATTGACAGTGAAATTGTTCAGACGAGGGAGAAAGAAAAAGTAACCCTGGTTTGGGATAAAGAGTTGAACCTGGAAATCAGGGAAATGCCTATCAAGGCAAATATTAAAGGAAGCCCTCCTTCGGGGTATAGTTATAAGGAGGAGGATTTGGTGGTGAATCCATCCCGTTGCACTGTGGTGGGAAAGAAATTGATCTTAGATAGCATCGAGTCCATCGAAACCGAACCCGTGGATATCCGAAAACTAACCAAGACAACTCTGGCCAAGGTTTCACTGCATCCCGTATCCAATCTGATTATTCCTGAAGGAGAGGTAGAGTTGATTATTCCAGTCGAAAAAGTGAGGAAATAACCGTGGTCAAATTAGGAGTGAACATCGACCATGTAGCGACTCTACGCCAGGCGCGTCGAGGCAGGGAACCGGATCCCGTCTGGGCGGCAGCAATTTGTGAGCTGGCGGGTAGTAACAGCATTGTGGTGCATTTAAGAGAGGACCGGCGCCATATCAACGACCGTGATTTGCGCCTCTTGAGGCATACGGTAAAGACAAAACTTAACTTGGAGATGTCCGTAAACGAGGAAATTGTGAATATTGCCTGTGAAGTAAAGCCCGATCAGGCAACACTGGTTCCCGAGAAGAGAGAAGAGATTACCACCGAAGGTGGCTTGGATGTGGTTTCTGGCTTTTCACAAATTCAAGACGTGGTGAGGAAACTTCAGGCTCAAGGGATAGCGGTGAGTTTATTCATTAACCCTAATGAGTCTCAGATCAGAAAGTCAAAAGAAGCAGGAGCCCAGTTTATCGAGCTGCATACCGGAGAATATGCGCATGCGAAAACAGAGGTAGAACAAGAGCCGGAATTGTTGCGTTTGATTCAGGCAACCCAGCTTGCCCAAGGGCTAGATTTAAGGGTTAATGCCGGCCACGGCCTGAATTATATTAATACTCGCAATATAGCCAGAATAGTCGGAATCGAAGAATTAAATATCGGCCATGCGATAATTGCCCGGGCGGTTTTTGTGGGATTGGAACGAGCGGTCCGGGAAATGCTGGAGTTGTTGGGTTAAATTCGCACTTATAAGTTACGCTCCTTGCAGTCGCGTAACTTATGTGCTCATTTATCATGAAGATTGGGACCGGTGTAGATTTAATTGAGGTTAAACGCATTAAAGAAGCACTCAGTAAATGGCAAAGCCGTTTTTTGAATAAAATTTTTACCCGGCGCGAAATCAATTACGCAAACGGTAAAAGATATTATTTTGAAAATTTAGCAGCTAGGTTTGCGGCAAAAGAAGCGGTGTTTAAAGCGATCGGTAATTTAAATTTAAGGTGGCAGGATATTGAGGTGTTGAACAATGGAGAAGGTAAACCCATTGTTTATTTGAACAAAAAGGCCCAGGCCTTAGTTGAAAAAGAAAGAATTCAAGAAATAAATATCAGCCTTACCCATACTAAAGAATACGCAGTTGCCCAGGCGGTAGTTCTAAGAGAATGAAGATAGAAAAGGAATTAGCAGCTCTTTTGCCTCGTCGAACAAAAGATAGCCATAAAGGTGATTATGGGCATGTTTTTGTTTTGGCTGGCTCAACGGGATTGACAGGAGCCGCAGCTTTGTGTTCACAAGCCGTTCTCTTGGCAGGAGCGGGATTGGTTACCTTAGGCATTCCGGAGGGTTTGAGCCAGGTTATGGCAGTAAAATTGACCGAGGTGATGACTAAGCCGCTTCCCCAGACCCAAAGCGGAAGTTTGAGTTTAAAAGCAGAAGATGAAATTTTGTCTTTTCAAGAAAAATGCGATTGCTTGATCATTGGACCTGGTTTATCCAGGAACCCTGAAACTGCTAAATTGGTGAGGACACTCCTTGCTGAGATTGATAAGCCAGTTGTTTTAGATGCTGACGGCGTTAATGCCCTGATCGGTAATTTAAGATTCCTGAAAAAGAGAAAGGCCGACGTTATTCTTACTCCGCACCTAGTAGAGTTCTCCAGAATTATTGATAAATCCCCTGACGAGGTTAAGAGAAATCGAATTGCCCTTGCCAAAAAATTCATCATGTATTATAATACGGTGCTTGTTTTGAAAGGTTTTCAGACGATTGTTGCAGAAAGGGAAAGAGATTTTTATATTAATCAGACCGGAAACCCTGGAATGGCTACAGCAGGAAGCGGGGATGTTCTTACAGGCATGATCTGCGGTTTTCTTGCCCAGGGGCTCGAACTGTTTAAGGCAGCAAAACTGGGTGTGTTTTTGCATGGTTTAGCCGGAGATTTAGCAGCAAAAGAGAAAACCGAATACAGCTTAATTGCTTCGGATATTTTACGAAATATTCCCAAGGCAATAAAAATATTGCTAAACTGTTAAACTGCTATATTGTTATATTGTTGTTGAGCAGAAACAATGTAGTAATATAATAATTGTTTTTATGTGCCCGCGTAGCTCAGTAGGTAGAGCAGCGGTTTTGTAAACCGCGGGTCGGGGGTTCGATTCCCTCTGCGGGCTTTTTTTAAACTGCAACCCCCGACAAGGGGTGTCTGAGGGGAAGAACTTCCCCTCAGGCTTAGGGGAGAACAGCGAAGCGTTAGGAGGGGACTAGTCCCCTCCTAAGGAGCCGAGCGTAGCGAAGCGACGGGTCGGGGGTTCGAATCCCTCTGCGGGCTCCAGTAAACCCGGATTTTGCCTGCCCGCAACAGGCGGGCGAAGCAAAATCCGCCCGAAGGGCCGACAGATTAAATCCGACCAGCCAGAGGGCAGTGGTTTGGCTTCCAATAGCCAAACCCAGAGGATTTAATCTTGCTCGTCGGGGTAGGCCACATACCGCCTATTTAGTAAGCGGTATGTGGACACCCAAACAAATTTCTAATCCAGAAAGGATAGACCTTCCTAATCCTTATAAAGGAAGGGTCTAATGCAAAATTTGGGATAAATTTTATCGGGATCGCCGACTCTATTTGGCATAGGGCATATCGCAAATCGCGTATCGTTTTTACGATAAGCTATAAGCAATAGGCTATTAACCATTAGCTAAAAAAGGGCAGGTGGCCGAGGGGACAATGGAGTTATGTTAAAAATAAAAAGTAATCCCCAATTAATTGAGAAATTGTATTGGGAAGATGGACTTTCTATATCTAAGATTGCTAGGAGACTTAATTTAAATTCCTCATCAGTGTTGAAAAGGATGCGTAAATATGGTATCAATAGGCGAACATTAACAGAGAGCAGCTACATTGCTTATAGAGATAAACCGAAGTTTAAAATAAAGGAAAGTCTAACCCATAACGATGAGAAATTGAAAATAGCTGGAGTTATGCTTTATTGGGCTGAAGGCAATAAGACAAATGATGTAGTTGATTTTGCTAATAGTGACCCAGTAATGATTCAGATATTTTTGGAGTTTCTAAGAAGAATATGTGGAATTTCCGATGAGAGGTTGAGAGTTTTCCTGTATGCTTACTCTTCTCAGAATATAGAAATACTTAAGGAATATTGGTCAAAATTATTAGCCATCCCCGAAAAACAATTCACCAAACCCTATATACGAAAAGATAATAAAAATTTTAGGAATAGAAAAATGCTTTATGGTTTAATTCACCTTAGGTATAATGATAAGCGTTTATTTGAAACTATCCTTGGATGGATAGATGAGCTAAAGAATACTGTTCTTTGAATAAATGGGCAGGTGGCCGAGGGGACAATGGCACCAGACTGTAGAGATTGCAGCGCCTCACCGAAAGGTGGAGTGGAAAAGTAGGTGAATTCAGGGAAACCCTCAAGAATTTGGGGTAATCCTGAGCCAAGCCCCACTCTTAACAGAAAGTGTGGGGAAGGTGCAGAGACTAAGCGCCTACCACCTACGACCGTTAGGTTAAGGTGATGAGATAGTCCAAGCCTCAGGGTAACTTGAGGGCACTTGAAATCTGGCGGCGAAGCCTACGGAGGTTCGAATCCTTCCCTGCCCATTCTTCTACGCCCTTCAATAAGTAAATCATGGTAGGGCTTCGTAGAAACAAAGGAAATATAAATCCGAATAAAATTTGGGTTATTCAAAAATTTTATTCCTCTTAAAATACGATTCACAATAATTTTGACGCGGGAGTAGTTTCCCGCCCATCATATACGAATGAGGCGGGATCCCACATCGTCATCGTAAGTAGATGGATGCGGGGCAAGCTATAAAAATGCGGGAGTAGTTCAATGGTAGAACACAAGCCTTCCAAGTTTGTTATGAGGGTTCGATTCCCTTCTCCCGCTTTGTTACGATATTATTAAGGGAATCGAAGGGCTGCCAGCGCGACGAATAAGGAGCGCTGCTTGGCAGGGGCAGCGAGATGTGAGCTGCCTGACCGACGACGAGCAAGCGAGGAGGAGAATCGAGCGCCGAGCAGAGCGAGGGAAAGCAAGCGCCATGATAATGGTGCGCAGCGAAAGCGAGCGGGCGGCAACCCGAAGACGATGATAGTCGGCTGAGGGTGCCGATTCCCTTCTCCCGCTTAAAAAATTTTGTTGTGATTGTAAGCTAAGGAGGAACAAAATTTTTTAAAGAAAATACTTGACAAAATTTAGAAATATTGTATAATTGAGTTTTATTCAGGTTCATTTTAGAGCAAATGTAAATTTTTTCTGCGAAAAAATTTTACGCCCTTGTAGCTCAGTAGGTAGAGCACGTCGTTGGTAACGACGGGGTCACCGGTTCAATTCCGGTCGAGGGCTCTGAAATCGCGGAACCACGCGGAACATTACGCAGAACCACGCACAACCAGTATTGCATAGTTCCGCGTAAAGTTTAGCGTAGTTCAGCGCTAAACGTATTGGTGGGAGGGTGATTATGGCCAAGGAGAAATTTGAGCGTACGAAGCCGCACGT
>Ga0105164_10003047_pt1 | contig 10217 bp, 16 predicted proteins | sample VDWuncwatermetaG_FD_89674 | JGI IMG/M metagenome (GOLD analysis project Ga0105164, IMG submission 89674) | Wastewater microbial communities from Netherlands to study Microbial Dark Matter (Phase II) - VDW unchlorinated drinking water | ecosystem: Environmental > Aquatic > Freshwater > Drinking... | reverse complement strand
GTATCTTGGCGCTAAATTTGTTATGGAACTCAATTGCTTTTGTATTTCTGGGTCATTCTCATTGCCATAAGAAACAAGTATTTTATCCAAGTCGCGTATCACATAATTTACATAATCTGCAAACTCGCTACTTGGCTGGCCATTGACATAAAACTTCAGCTTCTTTTCATTTTCATTGCAATAACTTTGGCTTTCAAGAACAACGCAATTATTGTTTATGTCGCCTTTCAATGATTTAAAAAGCTGCCCGATTGTCATGCCTGTCGCATGAATATGCACAACATCCCCAAGCCCTTCTTCAAAATGTATGAAGCTTGTTGTTAGCTGGTATTTGCGTTGCGAGAAATCAATTGATTGCCCGTTTATGTAAACTTTAACATCTGCATGGATATGTGTTGAAGCAAGCGGGCCTATTCCACTCAATAAATGCAATTGATTGTTTTCTTTTACAATATTATTCAACTGGCTTAACAATGCTGCTTTTGAAAGCCACTGCCACATAAATAGCATTATCAAAACCAAAATCAATGCAGAAAAAAACAAATCTTTTTTTCTCATCGCTGCTCATTTATTGCGCTTGGGTTTTTTGCTGCTTGACAACCTGGTTTATTGCCAAATCCTTGTAAGCACCAAGGGACTGCAATATCCTGAAAACATAGTAACCATTTTTCTCAACAGAGTAGAACTGCTTCAAAAACTGGCTTGAAGGATAAACGCTGATTTCATCAGACAATATTACTGCAGGAACTTTTGTTATGTTGTAAGCTGCAATCAGCTCTTTTCCTTTTGCATCGCTTACGTCAAATGTTTCCTCTTTGCCAAGCTTTACGGCAAAGCTTTGCGGGTTTGTAAGTATTTCCCTGTGCAGGTTCACGTCATAGCAATCAGCACAGCTTTTATCAATCAGGTAAGTTATGTCAACAACTCCTCTTAATTTTCCAGTTGTGAGATTAATAAAAGGCGGATTAGCCAACCTTAAAACATAAGAGCCATCAATTTCCTTGCTTCCAACCTGAGGCCATGCCTTTTGCATTAAGTCATAGGCAGCAGCATCTTTAGACAATATTATTGTTGGCACAAACCCGATATTATATTTTTTTATCAAATCTTTTCCTTCATCATTTCCTGGCGTGATATTTTTTTGCTCGGAAATCCTGATTCCTGCCGCTTTAATCTGCGTTATCAAGGAATTTATGTCCCTGCATTGTGTGCATTGAGGATCCTGCAAAATGTATAAGGCAACTTTTCCCTCTATTTTTCCAGTCACAGCATTTGTATAAGGCGGCTGCGGCTGTGCAAACAGCAAAGCATCTTCATTCTTCACAAGCCCTTGTATATTCACTTTATCAATCTCTCCTGTGACAATCACACTTGGCACTTTTGCAATTTTATATTTGTTTATCAACTCTTTTCCTTTGGCAGAATCAAACTCATAAGCAGTTTCTTTTGTAACATTTAATTTAACATTTCTTATATGGCCAACAATTGTTGAAATGTCAAAACAATCGCTGCATTTGGAATTTTTAATGATAGCAAGCTCAATTTTTGCAGGTTTGCTCACTTCTTTCGCAGCTTCTGTGCTCTTTTTCAATTCGCTGTTTAAATTGAATGTAAGAATAATATTAATAACCGAAATAATTCCAAGAAAAATAGTCAATCCAATAAAAATATTATAAAGATTAAATTTTTTAGATAAATTTTTTTTAGGCGCCATAAAACCTCATAACTTGCATCCTGTCAATGCCGCTAGTTTGTCAAATGACTGCGCATTCTCGTACCATGCCCCATTAATGACCCACGTTGGAGTTTTTTTGATGCCGGGCAGCTCATTAAATTCGTGATAGTTTATGTAATTGAATGATTTTCCAAACATCGCCTTTTGCCCTTGCGTGAAATGACACCATGACATTGCGCCGTACATTACAGCGCCTTTTTGAGTCAGGCATTTTGCAAAATTGTCGTATTCGCCTGGCTTGTTGATTGAGTAAACAGAGTAAGCGGCAACCGCCAGGATGATAACACCGATTGCCGACGCAATGACATAATATTTTGATTTGCTCGATTTAAGCTGATGTTCATGTAATTGCTTCTGATGCTCAAGGCGCTGCTCATATTCTTTTTGGGCTTCGTGGCTCTCCTGCCTTAGTTTTTCCAGCCTAATCTTTCTCTTTTCCCTTTTTGTAAGCTCCATTTTAGTTTAATGAGAGTACCTACAATGCAGAGTTTGCTGAACCCAATGATTTGACTGGCGTGTCTTTGTAATCACCGCTTGGAGCTACCCCGCAGCCGCCACCAACATATTGACCCTGTTGCTGCGGCTGACCTTGCGGCTGGTTGTATGCAGCATATCCTGTTCCTGTTTGACTGGATGTGCATCCAACCAAAAAAACACTAAAAACTAAAACTGCCAATATTGCTGTTTTTACATTCATTTTCAAAAACCCCCTTTATCGTTAACATCCGCCTACTTGGCTTGGAAGGTTGTCCAAGCTTGATGGAAGTGCATTGCCAGAGCTTTGAGCCGGAGCGCTTCCTATGCTGACCTTGCCTGCGCTTATGCTTGCTTTCAAGCTGCTAAGCTGAATTGCCTGAACCGCTGTCAGCAATACCAAAACAACAAGCACAATCACAATAATTACATTCCTGTTCATTTTTGTTCCTCCTAAGTTTACTTAAAAATTTTAATTTTTAAGTTCCCAAAAACCTCCTAGGTTTTTTAGGATATTTAATTATTTATAAAGATTTGGATTAATTTTTTATTTTTTGTTGCTTTTTATTTGCATAAATCTTTTTTTAACATCCGCCAACTTGATTCGGCAAATTGTTCAATGTCGCAGCTACATCGCTTGAGCTTGGAGTATTGGTGCCTGTTGCAGCCGCCGGCACCTTAGAGTCCTTGGTGTTTGCATCAAGAAGCAATGCTTTGATGTCTGGTGTGTATTGCCCTGTTTGTGATTCCTGCACATACCTTTGCAGCATTTGCTTCGGGAAGAACATGACTTTCCATTCTGCCAATGAATGCATTATTTCATCATCGCTTAACTGGGGATAGTTCTTGACAAGGTATGCAAGCAAGCCCCTTGTTGCCCATGAATGCTGGCAGCCGCATGTTGGCTGCCCATTCTTTGTTACTGCCGTGTTTGCTCCACAGCAGAACTCACACCCCATTGTGGGTATTGTACCTATCTTTATGTATCTTGCTTTTTCCTCTGGCGATAACTGGATTTTGTTTTTTCCATATGCCGGATCAAGCTGGGCTATTATGTCCAAGCTTCTGATTGGGTCATCAAATGAAACCCCTAGGCCTTCGCTGTAAAATCTTGTGCCTTTTGGGATAAGCGACAAAGCGTCTTTTGTAGGATCGCCGGTCAACGAAACTGTTTTTGTTGATGTTGACTTGAAATTTAATCCGCTGTTAAAGCCAATGAGCGCAGATGCCTGTGAAATCTGGACTTGATTGAAGATTATAAGCACTGCAACCAAAGCAACAATTCCGTAGCTTAATTTCTCCATTAAAGTGAATGGGGCAGTTTTTTGTGCTTTAGTATGATGAGCTTCTGTGTGCTTTTCATGCGCTTGATGCTGCTCTTTTCCCATAAACATCCAAAAAATCAAGCCAACCAATGCCAAAATAAAAACTATAGAAACATAAATGAGATAACTGCCCTGCAAAAGCCTGTAGAACTGGTATTGGCTGAAAATCAATATGCCGCTTACCAATACGACTAAAAATATTATTACCTTGTCCAGCAATTCGGTATCTTTGTCCATTATTTCATAATTAATTTGCCTTGGTATATATATTTTACTTGAAAAACAATCTATTATATAAATCCTGTTTTGAGCAAAAAGGGCTTAAAATCGTTTATTAACGTTCATAAAGGTTTATTTGAGGTTTTTGGCTTTATTCAACAAAAAATAACCCACAATAAAAACAAAAATTAAAAATGCAATCAATCCAACAATGTTTATATAGGGTATCCCAAACAGTTTGCCCTCAAAGATATATGCATAGACAGATATCCTTAATGGGTCAAGTGTATTTATCACGTTTGTCCCGTTGAAAATTATAAAAGTCAAGCCAGAACCAATCAGCAAAATTCCTGCAATAATTTTTGTTGTGTGAATGAAAAATGTCCTGCCAAAAATTTTTATTTCAAACTCTTTGCCCTTGAGCCACGCTTTCTGCGTCAAGTTGTATTTGTCAAACAGGATTGAAAGCAAAAATAAAGGCACAAACAGCCCAAGCGAGTAGAAAAACAACAGGGCAGCTGAATAAAAATAATTATGGAATGTGGATGCTATCAATAATATTCCTGCAAGCACAGGCCCGAGGCACGCGCTCCATCCAAGCCCGAAAAGTATGCCAAACAAAAATATTCCGGAAATGTCGTGCCCTGTTTTCCTGTCAATTTTTATAAAATTAAATCCAATCCCTAGAATTGTCATTATTCCAAAAATAATTAATAGAACGCCTGCAATAAATATCAAAGATTTTGTGCTTGCAAACTGGATTGATGTCAATGTTTCTCCTACGGCAGCAGCAAAAATCCCAAGCACCATAAAAATCAAGGAGAAGCCGGCAAAAAAAACTAGGGTCATTTTCGTGATTTCCTTTTTTTCCTTGAATGTGTAGGCAAAGAAAGCAGGAAGAATTGCAAGGGTGCACGGAAGCAGGACGCTTATCATTCCGCCGACAAATGCGACAAAAAATGAAAGATTTTGGAGATAAAAAATCGCCTGCTGCTGGTTGTACTGCTGTATTTTTTCCAGTCCGGACTGTGAAAAAGAGAAGGGTATTAATAACAGGAAAACTGAAACCAAAATTAAATTTTGTTTTTTCATTTTGAATGCAACGAGGCAAAATTTGTTATAGAGTTTAATTGATTTCGAATTTGCTCTTCATTTTCATCGCCATAACTTATTAAAATTTTATCCAAATCTTTAAATACATAATTTTCAAAGTCATTATTTTCTTTTCCATTAATAAAGAACTTTAGCTTTTTATTGCCGTCATTGCAGAATTTTTGTTGAGTTTCTAAAGTGATACAATCTTTATTGAAATCCATTCCTATGCTTCTGAAGAATATCCATAAAGGAACTCCAGTTGCATGTATGTGCAGAACTCCGGAAGCGTCTTGCTTGTTTTGGTTATCATCTAAATGTAAGAAACCACTTTTCATATAATATTTGTTTTCTGCAAAATCTATTGAGTGGCCATTTACAAAAACTTTAAAGTCAGCATGTATATGCTGCGAGCCAAGATTTCCTATATTTGCTTTTGATGCCATGCCATTTTTCATGATAGATTCATCAAATGAAGCGAAAGACGTGGTGGAACTCATTTGAACAGTTTTCTGGCTCTCGGTTAGGAACCAATCTTTGGTTGCATAAACAAGCAGTCCTGCAGTTGCAATCAATATAAGGGCTAAAGCAATGTTCATTACATAGTTTTTTTCACCGTCTGCCATTCTCGTCACTTCTTGCTGTTTAATATCCCTACTGATGATTTTGTGATTTGCATGTTGCAGCTTTTGTATTTATTGCACCATTCTTCACATTTCATTGCTGTTTTCCTGTCTTTGTAAGCAAAATTGCATTCTGCACATATGTAATAAGTTTTGTTGTTTTTAGATATTGGTTTTACCATTTTTAGCCAAAACTTACAACCTTGTCAGACTCCTCAACTATTTTCAGCATATCTTCCATTGCGGAAACAGGGCAAATGCCAATTTCTTTTTCCCTTAATTTCAAGCAAGCCCCGCAAGCAAGAATTATGCCATTGTTTTTTATAAACTTTTTAATAGAGCCTTCAAGCAAAGGAAATTTATCATCTTTCACGTTTTCAAGCTCAACACCTTTTCCGAGCAAAAATATCTTGACAGAATGATTATTTTTAAGCGCTTCATTGCAAAACCTAAAACAATTCCATACAGTTTCTGGCTCATTTGTGTTTAGGATTACACCTATTTTCATTTTTTGGTTTATTTCACTTCTATATCCAGCTTTATAGGATTTGTAAGGCAATAAACTCCAGGGCATCTTTCCTTAGCCAATTGCTCTGTTTCTTTTATCTTATCTTTATCAACATCATTAACTTCTACAAGCAATTTAACCCTCTCTACAACTGGCTCATCGCTTAATCCTAATGCTTTTGATAAGTTCACTTTATTTTCAGCAGAAACCTTTAATTTTTTTAATTTAATACCTTTCTCTGCTGCTATCGAAGCGAATGTCTGGGCAAAGCAAGCTGCTAATCCAAATAAGCAGTATTGCACAGGATCTGGTTTGATGCCATTGCCGCCTAAAAATGGCGGAGCATCTGCTTCTACAATAGTGCTTCCATTTGCATGCTCTAAAGTTGACGTAAATTGTGCTTTTCCATCTTCCAGATTCCAAGTACCTTCCACTCTTTTAACTTTTAGTGCTTTACCCTTGTCTTTCTTAACCTCTTCAACAAAAGCGCCTGCTTTTTCCATATCAACATTGTTTATTTTCATTTTTTGTCACCCTTCTTTCTAAATATAATGTACATGAAGATTTGACTGGCTCCCCAAGGAGTTAAATGCTCCTCTTCAAAACTTTTTAGATGCTTAAAATCGCTAAACAATTCTTTTATGGAATCTTCAGAGTACTGCTTTATGTCCAGCCCGCTGCACCTTTTTGGCCCATTCTCTGAAAATGTTGAAAGAATTAAGTAACCATTTGTTTTTAAGAGTCTTCTTACTACTTCTACATATTTATTAATATCCTCTTCTCTTGTTAAGAAATGAAGCACAGCCCTGTCATGCCAAATATCATATCTATCACTTGTCTCAAACTCTCTTAAATCAGACACTATCCATTTAACAGCATCTGCCCTATTCCCTAGCCTTTTCTTTGCTTTTTCCAACGCCACAGAAGATACGTCCAATACAGTTATGTTCCTAAAACCAAGAGCAAGAAGATTATCCACAAGCTTTGAATCTCCAGCGCCAATGTCAATAATACCAGCATTTTTTCCCAGACCAACCTCGGCTATCAAATTAAGTGATGTTGTGGGTTTTTCCTGATACCAGCTTACTTCATTGGGCTTTTTTGTTTGATAAATGCTTTCCCAGTGTTCTTTTGCTTCATACGTCATTTTTTGCTGCCTTTATTTTTCATATTTTTCCATAATTTTAGAATCCAGAGATAAACTAAGATTATTAGTCCAATCAATAAAATTATATAGAGGATATTTATAAAGTTCCAATAACCAAAGCCATATCCATAGTTTCCCATCATTCCATAGCCCATATTGCCTCCCATCATCATGCTCATCATTCCTCCATTCATCATGCCAGAACCCATCATTCCATCTTCGCCACAGTATATATTCCTAGCGAGGTTGATATGAAACTGCTTTTCATTTTCAGAATCTTCTTTTAACCCCATCATTTTATGCATTAGTTCATGTAATTTTCCCGGGTGCATTTGTTCCATATAATATTCGCCGATTATTTCTAGCTGGGAATCAGATAAGCTTTTGCAATTGGCTTTTGAATCTATCAGGCTTTTAGCTTCATTAAGTTCTTGTTGAGTTATAGCACTAACTAAACTTAAATTTGTCAATAAAATGATAACTACAATATATAATATTATTTTTTTCATTTTTGCTCACCCCGCATTTTTGTAGATTTATCATAAACATACCATCCAATACTAAAAACAACTAAAATTCCCCCAATAATCCAAAAAATATAGTTAAACTGCTGCAATTGCTGAAATGGAATTCCTGCTATAATCAAACCAGAGTTGAATAAAAGCATTTTATTTGAGAGATGAATTATTTTTTTATAGTTCAATGCCAGCATAATTATTAATAATGAAACTGCAAATATCCAGAATGGAACTGCAACTTTAGTTAAGAAAAGCAGAGGCATTCCAGCGACTGTAAAGCCGAGAAATGTAAGGAAAGTGACTAATGCTAAGCAAGCGTTATGGCAAACTTGATAGCTGCCAAGAAAGCTTAAGCTGCCTGTCAAACTTCCCGTTGCTCCAAGTATTTTTTCTTTGATGTTTAAACTCATTTTATTATTTTTTAATTGTTAGATTTAAAAAAATCAAATTATCAGCATATCGCCACAGCACCTATGGTGTCAAGCTGCTCTAATGTTTTTTCGCTGTAATCATTTTGCTTTAACTTCCGTATAGCTTCCTTGCTCATCTGCTCAAGCTCATCCAAGCTGTTGTAGAACTGCGGATAAGCTTTTCTTTTTGCTTCGACATTTTTAACCCATGAATCATAGCCGTCCTCGATAGGTTTTAACTGGCTTTTTGCATAATCCATGTCTCCATGCTTTACGAACAGAGAAACATGCCATAACTCGTGCGGGATGCAAGGAACATCTTCGCCGGTTTTTATATACTCTCTAAAGTAAAGTGTTTCATGCAAAAGATGCTGGCTCTCATTATGATCAACAAGCCACTTGATTTCTTCCACATAATCTTCAGCGATTTTATCGCCTTTGGTTAATGCCCCTAGAACCTGCAAATCCCTGACAGTAATATTATTGTTTCCATTTTCATCCATAACACTCAGCTGCTCAATGCGGGTTATTTCATTGACTACATTTGGATTTCCTATGACTTTTGATTTTTGCAGTGAGCATGCGGCTAACAAAATGATAAAAATTGAAAGCACCGCAGCATAAGAAATATATTTTTTCATTATTCCAATTTTATTTTAGATTATATTTTTTATTAACAATAAAAATCTTAATGTACAATTATTTTTCCCTTCATGCCGCTGTGCCCAGCGCCGCAAAACACAGAGCAAAATGCCGTGAAACTTCCCTGCTTATCGGCTGTAAATTCTATTGTAACCGGATTGCCGGGATCAAGCCTTTCATTTATCCCATATTCTGGAATTGCAATTCCATGAGGCACATCTGTGCTTGTAACAATCAATCTTACTTTGTCGCCTTTGTTGACTTCAATTGTTGATGGCTCAAATGCAAATTGCTTTGCTGTCATTTTGAATTCCTTTACAGTCACTGCAGTTGAACCCTGAGAAGTGCTGTCGCTTGCTGCAACTGAAGTTGTTGCTGGAGTTTTTGTTGTTGGTGCGGCTGATGTTGTATCCGATGTTGTTGTATTAGGTAAAGCCGTTTGGATATTTTTTTGAACTTGATTAGTGCTAGTTTGTTGCTGCGGCACCGGAGTTCCTCCACCAACCAAATCCTGCGGATTCTGCTTAGCACAGGCACTGATTAATAGCATACTTACCAATAACAGTATAATTTCCTTTTTCATTTTACACCCCATAAATCGCATTTTTATATATAATTTAGCGTGAAAACATTAAGCTTATTAAACTTTATTTTTTCAGGAAACGGCTTAAATTGCCTGATTTCCGTTCACAGAGAATTATTTGGGGTTTTTGCTTTAATCATGCATAAACCACACCCAACAGCGAGCCGACAAAATAACCAACTAATGCTGCAAGTGTTCCAACAATTGCCATCTCCAAGCCTGATTTTTTCCAGTCGCCTATTGTGACTTTTGCTTTAACAGAGCCAACAATGAATAAAGCAGCTATGGACAAAACCAACGCATATGCCATACCCAATTTCACGTTGAATATGAAAAATGGAATAACTGGCACAAGCGAGCCAATAACCGCAGACGATCCCACAATGGCTGTGCTTTTTAGCGGCTTTTCATAGTCCTCTGGAAACATCTTTAACTCTTCAGCCATCATGGTTTCAAGCCACAATTTTTTGTTGGATGTTATTTTTTCCACAATAGCTTCAAGCTGCCTGCCCCTGAACCCTTTTTTGTAATAGATATTTTTTATTTCCTGCACTTCCATATGGGGAATTTCCCTTATCTCCTTTTTTTCCCTTTCAAGCTGGCTTTCATAGAATTCGTGCGCTGCCTTGGTGCTTGTATATGCGACAGCAGCCATCGAGATTGATTCTGCAAATGTCGTAACTAAACCTGAAATCAAGACAATTTTTGTGCTTTGCACTGCAGTTGCAACTCCAAGAACAAGCCCAAGGGTGTTGACAACGCCGTCCTGAAAACCCAGGATTGTGTCTCTTATATTTGAGCGGCTTAGTCCCTGGTGCCTTTCCACTTGATGTTTTTTAAGAGCTCTTTTCATCAGCAGAACTCATGTATTTTTGTTTTCATATTTAATTTTATTGAATTTTTATTTTTTCTTGCAGATAAACATGCAATGGTCTTTCTGG
>Ga0105164_10003046_pt1 | contig 10217 bp, 13 predicted proteins | sample VDWuncwatermetaG_FD_89674 | JGI IMG/M metagenome (GOLD analysis project Ga0105164, IMG submission 89674) | Wastewater microbial communities from Netherlands to study Microbial Dark Matter (Phase II) - VDW unchlorinated drinking water | ecosystem: Environmental > Aquatic > Freshwater > Drinking... | reverse complement strand
GAAATCATCCGTGGCTTTTATGACAGGTTTAAATTTCCTGAGCCGTTTGCTCTTCTCAACTTTCTGAGTTAGGTTATCTAATATATTTCGGATAATCTTCATTTAACTTTTTTTGCGTGGTTGGGCGTAAAGTTCCGCGTAGTTCCGCGATTCTAGAGTTCCTTGACCCCCCGATACTCCTCAATCCCCTTTAGATTAAAATATGGGAGAATGCATTGACTCTGGTCGCATCCCTGCATAATCAGTTTATCCTGGCCGTCTTTAATAATTTTTGCTAAAGGAATTTTAGAGGGGCAGGCATAGCTACATAACCCACACTGGATACAGTTAAAAATTTCATAATTCATCAGTGTTTCATCAATGAGTTCTTTTCTTACATATTTACTTAAAAGATGCGGGATAATATCAACAGGACAGACTTCTTCACAATAACTACAGGAAATACAAGGTCTTTCATCTCCGTGAAGGTTGGTATCGGTTTTTTTCTTTATCCCGGGAACTAACGAAGAAAAAAACGCATGAGAATAAGAGTCGTATCTTAGCCCGGTACGTAGAAAAGCCAGGAATTGCCGTTCCTTAGTTTCAGGTATAGCTATAATCTGGGAAAATGTCCGGTCTACAGGTAAAGACCAGTCATTTAAATTAACTCCCGTAAGTAAACTGTTTAGCACTACCCTCAGCGGTCTTGATTTATCGATACGTTCGCTAAACACATCAGAAAGAACTGTTCCTACGCGAACTCTCAGATGAACATTTTCTTTAAATCCCGGACCGCAGAGCCCAACGATTCTCTCAAGGAGCGGCTTACCCTCAACAACCGCATCGTAGACTGCTAAGACTGCCTGGACATTTAAAACCACCACCCCTATATTTGCCGCAGAATAACCAAAAGGAAACTTCTTATTCAAGATTGTAGGGATAAGGACTTCATCGTATCCCTGAGGATATTTGGGCTCTAAAGGATAAACTTCGAGCCAATCATAGCGAGAGGTAATTTTATTAGTTTCTTCGATAAGTTTATTTTTCTGGGTATTTAAGGCAAGATAAACTTTTGTATTAGGCATAATTTTCTTTAGAATTTTTAACCCTTCCCCAAAATGTAACAGGCGCTTACCGGAAAGCAATACCTCTAAAGAAATATTATATGGCTCAGAGCCCACTCCGTGAATAATGAGGCTTTCTACATCCTCCGGCATGATAATAGAGCTATAATATCTCGTAGGAATCCCTTCCCTGTCTAGAGAAGTGACGCCTGATAAATAAAGAATTTTCTCTAAAACAGCTCTCTCGAGCTTTTCCCAATCAGGGGTATGATTTTCCAAGAGCTGTATCTCTTGTGCGCCATCGGTTCGAATAGTAGCCATGGCCACATCGCGCTTGAAATAATTTACCCGCCGTATATCTTCAACCACTCCCGACACCGAAGCATGCACAGGCGTAGAAATCCCTTTTTCATTCTGGCCAATAATCTGACCGGCCAATACGCGGTCGCCTTTCTTAACTGTAGGATTAACTTCCATGCCAAATCCCTGGCGCAAAGGGATATCTACCCGTTTAGGAAGAGGCGCATCCATCAAAATACCTTGGGGCTGATTGGCAAAATTCCAGAACCAATAACCGCCTTTAAATGTCCGATTTGCCTTTAGCATCGTTCTCTAAAAATAATTCCTAAACACCGATAATCAATAATCAATTTCTCCGGTCTGAAGACGGAGTCTGCTTGAAATTGTACTTCGGCTTCGTCTCAGTATCCTCGCCGAGAATCCCGAGCGCCAGCGAGGGAATACTGAGCGGCCAAGCTCCATCCGCACCCTGTCCCTCGCGTTGCTCGGGATGGTTTGAGGCATGGTGAGCCTGTCGAACCGAATGGTGCGGTTTTGTGGCTGCGAATGTATAAAATCCCCGCAAATCTGCCTGCTGTGAAGATTATCGCGAATCCAGCCAAAATAAAAAACTGACCACCTATAAATGTTATTTATATATCGGGACCAAAAAAATATGTCAATTAAAATTATTTCAAGTCTAATTTATCTTTGTGCTCTTTGTATACGGGACAAGTCTCTTTTTCTAATCCGCTACACTTTTTTATCTCCCAGCAAGGTTTTTCGCCCAGGATATCCTTCACTCCCGCAATGTTGATCCTTTTTTCCTGCAATAAAAATTTGATATACTTCAGTAGCGCCAACTCATACTGGGAATAGAAGCGATTCTTGCCTATCCGCTGGGGTTTGATTAGGCCCTTACGCTCCCAGATTCTTAGGGTCGTGGGAGTAACGGACAAGAGTCTTGCTACAATGCCTATGGGGTATACCGGGGTTTTCTCTTCCATTCCACTATTGATCCAAAATAAGATTTTTCTTAGAGATAGAGTTGCGTTTACCCGCTCCTCGCTACGCTCGTCGCTGTTTACCGTGTACCGTTTACGGTAAACGAAACGATATTTAATTAACAAAGCACCATAGGTCACTCAACAATATCGCCGATAATCGGTTCTACCTTTATCCCCATCCGCTTGAGATAATTGATCCCTTTATCTAAATTCTTCTCCAAGCCATCAAGCTCTAAGACCATCTCCCCCACTGTCTCGGTTACCTTTGCCCGGCGGATGTTCGGTATTATATCAAATTTCTTGGCCATTTGAAAGGTTACGGGTTTCTTAATCCTGTCCTGGGGAAAGGTGAGCTTCACTATTCTTTTAGCCATATGCTTGCCTCCATTTATGCCTAAACAAGCTATCGTTTCATTTGACAGAACTGCTCGTAATCAATGAGTTTGGTAATCTTCGGTTTCTCAGAACAAACCAAGCAATCTTTATCCAGGGAAACCTTAACTATCCGAAATCCCGGCTCAAGTAAATTGCAGACTAAAAGCCGACCCACCAAAAGCTCTCCCATATTCAGAATATATTTTATCACTTCATTTGCCTGCAGTAAACCTAAAACACCGGGAATAACGCCTAGAATGCCTGCCTCTTGACAGGAAGGAACCAGCCCCGCAGGAGGCGGCTCAGGGAAAAGGCAGCGATAGCAGGGCCCTTTACCCGGAATAATCGTCATTATCTGGCCTTCGTAACGGAATACCCCGGCATGAAAAAGGGGCTTCTTCAAGAAGACGCAGGCATCGTTCATTAAATAACGGGTGGGAAAATTGTCCGAACCGTCCACCACTATATCGTAATCCTTGATTATATCTAAGGCATTTTCCGAATTCAGGCGCTGGGGGTGGGTGGTAATTTCCACTCCGGGATTAAGGGCATTCAATTTCTCTTTAGCCGAAATAACTTTGTCTCTTCCCACATCTTTAGTAGAATGTAAAATCTGCCTCTGTAAGTTATTGAGCTCAACCTTATCCGAATCAATAATCCCAATTCTCCCAATGCCGGCGGCGGCCAGATAATAGGCGCAGGGCGAGCCCAGTCCTCCCGTACCAACAATCAGAACCTTGGCTGCCAGGAGTTTTTTCTGCCCATTGCCTCCGAAATTGGGAAGGATTATCTGCCGGCTATAGCGCTCAATTTGCTCCTCATTTAAATTCATTGCGTTCTCCTATAAATAAAACTTACCGCTATCAACCTCCGGCTATGGCAGGTATGATGGAAATCTCATCCCCGGCATTCAGTTTTGTCTTTTCCATATCTTTAAACCGGATGTCTTCTGCGTTAACATAGATATTGACGAAGCGACGGACCTTGCCTTTATCGTCAGTAATTCTTTCTTTCATCCCAGGGAATTTCTTTTCCAGATTATCAATTAATTCCTCAACGGTTCTACCCTCCGCCTCAATCTCGGAAGCATTGGCAGTCAGCTTCTGTAATGGCGTAGGTATTCTTACTTTTATCGACATGTATCCTCCCTGATTCAGAAAGTTTACAGTGGACAGTGTACAGTTTACAGCACCTGGAGAAAAGAATGGCTTACTTTATCTTTCGCTGTATACTGTAAACAGTAAACTGTAAACTATCTCTCGTGTTCCTTGAGTTTTTCTATAAATGAATCCAATGTTGGTTTTATATGCCAGGGTTTCTTAAGCGTAGGAATAAGTGCGTCCTGGGTCTTTAAACCATTGCCCGTAATCGAAACCACAATGGATTCATCTTTAGGTATTACCTTATGCTCGATTAACTTCTTGGTTACGGCAAGGGTCACCCCGCCGGCGGTCTCGGTGAAGATTCCTTCGGTTCTCGCCAGTAGCTTGATCGCTTCGACGATTTCTTCATCGCTTGCTTCTTCCGCCCAACCGCCGGATTCTTTCACCGTAGAGACGGCATAATAACCGTCCGCCGGGTTACCGATGGCCAGAGATTTAGCGATTGTCTTGGGCCTGACCGGCTTGATAATGTCAGATTTTTCCTTTATGGCAGTAACTACCGGAGAACATCCCAGGGCTTGAGCGGCGTAAATTTTGGTGTGCGGCTTCTCGACAAAACCCAGTTTATACAGCTCCTGGAATGACTTCCAGATTTTAGAAATCAAAGAGCCGCCGGCCACGGGAACAACGATATGCTGGGGCAGTTTCCAACCCAGTTGCTCGGCAATTTCATACCCGAAGGTCTTCGAACCCTCGGCATAGAAAGGCCGGATGTTAATATTGACGAAGGCCCATTTATATTTAGCGGCAACCTCGGCACAGAGCCGGTTGACCTCATCATAATTGCCTTCCACCGCGACCAGATGCGCTCCATAGACCAGGGTTGAGACAATCTTGGCCAGTTCTAAATCCGCGGGGATAAAGATAAAACTGCGTAAACCCGCAATCGCAGACTGGCTAGAAACGGAATTGGCCAGGTTCCCGGTCGAGGCACAGGCAATTGTATTGAAGCCGAATTCTTTGGCCTTGGATAAAGCCACCGCCACCACCCGGTCTTTGAACGAAAGCGTGGGATGGCTTACCGAATCATCTTTAATATAAAGCTCCTTTACCCCTAAATATTGGGCAAGATTTTTTGCCTTTACCAGTGGAGTAAAACCCGAGAATAATCCATCCGTCGGCTCTTTATCTAAAGGCAAGAGCTCTTTGTAGCGCCACATATTCTTGGCCCGCGAGGAAATTTTTTCGGGGCTCAATACTTTCTTGATTCCGGGATAATCATAGATTACCTCCAGGGAACCAAAGCAGTATTCACAGACAAAAAGTACTTCCTTGGGATATTCCCGGCCGCATTCCCGACAACGCAAACCTAAGACATAAGACATTTATGCACTACCCCCTTTACTTCCTGATAAATCTTTTCCTTCTTGAGGCTGGAAAAATCACCGCTTCTGGCTAATTCCTCAAGGTTACTATTATACGAAATTTCCCCGATTATTTCTATATCTTTAATATTTCTCTCCATGAAATCTGAATCCGCGGGTGTCTTTATCTTATTGGCCAGGAGAGAAACATTCTTTATTCCGATATCCTTGGCTAACTTTTTTATTTGCTCCTGAATCTTTATATTCTTAATATCCGGCTCGGCAACAATGACTAACCTATCCACGCTCTCCGTGGTTGCCCGGCCCAGATGCTCAAGGCCGGCCTCCATATCCATCACCACAGCCTCGTTTTTATTTAAGAGCAGGTGTCTAAGCAACTGTTTTAAGAAGGTGCTTTCCGGACAGGCACAGCCTGAGCCACCCTTTTTAATCATTCCCATCACTAAAAGTCCTAAATTTCCCTGCCTCAAAACCAACCTATCTGGCAAATCCTCAATTTTAGGATTTAACTGGTAGAATGTCCGATCTGCCCCTTTTATCCCCATCCTCTCGGCAATTAAATCTTTCATTTCAGCTACGGGGATAATCTCTGGATTTTCAAACCCCAGGGTCATGCCCAAATTCGGGCAAGGGTCAGCGTCTATGGCTAAGACTTTCTTTCCCAAATCCAGTAAGGCCCAACAAGACAAGGCCGCCAGGGTAGTTTTACCTACGCCGCCCTTCCCGCAGAAAGCTATCTTCATATCACGGATTCACACGGATGAAAAGCACGGATACACACAGATGTTTTATCCGCAACATCCCTGCCTACCGGCAGGCCCCGACATTTTTAAAAAGGTTGTCGGGGTAGACAGGCGTAACCATCTATTTGCATCCGCCGATAACAAATCATTCCACTAGTTTCTGCACATAAAAAACATAAGCGTTGTTCCGTTCCACAAAGCCGACGACTTTATTGCCGCTTTCTTTTGCCCAGACCGGGATGTCTTTGACCGCTCCTTCGTCAGTAGCAACTATTTCTAGAATATCACCGACCTTTAATTCTTTTATTTTCTGCGCGGTCAGATAAACCGGCACCGGACATATCAAGCCGAAGACGTCCAGGGTTTCTGTAGGCTTTATTTCAGACATATTATGCATTTAGAAGAAACTAGTAACCAGAGTACAGAAACCAGAAATAAAGTTTATCTGGTTTCTGGTTACTGGTATCTGGTTTCTATTTCAATTGCCTTTATTATACAACGGCGACATCTGTCGCAACCGCTCTACAATCGGAGGAAGATTCTCTAAAACATAATCCATGTCTTCCTGACTATTTTCTCGACCTAAGCTGAACAAAAGGGAACCTTGGGCTAAGACAGGCTCTACTCCGATAGCCACAAGCACATGGCTGGCCTTTAGAGCATGCGAGGTACAGGATGAGCCAGATGAGACGTATATGCCTTGCATATTCAAGAATAACAGCATTGATTCGCCTTCAATAAACTCAACTGAGATGTTCACATTTCCCGGAAGCCGGAGTGAGCGATGACCGTTAAGATAGACATTATTCATCCTTGAGAGTAATCCGTCGATCAGCTTATCCCGCAATCTCACAACCCTTTTATTCTCCTCTTCCATTGACGCTTGGGCAATCTCTGCGGCCCGGCCAAATCCTACAATTGCCGGGATATTTTCCGTTCCTGCCCGAATACCTCGCTCCTGAATCCCGCCGTGGATTAAAGGGATAATGCGCACCCCCTTGCGGACATATAAAGCGCCTACTCCTTTCGGTCCGTAAAACATATTGCCTGCTATGCTGAGTAAATCTACCCCTAACTCTTTTACATTTACCGGAATGGTTCCGGCAGTAGAAACTGCATCCGTATGTAAAAGAATCCCTTTCTCTTGGGTAACCTTAGCAATCTCAGAGATAGGCTCAATGGTCCCAATTTCGTTGTTGGCATGCATAATGGAAACTAAAATCGTATCCGGCCGGATTGCCTCCCTAACCGATTCCGGGTTAACCAATCCAGATTTATCCGCGGATAAATAGGTTAGCGCAAAGCCGCTTTTCTCCAGGAATTTTGCCGCATTCATCAGCGAATGGTGCTCGATTGCCGAAACAATAATGTGCTTTCCTTTGCCTGCGGCAACAATCCCCTTAATGGCCAGGTTGTTGGCCTCGGAGCCATTGGCGGTAAAAATAATCTCCTCGGGGCTCGCCCCGATTAAGCCCGCCACCCTCGCCCGTGCCTCATCCACAGCCTTTTTAGCTGTCTGGCCAAAATCGTGAAGGCTGGAAGGGTTGCCGAAATCCTCTTTCAGATATGGTAACATCGCCTCAAGAACTCGCGGATCCAAAGGAGTCCCTGCGGCATGGTCAAGATATATTTTTCTCATCTATATCACCTCACTAATAAATTAGCTGGAAGAAACCAGTAACCAGAGTACAGAAACCAGAAATACAATTTATCTGGTTTCCCCGGCCCGCTCCGCTTTGCCGGGGCGGGCTGGTTACTGGTATCTGGTTTCTTTGAAAAATCATGTTTTCCCTTGTTTCTTCTCCTCTTGATACTTCTTCAACGCTTCTTCCCCCACGCACTCTTTAGCGAAACTGCACCAATCAAGGCAGGAGGCCTTTTCTTTACGAAAGACAATTGCCCCGCAGTGTTCGCATTTGACCTTTATCTCATCCGTCCAGATTTCGGTCTCTTTACCGCATTTAGAACACTTAATCAGCTCCGGACGGGGCTGCCGGACGTCTTTTGCTCCCGGACACTGTTCGAATAGATTCCCCATCAAATATTTCTAAGTAGCGAGTAGTACTTCGCTTTGCTCAGGATGCTTCGAAGGATGCTGAGCGAAGCCGAAGCACAAGTAGAGAGTAGAGAGATTTAAATCCCAATACTACCAATAGTTACCAATACTACCAAATAAATCCCAATCTCCAAATCCCAAACTACAGGTCAACATGATTTATCTGCAATAGAACTCTATATTTTGGATTTGTTTGGGATTTGGTAGTATTGGGGTTTGGGATTTTTCATATAGCCAAGAGATTTATTTGTCATTCGGATTTCGTCATTAGTCATTTAAACAGTATTTTCCCCGTTCTCGCTACTTGCTACTCTTTACTCGCTACTTTGTTATTTAAGGAGTTTGTCGAGAATCTCCTCCCAATTATAGGGCAGTCCGAAGTCGTAATAGCGGACCTTGCCTTGGCGGTCAATGATGACCTCGGTGGGAACGCCTATCACCTGATAAAGCCGCCTCACCTTGCCTTGCGAATCAAGAAGAATGCGGTAACGAATGCCTCTCTGTTCTTTAAATTTGCGTACCAAAGTGGCACTTTCTCCAATATTGACCGCCAGAACCTCCACCCCCTTACCGTTATATTTAGCATAAACCTCCTCAAGCACGGGTACTTCTTCTTTACAAATATCACAACCCGCCACCCAAAAGACGAGAAGGATAACCTCGTTCTCAAAATCCTTTAAAGAAACTATATTGCCGTCTAAGTCGGGAAGAGTAAAATCCAGGGCCGCGACAGATTCGCTGCTAACCGTATGCCTCTTGCGCCGGCCTAGATCAGGCCTGGAAGAGAATAAAACCAAAACCAACAGCGCTATCAAACCCAGAGAAACAATCAAATAATTATTGAATTTTTTCAAAACATTCCTCCTGCTTTCAGAAAATAGAATTCACCCACCAATAACAAAAACCAGGCGAAGAATTTTTTTATCCTCAGCATCCATTCCCCTGACCTGGGAAGGCTAACCAATAGTCCGGAAAAGGTTCCCAGAATTATCAGCAAACAGCCCATGCCGTAGGCAAAGACAAATAAGAGGCTCATCCCGAATAAAATATTGTTCTTCGTCGCCACAAACAATAGAATGGAGCCTACGATAGGTACGGTACAGGGACTTATAACTAAAGCCGAGACCAGTCCTACCAGAAACGCTCCAGGTAGGCCTCCGGTTTCTATCTGCGAACGCCTCGGGGCCAGAAACTGTGGAAGAGGCAGATTAAATACCTCAAACAAAGAAAGGCTGAAAAGCAAACAGATATTACCCACCAGAATATATGCCCATGGCTTATGGGTAAACTCGCCGAAGAGACTTCCGGTCAATGCCGCAAGCCCGCCCAGCAAAGAATAGGTTGTAGCCACTCCCGCAACATAAACCAGGCTCAATAAGAATCCTCTTCCCTTTGAGCCGGCACTGCGACTGCCTATATAACCGACGGTCACCGGAATTAAAGGATAAACACAGGGAGTAAAGCTGGCCAGAACCCCTGCGATAAAGGCCGCGATGTAAGCCAAAGGCGAGATGTTGGATAAATAAATGTTAAAATTATTTAATACGTTCATATATTTACTTCAAGATATCAATTAAAAACACAGGTTCCTTAAGGACAAATCCCAATTTCAAATACTACCAATACTACCAAATAAACTCCAATTTCTAAATCCCAAACTAAAGATCATCGCTCCTTCCTTGGATTTGGGATTTTGAATTTGTTTGGGATTTGGTAGTATTGGGATTTTGAATTTTTCATGATTTTTCAATAAACAACCTATACCAGCCACCCATATCCACCAATTTCAAGACCTTGTGCCCATCGTCTTTGACGCTGCGGGGCACATTTAAAATAGGCTCGCCGTCGTCTAAATATACCTCTAATACCTGTCCCTTTTCCATCTCTTCCAGTTTCAATTTTGTTTTCACAAAATTAATCGGACAGACCACCCCTTTTAAATCCAAGATTTGATCCGCTTTGATGGCTTCCATCGTCTCACTCCGCAATCTGTGTCCTTAGTTGATCGATTCCTAAACGATTCAGGACATTCGCCAGGCGTTCTCCTTTCTTCGCTTCCTTCATATAAAATTCCAAAGTTTTACGTATAGCATAGATTGCCTGTTTCTCGCTCAAAAAATTGGCCGCCTTTCTTCCTAACTGAGGAAATTTTCCCCACTTTCCTCCGGCATAAAAGGCCAACCCAATTTGCTTGGCCTGCCAAGCCCCTCCCGGACAGTTCAGGAT
>Ga0105164_10003045_pt1 | contig 10217 bp, 7 predicted proteins | sample VDWuncwatermetaG_FD_89674 | JGI IMG/M metagenome (GOLD analysis project Ga0105164, IMG submission 89674) | Wastewater microbial communities from Netherlands to study Microbial Dark Matter (Phase II) - VDW unchlorinated drinking water | ecosystem: Environmental > Aquatic > Freshwater > Drinking... | reverse complement strand
TTTCTTTGCTCGCTCTTCTATGCTTGCAGTCTCTTTAAGGACAACCAATGTGTCTTTGTCGAGATAGTCCAGAAAAGATGTTTTTTGATGTTCTGGTAAAGCAAGGTTTGCGCCGTGGGTTTTATTAACAGAAAATATCTGACAGGCGACGAGGTCACGGTCGGATAACTGGGACTCGATATTAAAACTGCGAATAGATTCGATTCCATCTCCAAAATATTCAATCCTGTAAGGAGCGTCTGCGGCATGAGAAAAGATGTCAATAATGCCTCCGCGTAAGGCGTATTCTCCAGGGTTCTCGACCTGATATGTTGGTTGATACTGGTGGTCTTGCAACCACGGAACGAGTTTTTCCAAAGGGTATTCGTGATTTTTCTGGATATTAATGATATTATCAAAAATAGATTTGGAAGATGGCACGGCCTGTAAAAGCGCCTGGATAGGCGCTACGATGATATCTAATTTGTTCCTTGCGTGGGTATTCTCAAACAGTATTTGATTAAGAATGTAAAGTCTTTGGGCAGGCAACTCGCCTTCGTCTTCAAGGTCATTTGTAAAAATATTTTCAACTGCGGGAAATAGACCGGCGTGACCGTGTAAAAAGGTATTCAGGTCTTTCAGGTCTTCCTCAGATTCTTCAATATGTGGCACAACCAGGAGCAATTTGGGTTTTGCATTGAGTGTTTTTAACTTTTCATTTGCGATGGCTGCGATGAAGAAATTTGCAGACGACCCCCATAGCCCGTTAACAGAACAATCCTCTCCGTCCATGAGATGACGCATAATCTCTCGGTATTGCCGATTTTCTTGCAGTAACTTAATCAAATCTTTCATGTAACTCGATTGTATAGGAATTTTCATTTTATTTAAGCGGTTTTCGTGTCCAAAACCAATATGGTAAATAGTCTATGGAAGACCTCCCCTTCATCCCCTCCTTGCGAAGGAGGGGAAAGAGAGGTGGTTTTATAAGTTCAATGGAAACAAAAAACACCAAATAAAGTGTTTGTCTAATTTTAATGCAAGAATACGAGCGAAATCAAGCATTTGAATAAGTGTCTTTGTATTTTAGCCACGATTCATGGTGATTTTTATTAATAAAGAAGCTACAATTAATATGGACAAGAAGATAGAAAAAAACAGTAGAGGATGAGTGTAAAAGGTGGGAGTCTAATTTTAGTTTCTTTTTATAATATTACCTTGTAAAAACTTCTTTTTTTGGAAAGTTTTTTTACACCCCCCTCTTTCCCACCTTCTCAAGGGGGGACACAGGGGGGTTTTCTGGTTGTGGCTATATGCTGCGTTATGCATAAGTTGTTCAATTATTTTAAAAAGATATTTAATGATGTTTGGCCGATAGAAAGCAAGGGAACGGTGATATGTCGATAATGGGGTCAATTAGATATGCAATGCCTTTAGTGCTTGCTTTAGCGATTATGACAATGGCTAGCACGTGTGCAGAGGGGGTTCGGGAAAATAGGATTGTGAGTCACGATATAGGGATCGAACTATTTTTAAAAGAACATAGGCTAAAGGCTATTGACCATATACTTGTGCAGTGTGTAAATACTGATTTTTCGTGTTTTATTAATAAGGCATTTCAAATCTTGTCAGTTAGCTCGCTAAATAGGAAGCTAAATTTTAAAACTACATCGAGTGGAGACGGGCGGCGTTTGGAAATTCTTATTCCATCGGATTTGAGGCAATCAGAAGGCATAATTCTAGATATTACGTATGAAGAATTTCTTTACGAAAAGCCTGGTTCGTTAGAAAAAGAGGATGTTGGTAAAACGAATGGTGTTATTGGCGAAGAAGGGGTTTATTTGAGTCCTGCGTGTATGTGGTATCCGGACGTGTCTGATTCTCTGGCAACTTTTAGGGTGACCATTATTACGCCGTCAGGATATGAAGCCGTGACGCAAGGTATTCTTGTGGACAAAAAAACAGTCGGTAACAAGACATTTACCACTTGGGAAGAAAAAAACGTATCTGAGGGATGCCATCTAGTGGCTGGAAGGTATAAAGTGACGAACATCAAACACGATGGAATTGATGTTTATGCCTTTTTCTTCCCCGAAGAACAGGATTTAGTAAAAACATATATCAATGCTACAACACGTTATTTGGATATGTACCAAAATCTTTTAGGAAAATATCCGTACGGAAAATTTGCCATAGTTGAAAATTTTTTCCAAACGGGTTATGGCATGCCTTCATTTACGTTACTGGGGAATGCAGTCGTAAAATTGCCATTTATTGTAGAAACTTCGCTGGGCCATGAGATTTTACATAACTGGTGGGGCAACTCGGTCTTCGTGGATGAGTCTCAAGGAAACTGGTGTGAAGGATTGACTACCTACATGGCTGATTATTACTATAAAGAACTTCAGGATGTTGCCTCAGCCGAGGACTATCGCAGAGAGGTTTGCAGAAAATACACCAATTATGTAACTGAGCAGAATGATTTTCCTTTAAAAAAATTTATTAGCAGGAGAGATCAGATAAGCCAGTCCATTGGATATGGAAAGACAGCGATGGTATTCCATATGTTGAGACGGATGATTGGAGACGAGTCGTTTTATAGTGCGCTCAAAAGTTTTTATAAAGATAAGATTTGGCAACAGGCAGGTTGGAAAGATATCCAGCAGATCTTTGAAGATACAAGCAAGAGGGACTTGTCCTGGTTCTTTGAACAGTGGATTAATCGAGATGGCGCGCCCTTTATTGAGTTGGGCAAGGCGGAGGTAGAACAGGTTAGAGATGGTTGGTTGACGAGGGTTAATATTTTCCAAAAAGGCAAACCATATCATCTTTTCTTGCCGATATGTTTAGAACTGGACGATGGAAATTTTTATACAATTGCAGAGTTAAAAGAAGGGGCTAGCTGCATTTCCATCCAAACAAAGGCTCAACCCAAAAATATTGTTATAGATCCTCGCTGTGATATGTTTCGGCGTCTCCATATAGAAGAAATTCCACCTACGCTGGATTTGGTATTGGGGGATAATGATAAAGTCTTCGTGTACCCGACAGGTGGTGAAGGTTCATCACGAGAGGCTTACAAAAAGCTTGCTGAATCATTGTTAGACAACAACAAGGGAATTGTAAAGGCTGATACAGAGGTTACAGAATCAGAAATGACTCAAAAAAGTTTGTTTATTCTTGGGGGATTGACAGAAAATAAGCTAACGAGAATGTTTCTCGAAAATTTACCAAAGAATTTTTCGCTTGGAGAAGGCGAATTTGTGGGGAACGACATAACTTATAAAAGTAAAGGTGACGCCCTTCTCGTGACTTTTCGCAATTGTAAAAATAGTACAAAAGGTATTGCATTGTTTATTAGCTTAAGTTCAGATACGATTAAAGGCGCTGGCTACAAGATTGCTCACTATGGAAAGTACAGTTATCTGGTATTTTCCATTGGTAAGAATGTTGATAAGGGAGTGTATGTTGTGACTGATAATCCATTGCAGCGCGCATTAAAAAATCAGAATTTTTAATTAAGGATGAAAATTTATTTTTTTCGTGAATGAAATTGTATTATTCTGAAAATACCATTTCATTAATGAAATTGCAGATGTATAATTATTTGTAAAAGTGCATAATTTTATGAAGATTTAAGTGTCACTGAAATTTACTACTTAGGAGATATTTTAAGTTTTTTACGTTTTTGTTGTAGGTAGGAACGGTTTTTGTCAACCTTGTGTATATCTATTTTTGTTTTAGCCTGAGAAGATGTAAATTTAATGAAATCTTTATCTTTTTTTATTATCCTATTCAGCTTCCTGGGTTGGGGTATTGTATCTTCAAAAGATATATTAGCAGAAAGAAATTATATCGAGGAAGAAGTTCCTGATGGTGGTAATGTTGTTGGAAACGTTAAGTACATGGGTGATTTGGCAATGTTGAAGTTAGACCTATATGGCGGATGGGAATTAACCGATACCTCAAAAAACGCTTCCGAAAAACTTATCGCCAGTAGAATAAATAATGGACTCAAATACGCTGTTATTTCGATAACAAATATTGCAAAGGGTAAAAAGCGGCTAATACCCAAAACACACCCGATTATAGACCAGCAGAGAAGTAACTTCATTCCTCACGTTATTGCAATTCTGGCAGGAACTACGATTGACATCTTAAATGGAGATGAAGAGTTGCATACTGTCCATACCAGAACGATTAAAAACCAACCATTTAATCTTGGCACGACCTACAAACAAAGAATATCAGGGAAATTTGATTATCCCGAAATTGTTAAACTGTCCTGCGATATTCACAAATATGCGTATGCATGGATTGTTATTTTAGATAATCCATATTTCGATATAACGGATAGGAATGGATATTTTGAAATTTGTGATATTCCAGCAGGCACGTATAAGTTGAATGTCTGGCACGAAGAATTGGGAAATATAGAAAAGGAGGTAACTGTATATCCTAAAAAAATTACAAATATAGAATTTGTTTATTCTCAAAATTGAGAGTAAGATGTGAGAAATTAAATTGTTTAAAAATATAGTTAGGTTTATTAGTTAGGTTTATAAAATTGCCATTGGAAAGGAGGAGAGGCTGATATGAAACCTAAGGTCTTATTGGATAAGGTTGGCTTGTGGAGCGCTACCGTAGTGGCAAGCACAGCGTTGATATTGGGTGTTGCCCCAATGACTGCTAAAGCAGTTAATGTACCGACAGAGGTTACAGAGGATGGTAAGAATACCTATAAAAAATACTGTAGCCCCTGTCATGGTGAGGAAGGTAAGGGTGACGGACCTCTTGCAAGGTCGATGCTTCCAAAACCACGAGATTTTACAAGGGGTGCCTATAAATTCAGAACAACCCCGAGCGGTTCACTTCCCACAGATGAGGATATTTTCAGGACGATTTCCTATGGGGTGCCAAATTCTACGATGATTCCATGGGATATTTTAACGGAACAACAGCGCGCTTCGGTAATTCCTGTACTCAAGAGCTTTTCTGAGGCATTCGGGGTCAGGAAGCCAGAGTCTCCTGTTGGCGTTGGATTGGAAATCAGGCCAACAGAAAGAACCATTGCAGAGGGAAAGAAGCTTTACGAAGAAAAATTGGAATGCTGGAAGTGCCATGGTGTTGAAGGGCGCGGAGACGGACCTAGCGCAGCGGAGCAAGAAGATGATTTTGGATTTCCCATAAAACCTTTTGATTTTACTACAGGAAAGTTTAAGGGTGGAAATTCAGACAGGGATGTATATCTCAGATTTACTACTGGATTGAACGGTACCCCTATGCCATCTTTTGCCAAAGAACTTACGGACGAACAAAGATGGTGTTTGACCCATTATGTGATGTCACTCATTAAACCAGAGGAAACCTGCAAATAAAATAAATAACATCTAATAAGTTGACCATACGGAGGTTAATGAAATGAAAAAATTAGGGTTAGGTTTGTGTTTGTCCGCGATGATGGCGCTTACCACTCTGGCAATCGCCGCGGAAAAGCCTGCCACCAAGAAGGAAACGCCACCAGATTTGTATGAAGGAACACCGGATTGGTATAAGGCCGTTTATAAAGACAACGTTGGCATGAGAGAGGGTTCTGGTCCTTTTAAGGACTATTTCAAACCACAGATGTTGGATATGTACTGGCAGCCCAACAGGCATTACGAACCCATGAAGAATCTCGACCATTCTATCTTTATTGAAAAAGAGAGAAGGGATTTGTGTGTAACCTGCCATGAGGAGGCAACCCCTGGCGTTGTCAGCGACTGGAGAAGTTCGGGACATAAGAATCCCAAGAGTACCCCGTATTTATCCAGCAGAACGGCTGAAATTGAGAAACGCACCAACAGGGTTTTAAACGAAGTTCATTGTTTTGACTGCCATGCTGATACAAAGACAAAACAGATCAGAATGCCTACTGGAGAGGTTTGCGGTGAGTGTCACAGACCGCAGTTTGATGATTTTTTGAGAGAACGCGAGGTAGGTCGTCCCAACCATATACAGTCGTGGGAGGCAAATACGATTGTACCCTGGTATGCTGAGGCAGCCCGAAGGGGTTATTTATATGGACAGCACGGTTGTGACTTGTGTCATTCGGGTGCTGAAAAGTGCGATGTATGCCATACAAGACATAAATTTAGTGCCGCAGAAGGAAGGCAACCAGAGGCATGTATCTCCTGCCACATGGGACCTGACCACCCAGATGCCGAATCCTATGGAGAATCGAAACACGGTGTTATCTACCATAAGGAAGAAGACCATTTTGATTTCACCAGGCCTTTAGCCGAAGTAAGACCTGGCAAGGACTATCGCACACCAACATGCCAGTTCTGTCACATGTATGAAAAGCATGGACGGTTTATTCATAATCCGGTGATGAAGGGTATCTGGCGTATGGGTACCATACCGCCAAAGAATCTGGAGTACACCTCTTCTCTGAAGGATTATCCTTACGGAATTAAGATCATTGGTGATAAGATCGATATCTATTCAGAAGAAAATGTTGCTAAGAGGTCGTATTGGTTGGAAGTCTGCGCCAAATGCCATAGTGACCGATTTGCCGATACCTATTTGAAGTCATTAGACCAATTTATGTTCCAGGCACACACCCTTGCAGACAGGGCACAGAAGATCGTTGAGGATTTGATTGCAGACGGCTTTTTATATCCAAGCGCTGCGGATAGGGATCCTTATCCTTTAAGCGATGGGATTGAAAAGCAACTCAGTCCTGCATTCCTCGGCGAACCTATTTACAATGCCTTTAAGACTCTCAAGGGTAAGTTCCCGGTAGTAGGTCCGATCCTTGGTGTCTATGGTATGTTCTTGCAGCAGCAAGATAATCCGTCTGACATTGAGAATAATTATAACAGATTGTGGTTCTGGTACAAACTCCAGGGTTATAAAGGAACCGCACATGTCCAGCAGGACATCTCCTGGTGGTGGGGTCAAGCGCCCATGATGATGGAATTTACCAAAATCCAGTCAGAGGCGGCCCGCTTGCGTAGGGAAGGGCGCATTGAAAAAGTCTCATTGTCGAAATAGGTAAGCTTAGTTCCTTATAAAGAAGTTCAAGCGGAATTCATAAAATAAAGAAAGCCCATGATGTGCTCATTTACATCATGGGCTTTTTGTTTTAGAAAATGCCCGGCAAAACACATTGCTGTTCGATTTACTTTGAAGAGATTCTAAATAAGCAAAAAGTTCTTGGATTTCAGTTTGTGATTCAGCATGATCAATAAAATTGCAGATTTATACTTAACATGGTTTATCGTTAGCTTGATTGTTCTTCTTTGTTTTATTATACTTTTTTATGAGTTGTTGAGTAAGTTTTTAACAGCACGAAAGTACTGTGGAGTGAAAAATGAAATTCGGCAAGTTTGAAATATATCCTGTTACCGATGGTTATATCTACCTTGACGGCGGAGCGGTCTTTGGAGTTGTACCCCGTGTTCTATGGGAGAAAATATATGCGCCTGATGAAAAGAACAGGATACGATTATCTCTTTGCTGTCCGTTGATAGTGACAAAGAAATACAATATCCTGATTGATACTGGTGTTGGAACAAAACATAACGAAAAGTTTTGCCAAATTTATGGTATTGATAAAAAATCCAATCTCTTAGAATCATTATATCGTTTCGGTTATCAGCCCAAAAATATTGATCTTGTTGTCAATACGCATCTTCATTTTGACCATGCCGGTGGGAATACAACTTTCAATGAAAAGGGGGAAATTGTTCCCACATTCCCCAAGGCGAAGTATTTCATTCAAAAGGGAGAGATGGAAGTTGCAGTAAATCCAAATGAGAGGACAAAGGCAAGTTACATAGCGGAAGATTTCCTGCCCTTATCTGTCCCAGAGTATCTCAATTTGGTAAATGATGAAACGATAGAAGTGGATAAGGGGGTTTCCCTCGTGCGAATTGGAGGTCATACTCGCCATCATCAGTGTGTAAAAATCGAATCGGAAGGGCAGGTGGCATTCTTTCTGGCTGATTTAGCGCCAACCGTTGCCCATTTGCATTATCCTTATATTACCGGATATGATTTATTTCCTTTAGAAACTCTGGAAAATAAAAAGAAGATATTAAAACAGGCATTTGAAGAGCACTGGCTTCTTATCTTTCAACACGACCCGAAAGTGAGGATGGGTTATCTTAAAAAAAGGGGTGAACGGTTTGGGATTGAAGAGATAAAAGTGTATTGAATTCTGGAGCGGAGGTGAATGTGACTATTATTAGAGATTTAATACAAGGGTATAATTGGGGAAATGACAAATATTACCTGTTTTATATATGATCAATACTCTCCAAAAATTTCTGGCGAATTTCATGTAAAATTCTCTCGCCACCGTTCTCCAGCATCCTTTGTGCAAGTTCTTCTCCTATTTTTGCAGCTTGATTGGTGGGGCCATTGTGTTTGTCTTGTATGACATGACCACCATCCACTGTGCAGATGATCGCATCAAGGTATACTTTATTTCCTTGTATGTATGCGTAAGCCCCAATAGGTACCTGACACCCGCCTTGGAGTTTTGCTAATAAAGATCGCTCCGCTTCAATGGCAATTCTGGTTTTTGCATCGTCAATACCTGAAACGATTTTTTTAATGTGAGTGTCATTTTTACGAATTTCGATACAAAGTGAACCTTGCCCTACAGCCGGCAACATAATATCAAAAGGTATAATTTGGCTGATTTGGCCTGTGTAATTCATCCTGCGTAGTCCCGCGTAGGCCACGATAATAGCGTCCAGGTCGTCTGCTTCGAGTTTTTTGAGCCGCGTATCGAGATTGCCGCGTAGATCAAGAATTTTAAAATCTGGTCTAAAGGCGAGTAATTGTGCCTTTCTGCGAAGACTGCTCGTGCCAATACGTGCATTGTCGGGGAGTTTTTCTAATGCGGCATTATTGATACTGATAAGGGCATCGTGAGGATCCTCGCGCTCAGGGGTTGCACCGATAGTTAATTCCTCATGTATCTCCGTTGGTACATCTTTGGCGCTGTGAACGGCGATGTCAATCTTTTCCTTGATTAAGGCAACCTCCAGTTCCTTGGTAAATAAACCCACTCCACCTAAACGCGATAGGGGGGTATCGGTAATCTTGTCACCTTTTGTAGATATTTTTTCAATCCGAAATTCTAATCCAGGGTTCAAACGTTTGAGTTCTGATATGACCCAATTTGTTTGGATTAAGGCTAGTTTACTACCCCTTGAACCTACAATAATTTGTTTTCCTCTTACCAAGTCGATTTTCCCCCTCGTTAGTAAAATATGAAAATAAGTTATTGATTGGAAGCGATAATATCATAATATGTGGCGTGTGTCAAATTCCTTTGCCAGTTACAATGTAGGTTATACAAAAAAATCTAATGAGGGATAAATTTTAGGTTTTTGAGAAGGATTTGTTCCGATTGTTTTTTATTGACAATATGAGATTTGAGTTTTATAGTATTTTAGAAATTTATAAAATACTATTATTCTAATACTTTTTTATGGCTAAGATACGAAAGAAGAATATAGAAAAAAAGATATACGAATACCATGCGGAGATGTGTAAGGTCTTTTCACATCCAACAAGGCTAGAGATTATCAATACCCTCCGTGAGAGCGAAATGAACGTGACCAAACTTTCTACGAGAATCGGTATTGATATGGGTAATCTCTCTCAGCATCTGGGCATGATGCGCGACCGACGTATCCTTACCACCAGGAAAGAAGGGAACGTTGTCTATTACCGGTTGGCAAACCCAAAGATGTTGAATGCCTTTGATATCTTGCGAGAAATACTCATAGAACAAATCAAAAGGGATGGAAATCTTGTTGATGCATTGGAGAATAAATCATATCGTAGTACTGCCGCAACCAAAAGACCCCTCTCCTTTCCCCATTCACAAGGGGGGACACAGGGGGGTGTAGAAAAACTTTCCCCAAAAAAGAAGTTTTTATAGGGTACTATAAAATACTTTTTCTTTATAGAGTTATTGGAGTGCATAGAAATTACCTATTACTAGGCAAGTACCATGAGCGTTAGCGAGTTTATCAAAAGTCATGAGATTGCTATTCGTCTCGGCTTCTTTTTCGGCATTTTAGTCGTGATGGCATTATGGGAGCTAGCGGCACCCAGGCGAAGGCTTACGGTCTCGAAGGCGCTCCGTTGGATTAACAATCTGGGTGTGGTGTTCCTTAACAGTTTTCTGTTGCGTTTCGCCTTTCCCACAGCCGCCGTGGGTGTGGCAGTAT
>Ga0105164_10003044_pt1 | contig 10220 bp, 9 predicted proteins | sample VDWuncwatermetaG_FD_89674 | JGI IMG/M metagenome (GOLD analysis project Ga0105164, IMG submission 89674) | Wastewater microbial communities from Netherlands to study Microbial Dark Matter (Phase II) - VDW unchlorinated drinking water | ecosystem: Environmental > Aquatic > Freshwater > Drinking... | reverse complement strand
TTTACATGAGTACTTAGGCTTCGTTTGGGCAAAATTAAGAGGTCAGACATAAAACACAAAGGCAACAAACAAGATAAATATTTACTCTATATTTTGAGCGTAAGTTTGTGAAATACTCGTGTCCCCAAGTATGTAAGGCAACGCTCACAACATTTATTATGCCTTGCCTAATGTTTTTTTGCCAGGTTTCCACTCTACTGGGCAAAGCTCTCCTGTCTGCAATGCCTTTAATACCCTGAGTATTTCTTCAACACTCCGACCGATACCCAAATCGTGAACCAATTGATATCTTAATTTTCCTTCCGGATCAATAATAAATGTGCCCCGCAAGGCAATACCCTTATCTTCAAGTAGCACGCCATATTTTCTGGACACATCTTTTGTAATGTCGCTGAGCAGGGGATAATTAAGGCTTCCAATTTCTTTTAGCCATGCCTTATGTGAAAAAACACTGTCAACGCTTACCCCTAATACTTGCGCATTTAGCGCCTTAAACTCACTATCCCGTTTTGAAAATTCCGTAATCTCCGTGGGACAGATAAAAGTAAAATCGAGAGGATAAAAGAAAAGAGCAACCCACTTCCCTTTATAATCATTCAGACTTACATCTTTAAACTTCTCTCCGACAACGCTCTGCATTTTAAATTCAGGTGCATTTTGTCCAATTTGTATACTCATAACACTCCTTTCAATTAGTAAGTATTTATTAAATTAAGAAACCGATGTTAAGATATTTCACTTTTTTATTACAAAGAAGGTCAATGCCATCACTTGAAAAACGAGAGCAAGTAATAGATACGCATGGACATTGCTATTGCGATTAAGATAAGCAAAAACAAGGGAGCCAAAAACAAAACATTGAATTACAGAAGCTAAAATGTTCAGCCATGAAACAGGCTCATACGTTAATGTGCGGTTAATATTTTTTACCTCGTTTAATAACGACTCCACTATTAAATCTTTTTCTTCGTACCCTTTTTCCTTTCTGACTTTTGAGGCCAAGCATTCTCTGCAAATCAATTTTCCACTTTCTTGATATACGGCACGCCCAGAATCAATATCATTTTTTGATAGGCTTCTTTTGCAATTGGAGCACAGTTTAATTTCTAGCATTTAAGTATTCTACAAATAATTTCTCTCTTAATAAATACTCGATATATAAACCCGCCTCACCTGTGTGCGATTTATTTACTTAAGTCCATATCTATCTAATTTCCTATAAAGGGTGCGTTCGCCGATTCCAAGCATTTTTGCCGCTTCTTCCCTATTTCCACCTACAGCGGTTAATGCGTTTTTAATAAGTTCCCTTTCAGCTTCTTCTATAGTCATTCCTGCCATCAAATTGGGAAATAAAGTGGTCTCTTCGTTACTTCGTTGTAATATATGATCTGGTATGGTTTCTACGTCTAGAGTGTCTTTCGTATTTACAACGACCATACTTTCAATACAATTTTTTAATTCTCTCACGTTTCCCGGCCAAGGATATTTATATACAATCTTCCTTGCCTCAAGGGAAATGTTAGAGGTTTTCTTATTATGCATTTGTGAAAATTCATGCAGAAATGAATCGATGAGCATTGTAATATCTTCACTTCTCTCTCTCAGCGGGGGCAATTTGATAGAAACAACATTTAATCTAAAGTATAAATCTTCCCTAAATTTCCCTTCCTTTATAAGTTTTTCAAGATCTTGGTTTGTGGCAGCAATCAGACGAACGTCGACCTCGAAAGACTCGTTGCTTCCAACACGAGTGACTACACCGTCCTCGATTACGCGCAAGAGTTTGACTTGTGTAGAAAGTGGCATATCGCCAATTTCATCTAAAAATAATGTGCCCTGGTGGGCGTACTCGAACTTTCCTTTCCGTTGGTAAAGCGCCCCCGTAAAGGCGCCTTTCTCGTGCCCGAAGAGTTCACTCTCAAGAAGATTTTCTGGAATGGCGGCAGAGTTTAAAACAACAAAGGGGTTATTCTTTCTAGGACTGTTGTTATGAATAGTTTTCGCGATGAGTTCTTTGCCTGTCCCGCTTTCGCCCGTTATCAATACTGTGGCTGTTGTTCCAGAAATTTGATTGACGATGTTTAACACCTTTTGCATCTTTGTACTATTCCCAATAATGCCGGATAGTCCAAATTTTTCGTCAAGTTGCCTATGTAGCTCTTTGTTGCTTCTTACGAGACCTTGTTTTTCAACAAGTTTGTTCACCTCTGCGCGTAGGTGGTTGATATTGATCGGCTTTAAAAGATAGGTAGCGGCCCCCCTTTGCATTGCATCTACCGCCGTTTCAACAGTACCATACCCTGTGATCAAAATAACCTCAGCTTCCGGCAATCTCTCTTTTGTTGTTTTGAGTATTTGTAAGCCATCGATGTCATGCATAATTAAATCTGTAATTACAACATCCACCTCTCCTGTTTCTATGATTTTCAACCCCTCCTTGCCGCTCGTCGCAACAAGGCATTTATATCCCACCTTTTGTAGCGCCTCCGCCGTAGCTTTTGCATGTTCTTCCTTATCATCAATAACTAGAATAACGGTATGGGTTGCCATAATTTAGTAAACTGTTAAACTTATTGGTAATTTTATAGAAAAGCTTGTTCCTTTACCCTCTTCACTTTGAACCGAAATAGTCCCTTTATGTTCTTCGATAATGCGTTTTGTTGTTGGAAGTCCAAGACCGGTTCCTGTTTTTTTAGTAGAAAAATAGACTTGAAATATTTTATCAATAATGTCTTTTGAAATGCCTGAGCCTGTATCCGTTACATCTATTTGTATATATTTTTTATTTCTGGACGTACGAATCATAAGTTCGCCGCCATTTTCCATTGCCTGTTCTGCATTAATAAGAATGTTCAAAATCGCCTGTTTTATGAGGTTGCTGTCTACCTTACAAGGCGAGAGATAGGTGTCATAATTTTTTAGTATGAGTATATTTTTTTGTTTTATTCTCGGTGTAACAAAATCAACGACTTCGTCTAGAATTTCATTAATATCATAATTTCCCAATTCTAGTTTTTGGCCGCTCGCAAACCTTAGAAAATCATTTAATATTTCTTCTAGCCGTTGAACCTCTTTTTGTAAAGCTTGTATCTTTAAGTACGCTTTTTTGCTGTTTTCCCCTGTCATACTTTGTATATCTTCCTTAAGGAGTTGAAAGTTGATATTAAGTGTACTTAAAGGATTTTTAATTTCATGGACAAGCCCACTTGCCAACGTACCTACAAAAGCTAACCTTTCGGAGTTCATTGCTCTTTTTTCAAGGTCTCTTGTTTTGTTTATAGCTCTTCGTACATAGAGAAAAGCTATTGGAATAAAAGCAATAATGGATACTGCCGCACCAATTAAATACTTAATCACGATCTTCCGTCAAAAAAAATGAGCCAGGAAGGGTCTTGTTTTCTTCTTCCCGGCTCAAAGATGTTGTTTATGTAGTGCTTAGGAAGCGACGCGGGTCACTTTCTGTGCTTGCAACCCTTTCGATCCTTCAACCACGTCAAATTCTACCTTTTCTCCATCCTCAAGTGTTTTAAACCCGTCACCGGCAATATTTGAATAGTGAACGAAAACATCCCCGCCACCATCTTGTTCAATAAAACCAAAACCCTTTTTTGCATCAAACCATTTAACTTTGCCGCTTGCCATTATATTGTTCTCCTAATTTAAATAAACAACTTAAACAATTAAACATGAACGTCAACTTATTTTTTATCCTTAATGTCTTCTTATATCCTCCTAAAAATACCAAAAGATATAAATAATGGATAAAAGTTTCGTAAATTTTCTATGCCTTCCTCCTTTTACTAAAAATCTTTTAATACCGTTACCCAACCGCTTGAAGGGTTTGACATTACTCTTTTTCTTTAAGGGCAGCTTTTCTACTTAATTTAACTCTTTTTTGATCATCTATTCCAATTACTTTTATCATAATCTCTTGTCCTACCTGTACAACATCTTCAACCCTCTCGACGTAGCCGTCAGATAATTCAGAAATATGCACCAAGCCATCATGCCCTGGGAAAATTTCCACAAAAGCCCCGTATTCTTTTAAAGAAAGGACCTTTCCCGTATAGGTTTTACCAACCTGGACATCCTCCGTCATACGCTCGATCCATATTTTGGCTTTATCAACTGATTCGGCGAGTGTCGCGGAGATAATAACAGTGCCATCATCTTCAATCTCTACCTTTGCGCCAGTCTCCTCTTGTATTTTTTTGATATTTTTACCGCCAGGACCAATAACCATCCCAATTTTTTCTGGGTTGATTTTAATATGAACCAGTTTCGGTGCATATACAGAAATATCCACCCTTGGTTTTTCAATAACCTTTGCAAGTTCCTGAAGTATAAGGAGCCGCCCTTCTTTTGCTTGTGACAAGGCGTCCCTCATGGTTTTTTCTGTAATTCCAGCAATTTTGATATCCATTTGTAATGCAGTAACACCTTTTGCTGTTCCAGCAACTTTAAAATCCATGTCGCCCAAATGATCTTCCGTTCCTAAGATATCGGATAGGATACACACATTATCCCCTTCTTTAACCAAACCCATAGCGATACCAGCAACAGACTCAGTTATAGGAACACCTGCATCCATCAGAGAAAGAGTTCCACCACAAACAGTAGCCATTGAGGATGATCCATTGGATTCCGTAATGTCAGAAACAACTCGAATGGTATAAGGAAATTTACTTTGAGGAGGTAGTATGGATTCTAATGCTCGTTCTGCTAAGGCCCCATGCCCAATCTCCCGTCTTCCAGGCCCACGTAGTGGCTTTGTTTCGCCGACACAAAAAGGAGGAAAATTATAGTCCAGCATAAATTTTTTCGAGTATTCATCCTCAAGGGTATCCACTCTTTGTTCATCCATAGTTGTGCCAAGCGTTGTGACCACAATAGCCTGTGTTTCTCCTCTTGTAAACAAAGCAGAACCATGAGTTCTCGGTAGTATACCCACTTCACAACTGATAGGCCTAATATCTCCCAATCCACGCCCATCCGGTCTCTTGCCTTCATTTACAATTTGATCGCGAACTACAACCGTTTCTAATCTTTCAAAAAGCGCTTTGATAGCTTTTTTCGTTGGTGCATCTTCCTTATCCGTACAATATTCATTTACAACCTGATTGCGTATTTCGTTTAAGGCATTTTCTCGCTCTTGTTTCCCCGGAGTTTGATTTTTGTCCAATATTTGGGAATAATATTTCTTCTTAATTTCCTCAAAGAGAACCATATCCATTTTTAAAGGTGGTATAGGCTGTTTTTCTTTTCCACATTTGGCCAACAATTCTCGTTGGAGTTGTACTATTTCTTTAATGAATTTATGCCCGAACATGATGGCAGCTACCATCTGGTCTTCAGGAACTTCTTTGCTAGATGCCTCAACCATCGTAACGGCATCTTCTGTTCCAGAGACTACGAGATCCATACTGCTCTTGTCCAGTTCAGAATGAGTGGGATTAATAACAAATTCTCCGTCGATTTGGCCAACTCTTGCTGAGCCAACGGGCCCGCAAAAAGGAATGTTTGAAACAGATAAAGATGCAGAAGCTCCTATCATAGCAAGAATATCGGGGTCATTTTCTTTATCCGCGGAAAGTACCATGGACATGACTTGAACTTCACGAAGATATGTCTCTGGGAACAGTGGCCTGATGGGGCGATCTATTAACCGCATGGTTAATATTTCCTTTAGGGTAGGTCTTCCTTCTCTTTTAAAGAAACCACCTGGAAATTTCCCTGCAGCATACGTCTTTTCTCTATAATCAACGGTAAGAGGAAAAAAACCAGCCTCTTCGCTTTCTTCTGGTGCTGATACCGCCGTAGCCAAGACTATCGTGTCTCCATATTTGACAAGGGCGGCACCATCAGCTTGTTTTGCAATTTTACCTACTTCTATACTAAGTATTCTTTTGCCGATCAACCTCTCTACTTTACAATATGCCATTTAACACCTCCGGCTTTGTTTACTCATTAATGCCCTCCCTTTTTGACCAGCAAAAGGAATGAATGATTGAATTTTTATACATCTTGAATAGGTCTATAGGTTCCTCCTAAAAATTTTGATTTACTTACGGATACCTAGCTTATTGATTAATTTCTTATATCTTTCGTTGTCTCTATTTGACAAATATTTCAACAACGCCGATCTATGCCCGACCATTTGAAGCAACCCTCTGCGAGAAGTATGGTCTTTTTTGTGTATCTTCAGATGACCACTTAAATGGTTGATTCGTTCTGTTAGCAATGCCACTTGTACCTCAGGAGAACCCGTGTCACCTTCATGAACCTTAAGGTCATGAATAATTCGCTGTTTTACTTCTTTGCTTATCATTACATCAATTCCTTGCGTAAAATAGTCATAAATACATGTAATTAAAAAGTTTGTTGTAACATAGCGGGTTAATATAACAAAACAAAGCCATCTTTTGCAAGAAAAAAATTTATTCTGAATAATAGCAAACAACACGAAAACAATTTCTAACATATCAAGTAATCTTATAGTACTTTCCTCATTATCCTATCCATGGACACAATACTTATGGTATTATTAGTCCTGTTCCTTTATCGATTGTATAATCGAGAGTGGGGATATTCGGGTACAGCCAACAGGAAAATATATTACTAGTTTTTGTGTTTATGAGATAAGGGCATTCATCCATTAATCTCCGCTTTTACTTTTGTACAATCAAGTTTAATAGTATCTCAATTTCTCACAAATAATGTCAATCTGCAATAACTTTCCATCATTTCACTTGACTTGTAAAAATGTTGCATATAAAATCCAGACTATTTATTGATTCCCCCATATACGTTTATACGTTGATAAAAAAACTCATTTAAGGAAAGTAGATGCTTCGATTTAATAAACGTCGTAACACATTAGAACCAGAAGAGTACATTTTCCAATTACAGGATTCGCCGGAACCCAATCTCTTTAGGGATGTCTTCCCTTACGATAAAATACCAAAGATACCTTTCAACTATCGGCTCAATCCTATGAATATGCCGGAGGAGATATGGATCACGGATACAACCTTCAGGGATGGACAGCAATCCCGGCCGCCTTATACTGTTAAACAAATTGTAGACCTCTTCGACCTGATTCACAAATTGGCTGGTAAAAATGGTCTTATCCGCCAGTGCGAGTTTTTCTTATACAATTCAAAGGATCAGGAAGCGGTTAGAAAATGCCTGGAGCGTGGCTATAAATATCCAGAAGTAACGGGATGGATCAGGGCGGTAAAGAGTGATTTTAAGTTAGTCAAGGAAATGGGACTCAAAGAAACAGGTATTTTATGTTCATCCTCGGATTACCACATCTATTTAAAATTAAATAAGACCAGAAAACAGGCCATGGAAATGTATCTGGATATTGTACGCGCTGCCTTAGAAGAAGGCATCATCCCGCGTTGCCACTTTGAGGATATCACCAGAGCAGACATTTACGGTTTTGTCGTTCCTTTTGCGAAGGAGCTTATGAAATTATCAAGGGAAAGTAATATTCCGGTAAAAATTCGTGCCTGTGACACCATGGGATTGGGTGTCAGTTACCCTGGCGCTGCCAATCCTCGCAGCGTACCCGGCATTATTTACGGACTTAACCAATTTGCCGGCGTTCCTCCAGAATATCTGGAATGGCACGGTCATAACGATTTTTACTTAGCAGTAAGCAACGCCACTTCCGCATGGCTGTATGGATGTAGTGGAATCAACGGCACCTTGTTAGGACTGGGAGAACGCACGGGAAATACACCTATAGAAGCACTTGTAATCGAATATCTGGCATTGCGGGGCGAGGATGCTCTCGTTGACACCACGGTGATTACCGAAATTGCTGACTATTATAGGAAAGAAATCGGGTATATCATCCCTCCGACACAACCCTTGGTGGGATCGGAATTCAACGTTACCCGAGCTGGTATCCATTCAGATGCCCTGTTGAAAAATGAAGAAATATACAATATTTTTAATACAAAAAAACTCTTAAATAGACCGGTTGGTGTTGCCGTAACTGACAAATCAGGCGCAGCCGGGATTGCGCAGTGGATTGATATCTTTTTTGGACTGGAAGGAAGCGAACGGATTCCAAAAAATCACGAAGGGATAGCAAAGATTAAGGAATGGGTAGATAGACAATATATTGAAGGGCGCATCACTTCTATTTCAGATGAAGAGATGGTTGAACAGGTACGCATCCATCTCGGAAAATTCATAAAATCTGATAAACTGAAATAATCCGCGGCTTTTAAAACAAAAAGAAATCCTTGAAGGTCTATGAGTTTCAGGCAAAAAATATCCTTAAAAAATATGGCGTTTCTGTTCCTCGTGGTAAAGCCATATCTGGCAGTAACGATGCATCAAAAACATTCCAGGAAATCGGTTGCAAACGCTGTGTCGTAAAAGCACAGATACTCGCCGGAGGCAGGGGTAAAAGCGGCGGCGTCCAATTTGTCAACACGCCTATTGAAGCACAAACATGCACAGCACACTTGCTTGGCGCACACCTTGTAACACATCAAACTAACCAAAAAGGCGTTGAAACTAAATATGTTCTTATTGAAGAGGCAGTTTCAATTAAAAGAGAATTATATCTCGCCATAACTATCGACCGTTTCCTTCATACACCCTTGCTGCTTGCCAGCACTGAAGGAGGGATGGAAATAGAAGAAGTATCCAAAAGAACACCAGATAAAATTATCAAAGAACCGATTGACATATTTTTCGGGATACATCCATTCCAATCACGTCGTATTGTCTCTCAATTAAACATATCAGGAGTACTTTCAACAAGATTGAATAACCTTATGGAGAATCTCTGGGATGCCTTTCTTAAAAACGATTGCTCATTATTGGAAATTAATCCATTGGCAGTCACAATGAACGATGAGATATACGCCCTCGACGCAAAAATGGAACTCGACGACAGCGCTTTTTATCGTCATCCGGAATTTGAACAGTTTGTCCAATATCAAGACATTTCTCCTGCTGAAGCACTAGCCAAGAAATACAAGCTTAGTTACATAAGCCTCGATGGAAATATCGGATGTCTGGTAAATGGAGCTGGTCTTGCTATGGCTACCATGGATATTATTAAACTTCATGGCGGAGAACCTGCCAACTTTTTAGATGTTGGCGGAGACGCCTCTTTAGAACAGGTCACACAGGCGTTCAAGATTATCCTGTCTGACTCCAGGACGAAAGCCGTTTTGATCAATATCTTTGGGGGAATCATGAAATGCGACGTCATCGCATCTGGCATCATTCGGGCCATTAAAGAAGTAGGTATTCACATTCCCTTGGTCGTGCGCCTGGAAGGAACCAACGTTGACAGAGCAAAGGAAATCATTGACAATTCCGGCTTAAAAATTCTTTCTGCCAAAGACATGAAAGAAGCTGCGAGTCTGGTAGTAAAGGCATCAGAAAATGGGTATACTGATAAGTAAAGAAACAAGGGTGGTGTGTCAGGGTATAACGGGACATGCGGGCAGTTTTCACACCGAGCAAATGCTAGAATACGGCACAAAACTCGTCGCAGGCGTTACACCCGGCAAAGGTGGCACAGTGCAACATGGCGTTCCTGTCTTTGATAATGTTCTTGATGCGGTAAAAAAGACGGGAGCAAATGCCTCTGTAATCTATGTACCAGCCCCTTTCGCGGCTGATGCCATCATGGAAGCCTCTGAAGCGGGCGTAGAATTAGTGGTCTGCATTACCGAGGGTATTCCCACACTAGATATGATCAAGGTAAAAAAGTATCTTTCAAACAAAAAGACCCGTCTCATTGGACCCAACTGCCCGGGTGTCATCACGCCCGGTGCATGCAAAATTGGGATTATGCCTGGCTATATTCATAAGCCGGGTAATGTTGGAGTCGTATCGCGGAGTGGAACACTTACCTACGAGGCCGTCTGGCAATTGACCCAGCGGAGTATAGGACAGTCCACATGCATTGGAATTGGCGGCGATCCCATTGTGGGAACCGATTTCATTGACATACTCAGACTGTTCCATGAAGACAAAGAAACACAGGCCATTGTATTGATTGGAGAAATCGGGGGAAGTGCAGAAGAAAAGGCTTCCGAAGTTATAAGACAAGAAATTACAAAACCGGTTATAGGTTTTATTGCAGGGCAGACAGCGCCACAGGGAAAACGCATGGGCCATGCAGGTGCTATTATTTCAGGAAACAAGGGCACTGCCATTTCAAAGATTACAGCATTGAA
>Ga0105164_10003043_pt1 | contig 10221 bp, 7 predicted proteins | sample VDWuncwatermetaG_FD_89674 | JGI IMG/M metagenome (GOLD analysis project Ga0105164, IMG submission 89674) | Wastewater microbial communities from Netherlands to study Microbial Dark Matter (Phase II) - VDW unchlorinated drinking water | ecosystem: Environmental > Aquatic > Freshwater > Drinking... | reverse complement strand
GGATTATTGCCTTAATTTTATATTTAGCGGCGAGTAGGATGGCGTCTTCTTTAGGGAAAAAAGCATCGGAGGCAAGACAAGAACCCATTGCTAATTTCCCTGCTTTTTTGGTAGCGATAAAAACCGAATCCACGCGCGACATCTGTCCTGCGCCTATACCGACTGTCTTTGTTTCGCGTGCCAGTATTATAGCGTTAGACTTGACGTGTTTTTCCACCTTCCAGGCAAAGAGAAGCGATTCCATCTCTTTTTTTGTCGGTTTTCTCTTGGTGGCTATTTTAAGTGTTTTTTCATCCAAAGTTAAGCTATCTTCATCCTGAAGCAGCAGCCCGCCAGAAATTTTTTTGAAATCGAGCCCCGTATTTTTTTCAAACATGTTCGGCATTTCAAGCAGCCTGAGGTTCTTTTTATCCTTGAGCAAATTTAAAGCATCTGCACTAAATTCAGGGCATACAACGCACTCTAAAAATCCGCTTTTGGCTATCAATTTTGCAAGTGAAAGGTCTATTTTTCTGTTTACGCTCAAGATCCCTCCGAAAGCGGAAAGTTTATCGCACTCCCAGGCGTCTTTATAGGCCTTAAGCAGATTGCTATTTTCCGCAACGCCGCAAGGGTTATTATGCTTAATAAACACTACTGCAGGAAGCTTGAACTCTTTTACTATATTCACAGCCGCATTTAAATCCAGGATATTATTGAATGAGAGTTCCTTTCCCCAGAGTTGCTTCATTGTGCTTAATCCAGAGGCTTTTTTTGCCTCACGGTAAAAGGAAGCTTTTTGATGCGGGTTCTCTCCGTAGCGCAAATCCTGCGCCTTTGTGAAACTTAAAACCAGCTCTTGCGGGAATCCGGATATTTCCTGTTTCTTTGAAAAATACTCCTTCAAATAAGCGTTGATCCCAGCATCATATTGGCTTGTGCGCCCAAAAACTTCAATCGCTAAATCGCGCATTAAATCTTCCGGCAAAGCGCCATTATTCTTTCTTAGCTCTTCGATAATCTGGCTGTAGCGGCCAGGGTTACACACAACAGCCACTGACTGATGATTTTTAGCTGCAGAACGCAGCATTGACGGCCCTCCAATATCAATATTTTCTATTACCTCTTCAATTGAAACTCCGGGCTTCTGTACTGTCTGCTCAAAGGGATATAAATTAACCACTACCATATCTATAAGCCCGATTTCGTGCTCCTCTAAAGTTTTCATATGAACGTTGTTTTTTCTTAAAGCCAGGAGCCCCGCATGTATTTTGGGGTGCAAAGTCTTCACCCGTCCGTCGAGCATCTCCGGAAAACCTGTATATTCTGAAACTTCTTTTACCTTTATGCCGTTTTCCCGCAATAATTTTGCGGTCCCGCCAGTTGAAATAATTTCAACTCCTAATTTATCTAATTCCTTGGCCAATTCCAATATCCCTGTTTTATCCGAAACGCTGATCAAGGCGCGCTTAATCTTAACCATTCAAAGCTCCTTTATTTGTTAAATCTGAAATTTACAAGATCCGCGTCCTGCATTACATATTCTTTTTGCTCAAGACGCATTTTTCCTGCCTGTTTTGCCTTGGTTTCTCCTGCGCAAGAAATAAAATCATCAAAGCCGATGATCTCGGCGCGTATAAAGCCTTTTTGTATATCAGAATGTATGCTGCCCGCGGCTTCCCAGGCGCTAACCCCCTTTTTGATAAGCCAGGCGCGCGTTTCTTTTTCTCCGGTAGTAAAAAAACTTATATATCCGGCTTCGCACAGGCATCTGGCCAATAAATTATTTGTATCTGTGGCATTTTCTTTCTCTGCAACAACTATCGGTTTATCCGTATAAAGACCGTATGCGGAAATTAATTTTTTTTCTTCTTCGCTTAAAACCAATCCTGAAATAAAATCCTCTTTCTCAAGCGCCTCCTTGAATTTAGCCAATACGGCCTTTTCTCTCTCATCTGCGCTTCTGGAAACCCTCGTTTCCACAAATTCCAAATCCTTTAAGATTAAATCCGTGCGGGAATCTTTTAAGACAAGAATAGCGTCGGCATCCAAAGCCGCAGCCTCACCGGTTACTTCAATTTGAACATAGGTCTTTTTTTTCGCCTTGGTGATATTATCTACTTCATCAAGCCGGCTGTCTTTAATATTATATTTTCCCGGATTTATTTCGGGGATGGAGATGACGCTTATTTTCACCCCGCCCTTCCTTTCTTTTATTTCCCGCTCTTCCAGAATAGGAAGGGCGGGGTTATTCTTCGTGTTTCTTTGAGGCCTGGTACTGGGCCATGATAGGCTGGGCGATTCTTAGCGGGACCTCTTCATAATGCGAGAAGCGCATAGTATATGCGCCTCTACCACCCGTTATAGACCGCAGGTCATTTGCATATTTAAACATTTCAGCCAAGGGCAACTGTGCTTTGACAGTCTGGCTTCTCACCCTTACTTCCATCCCTATTACCCGGCCACGCCGGGAATTGATATCCCCTGATATCGCGCCAAGATACTCTTCGGGAATAGTTACCTCAGCGTCCATTATCGGCTCTAAGAGGACCGGCCCTGCTTCAATTACTGCCTTCCTTAATGCCATTGCTCCGGCAATCTGAAAAGCCATATCGGATGAATCAACTTCATGATAAGACCCGTCAACTAAGGTAACACGTATATCCTCTATATGGTAACCTGCAACCGCTCCTTCTAAACATGCCTGCCTGACACCCTTTTCTGCCGAAGGAATGAAATTGCGCGGAATGGCTCCCCCAAAAATTTTATCCACGAATTCAAAACCCTTGCCTCGCGTAAGGGGCTGCACCTCAATCCATACGTCGCCGTACTGTCCCCGGCCTCCGGACTGGCGCTTAAATTTACCTTGAACCTTTACGCTCCTTGTGATTGTTTCCTTGTAAGAAACTTTCGGCGTGCCCAACTCAACACTAACGTTAAACCTCTTTCTTAGCCTACCGACTATAACAGCAAGATGAATATCCCCCAGCCCTGAAATGATTAATTCTTTTGTCTGTGGGTCATGTGTAACTTTAAGAGTAGGGTCTTCGGCAGAAAGCTTATGCAAGGCATCTGAAATTTTTTCTTCGTCTTCCCGGGATTTAGGTTTTACCGATGCGGATATAGCCGGCTGCGGAAATACAACCTGGTCAAAAAGAAACTGCTCCTTTTCATTAGAAAGAGAGTCTGAAACAGTTGTTTCTTTTAATTTCGCTATAGCCACTATATCTCCGCAGGTAGCCGCATCTTGAGCCCTCTGCTCTTTTCCCTGCAGGATATAAATAGGCCCGATCCTTTCTTTAGTTTTCTTATTCACGTTATAAAAGGCGCTGTTAGAGGCGAGGCTCCCTGAAAAAACCCGCAGCAGAGTAAGCTGCCCTACGTAAGGATCGGATATATTCTTGAAGACAAACGCGCAGAAAGGCGCGCTATCGCTTAAGGCCACTTCTTTTTTATTCTCAGGCGAGGCCGGATCGGATGCGCTAACCTTATTGCGCTGCGTTGGATTAGGCAAATATTTAATAACTGTTTCCAATAATTCCGTCAGGCCCAAATCATTCAAAGCGGATCCGGCAACAACAGGAAAAACCCTTCGCTTTATTACCGCCTGTGCGAGGCCGGCCGCTTTCTCTTCCTGAGTTAATTTTGTTCCCTCCAGATATTTCTCAAGGAGGATATCATCGCTTTCCGCAATCGCTTCAACTAAATTCGGATCCTCTATTGAATCTATCAGGCTTGCGTTATTTGAGAGAACGGATTTGATATCCGCTAATGTCCTTTGTATATCCGTATCTGCTTTATCCAGCTTATTAATAAATATTACACATGGCAAATTAGCTTCCTCCAGCATCTGCCAAGAGCGCTCAGTCCCGACCTGGACACCGGAGGCAGCATCTATAACCAAAACAGCGGCATCCACCCCGCGCAAACCCTGTATTGGTTCCCCATAAAAGTCAGCATAGCCCGGAGTGTCCACGATCTGAATCCGGTGGCCTTTATAATTACAGTGCAGTAAGCTTAAGTTGATTGAGCTTTTTCTTTCAATCTCATCAAAACCGTAATCGCTTATAGTTGTGCCGTCCTCTATCTTACCTTTTCTGGTGGTGGCCTTACAAAAATAAAGCAGCGCTTCGGAAAGCGTTGTTTTTCCGGACTGGGCATGGCCTAAGAGGATAAAATTCCTTTTATTGCTGGTTTCCACTTTTAATGAGCCCACAACTTACGGAACGTTAGTGAACGTAAGTTGTTTGGGCGAATTAATCCCGCTTCTTGCTTTCCTAAGGTAATAGCGGGAGAGGTTCTAAAGAAGCGAAAAAGGGAAGGATATTATATTATAGGAAAGAAAATTCGGTGCGTCAAGGATAAAAAGGAAAAAAATTATTCCAGGTAGGTGTATATTTTACCTTTATAGTTTCGCAGGACGTATTTACCTTTTGCCTGCGAAAGGATATAGTTGGGGCCCACGGGAATTTTTCCTCCGCCTCCTGGCCCGTCTATAACATATGTAGGTATAGCATAGCCTGAGGTGTGTCCTCGTAATTTCTCCATGATATTTATGCCAACGGCAACAGGGGTCCTGAAATGCTGCGTTCCCCTTACGGGGTCGCATTGATAGATATAATACGGCCTTACCCTTATCTGTAATAGCTCATGCACAAGTTTTTTCATTATATAGGGACGGTCGTTTATGCCTTTTAAAAGCACGGTCTGGCTTCCAAGGGGTATCCCTGCATCAGAAAGCATATCGCAGGCATTTTTACAGCGCCGGGTGAGCTCTTTGGGATGATTAAAATGGATACTCATCCAGATGGGTGAGTATTTTTTTAGCATGGTCACTAATTTTTCTGTAATTCTTTGCGGAAGCGTTACCGGCACTCTGGTGCCTAACCTTAAGAATTCTACATGCGGTATAGCGCGCACCTTTTGGATTAACGCCTCCAATGCCTCATCCTCCAAAGTAAACGGATCTCCTCCTGATATCAGCACATCGCGTACCTTTTTATTGGATTTTATATATTCGATGGCAGCATCAAATCTCGAGGTTGAGGCAGCCTCTTCCTGCAGATCATCACCGACTAGGCGCCTTCTGGTGCAGTGCCTGCAGTACATAGCGCAATGCTCTGTAGCCAAAAGCAAAACCCTGTCAGGGTAACGGTGCACTAAATGCGCAACAGGAGAATCCCTGTCTTCAGCGCAAGGGTCGGTCATTTCATGGGGTGAAATAACATATTCTGCTGCAACCGGGACCGACTGCCTCCTGATCGGGCAATCCGGATCCTCCTGATCAATCAGTGTTGCCCAGTAAGGGGTTATAGCCATAGACAGCTTACCCTTTGCCTTATCAATACCGCTTTCTTCTTCCGGTGTTAACTTTATAATCTCCGATAAAGCATCTTTTGTACGTATCCTGTGTTTTAATTGCCAATGCCAATCCTCCCAGTCCAAGGGGTTTACATCTTTATAAATACCTATCTGTTGATAATCGCGCGGCCTTTTTACCTGACGGACAACTGTTGTTTCCTGCTGCGCTCTCTGGTTCTCGATTATCTGCGTATTATTCAATTTTTTGCCTTCTTCCTTTCTGAGGCGCTCATAATAATCGCCTCTATTAAATCCTCGTATTTCATTCCGGCTGCATAAGCCATGATGGGAAAATTGGATTCCTTAGGGTCTAAGCCGGGGAGTGGATTTATCTCTAAAACATAAGGCGTATTGTTTTTATCCAGCCGTATGTCTGTGCGCGAAATATCAAGGCATCCCACGGCGCGATGCGTCTTTAGGGCGGCTTCTTTGACCCGTTCCTCCGTATCCTTATCTAACCGCGCAGGGCAATGAAAAGTGGGGACAAGCCCAAGCTCGGTATTCCCCTGATATTCCTTCATCCTCCATGTATAAAAATACTCTCCGCTTCTTTGGCAACTTGAGAAATCTATTTCCAGGATCGGCAAAACTGCTGTCTTGCCGTTCTCCAAGACCCCCACCGTCAACTCTTTGCCTTCGATAAATTCCTCAACCAGCGCTTCCTGATTATAAATGCTTATGATGTCGTTTACTTTCTTAAATAAATCCTCGCGATTGCCTACCACGTTGGATTTATTTATACCCTTAGCAGAGCCTTCGCAATTAGGTTTGACTATCAAAGGAAATTTTAACTCCGGGTTCAATTCTTCGTTTCCTTTTGAAAAAACCTGAAAATCAGGCGTTGGGATATTCTCCGCTTTTAATATTCTTTTGGTGAGCGCTTTGTTTAAAGCCAGGGCAAGAGAAAACGTATCTGAGCCGGTGTAGGGGATATTCAGATAATCTAATACTGCGGGGACCTCGGATTCGCGGAATTTACCGTACTTGCCCTCAGCGATATTGAATACCATATCCACTTTTGTTTTTCTAAAATACGAAAAAAGGCTCGGGTATTCTACGTCGATGGCTTCGACTGAATGGCCTTTTGATTTAAGCGCCGAACAAATCGCGTTAATGGTCTCTTCGGAGTCCCACTCTGAAAAATAATCCTCTGGTTTTGTGGTATCTTTTTTCTTCAGATTGCAGGTAAGGGCGATCTTCATTTAATTAAGGTTGTGCCTTTTTATGGCGCTATCTAAAATCTTGCCGATCATCTGTTCATAAGTGGCGCCTATAGCCTTTGCTACCAGCAAGAATACGTCTTCCGTAGATAAAGAAGGGAGCGGATTTATTTCCAAGACATAGGGCCTGCCTTCATTATCAACACGAAAATCCACCCTTCCAAAATCACAGCACTCAACAGCCCTGTATGTCTTTAAAGCGAGGTCGGAAATCTTTTTATTTAAGTCCTGGCTTATACGCGCAGGGCAGATATACTCTAATCTATCCGAGGCGATTCGGGCAAAGGTATAAAATTTATCGTTTAACTTATACCTGCCGTCTATTTTAATCTGGACGGTCGGCATCACTTCAGGATTATCATTGCCGACTATAGCCACGGTAAATTCCTGGCCGCTGATAAATTCTTCGATCAAGGCCGGCTGCTTATACGTATTGATGACAAACTCAACCTGTTTTTTCAACTCTTCCATATTCTGTACGCGGGAACTTTCACTTAGGCCCTTGGATGAACCCTCAAACCTGGGCTTTACAATCATAGGGAATTTACAGTGGTCGCAGTTGACTAAATCTTGCGCGTTCTTTACTTCAAAGAATTTTGGAGTGGGGATTTTTTCGGCGATAAATATTTTTTTTGCCATGACTTTATCCAAAGTCATACCGAGGGTGAGGGCGTCCGCGCCTACAAAAGGGATCCCGGCCATCTCAAGCAGGATAGGCACCTGGGATTCTCTGTTTCTTCCGGTTAGCCCTTCTGAGATATTAAAAACTATATCCACATCCAGAGAATCTAATTTTTCAAGGAGATTGTTGACGTTACCGATCCTTTTTATTTTAAAGCCGTTTGAGGCTATCGCCTCTGCGATAACATCTATGGTAGAAGGATGGTCAAATTCTGCATTTGCATCGGCAGGATCACCCTCCTTAAATTGATAATCTGTCTTTAAATCGTATGTTAACCCGACTGTTTTCATATTTGCAAAAAAGAAGGGCTCCTGTTTACCTTAAGAGCCCTTTATCTACGCCTTATTTTCTCAATTTAGTCCTTCTAACCTCCTTAATTTGCCCTCTACTTTATGGCTGCAAATTAACCCTGTTAGAAATCCTACTTTCTTCTGCTTACATTTATATTTCTAACAGGGCCTACAGTATTTTTTTATCACAATATATCGGCCTTGTCAAGTATTTTTTGATTTTAGTTGCCCTTTATTAATTCGATTTTATCGACGGACAACCCTATCTCTTTCTTTTTTTGAATGCATTTTTTATACAACCTAAATTAGAAAAAAATATTTTTCCTACTTTTGGCTTAAAAAATAAGATATAAGCCCATTGTACAAAATCGTATAATACAATCGCGGGCAAGTAAAAAATAAATCCAAGGATAGATTCATTTTTAATCATAGTAAGGTACCTGTTCTTGATTAGGTCGCTGTGCAATGCATCATCCAGGTAGCGGCGCGCATAAGGCTTATCCAGCCCTTCTTGAGGCCTAAAGCTTGCTCCTCGAACATGATAAGCAGTAGCTTTCGGATTATACCAAGCCCGCCAGCCAAAACGCTTTGCCCTCCATGAAATATCTAAATCTTCATAAAACATCCGAAAATCAGAATCAAAATAATCCGCCTCCTCCTTAATCTCCTCTAGCATTTCCCTGCGGTAAAAAGCCACAGCCCCATTTACTCCGAATATAAACTCAGGCCTATCAAATTGGCCTTTATCTTTTATGCCATAGCCTCTTTCTTTAGCCGTACGCCAGTAAGTTAAAAATAATCCGCTACTATCTATAATTTTACCGCAGGTACGTAAAACCTTTCCGCTTACTATGCCTATTTTGTTATTTAAAGAAAACCCTTGCAGCGCTTCTTCAATAAATATCTTATCCAGAATCACATCGTCATTAAGACAGAGGATAAAATCTCCTTCACTCATTTCTATCCCTTTATTAAGAGCCGCGCAATAAAATAAATTCTCCGGGCTAGTATATAATTTAATATCCGGATAGCATTCTTTAATCTCCCGGTTAAAATTTGGATTAAGTGAATTATCAATCATTATAATCTCAAGTTGAGTAAAGGTCTGTTCCTTAACCGAATCCAAACAAGCATTAAGATAATCCTTTACCCCAAAAGTTACTATAATAACACTGACTATTCTATTTGACTTATTCTGCATCTTAGAATAAAATTATAACACAATGCTGGTAATACTACTAATTCTAATCTTTATCCGGCCCTTCATCTCCTCTTTAGCCTTTCCTGAGGTAAATCGTATTTATTCTATTTTACTTCTGGGGTTTTTAGGTACCTGGCTTGTACTCAAAGGCCTGCCCTTAAAAGAAATCAAGCCGATAAAATACCCCATTATGCTACTTTGCCTGGCTCTCATTATTTCTGTGGGTTTTTCTCAAGATAGATTTAAGAGCTTAATTGAGCTCTATAAATATATCCTTGGATTATTATTATTTCTTACAGGTATCTCTCTAACCTCTAAGCAAAAGGGAGTGGTTGTAAAAACCATTATTTTAACAGGCGCTATTATCAGCCTATTGGCTATATATCAATATCTTTTTGGCTTTAGTCATCTTTTAAACTACATCGCTAAAGAAAAAATCACCAATCCTTTTTTCTTGGATTATATAGGCCGTAAAAGAGTATTCTTGCCCTTTGTTACCCCCAATACGCTTGCAGGCTATTTGGCTTTTATTCTGCCTTTGGTTCTGGTAATCAAAGAAAAAAGCAGGTGGCTTATTCTGCTGGCTGTTTCTTTTAGCCTCCTGCTTACCAAATCCTTAGGGGCTCTTTTAAGTTTATTTTTGGCATTAACTGTATATTTTTATCTAGAAAATAAATTAAAAAGAAAGGGGGTTCTACTGCTGGCAGGCCTGTTAGCGATAACCGTATTACTATTTATCTCAAGGTCTTTACCCCAGAAACAACATACCCAACCTCTCTTTTCTACGCTTATGAGAATGAATTATTGGAAAGATACATTAGAGATAATCAGGGCGTCCCCTTTAACCGGAGTGGGCCTGGGCAATTTTAATCTTGTGCATTCCCGTTATGCCCACAATTCTTATCTTCAAATCTGGGCAGAGATGGGAATATTGGGGATTATCTCAATTTTGTGGCTTATTTTTACAGTATTTAAATCTGCATTAAAAAATATCTCCGAGAATACTCAAAAGAATCAAGTTGTAGTCCTTATTGCAGCAAATACTGTTTTCTTGGCGCATAACCTTGTTGACTTTACCTTCTTTTTGCCAGAGGTTGCTTTGCTCTGGTGGATAATTTTAGGCTTATTACTAACGAAGGAAAGTAATGAACACAATTATCGTCATCCCAACCTATAACGAAAAAGACAACATCCAGCCATTAGTAGAAGAGATATTTAAAGTGGCTTCGGGCGTAGGTATATTTATTGTGGATGACAATTCTACCGACGGCACAGGTATAATTGCAGATGCATTAAGTAAAAAATACGCGCAAGTCAAAGTATTACATAGAGAAAAAAAGCAAGGCCTGGGCAGGGCTTATATCACCGGCTTTAAAGAAGTTCTAAATTTGAACCCGGATTATATTTTACAGATGGACGCCGATTTTTCTCATCATCCTAAATATATTCCCATATTCTTAAAAGAAATTACCAACTACGACATTGTGG
>Ga0105164_10003041_pt1 | contig 10229 bp, 8 predicted proteins | sample VDWuncwatermetaG_FD_89674 | JGI IMG/M metagenome (GOLD analysis project Ga0105164, IMG submission 89674) | Wastewater microbial communities from Netherlands to study Microbial Dark Matter (Phase II) - VDW unchlorinated drinking water | ecosystem: Environmental > Aquatic > Freshwater > Drinking... | reverse complement strand
TGCCGATTTCGGCCAGCGCCTTGTGGAACGGCACTCTGGTGCTGCGCCTGGCGGGCGCGCGCGCCGCGGTCGACGCCGCATGCCGACAGCTCGGCGGTGAAGCCATCGAGCCGGCCTGGGCAGCCGCGTTCTGGCGTGGTCTGCGCGACCAGAGCGACGAGTTCTTCGCCAGCGCCGCCACCGCCGTCGAAGGCGGTGCCGCGCTGTGGCGCCTGGGCGTGGCGCAAACCGCGGCGCCGATCGCGCTGCCGGGCGAACAGCTCGTCGAATGGGGCGGCGCCCAGCGCTGGCTGTGCACGCCGGCATCGGCTGCGCAAGTGCGCGAAGCCGCCAGCGCCGCCGGTGGCCACGCCACGCTGTTCCGCAGCCGCGACAAGAGCGTCGGCGCCTTCCACCCGCTGTCGGCACCACTGGCACGCTTCCACCGCGAGCTGAAGAAAGCTTTCGACCCCGACCGCCTGTTCAATCGCGGCCGCCTATACGCGGAACTCTGAACATGTGCAGTGATGTCGTCGAGGACATGCGCGCCTACTACGCGCAGCGCGCGGCCTGCTACGAGCGGGTCTATCACAAACCCGAGCGGCAGGCGGATTTGCGCGCGATGGAAGCCTGGCTGCCGTCGCGGTTCGGCGACCGGCGGGTACTCGAAGTCGCCTGCGGCACCGGCTGGTGGACACCGCACGGCGCGCGCGATTGCACGCATTGGCTGGCCACCGACATCAACGCCGCGACGATGGCCGTCGCACAGCGCAAGCCGCTACCGGCCGGCAAGGTGGAATTCGCTGTCGTCGATGCTTACACCTTCGACGGGCTCGAAAGTCAGCGCTTCGAGGCCGGCGCTCGCGTGGTGATGCTCGACAACCGCTACGTGCAAGCCAGCAACCTGCCGATCACGCGTCGCGACAGCGAAGGCAACAGCTACCAGCGACGCACGCTCGACGACGCCAGCGTGCACGAGGTGCTGAAAAACTTTCCCGACCGGGACGAAGCCTTTGCGGTGATCGGCGCACGCGCCACCGACCGCGAGTGGATCGCCTTCGACCACTACTGGCTCCTGTCTTATCGCCTGGCCTGATGCAAACCACCCTGGCCCCCGAATTCGAAGGCAGCGCCGACGGCGAGGCGGCCGAGGCGATCCTGCGCAAATGCGTTCACTGCGGCTTCTGCAACGCGACCTGCCCGACCTACCAACTGCTCGGCGACGAGCTCGACGGGCCGCGCGGACGCATCTACCTGATCAAGCAGGTGCTCGAAGGCCATGCGCCGACGCGCGCGACGCAACTGCACCTGGACCGGTGTCTGACCTGCCGCAACTGCGAGAGCACCTGCCCGAGCGGCGTGCAATACGGGCACCTGGTCGATATCGGCCGCAAGCTGGTCGAGGCCCAAGTCGAGCGGCCGTTGATGGAGCGCCTTGTGCGCGGCGCCCTGAAGGCCGGCCTGACTTCGCCGCTGTTCGGCCCGGCGATGAAACTCGGCCAGATATTCCGGCCGCTGCTGCCGGCGACGCTGAAACACAAAGTGCCGGCCCCCGGCGGCGCGCGCGCGCACCAGTGGCCCACGCGCACGCACCCGCGCAAAGTCCTGATGCTGCTGGGCTGCGTGCAGCCGGCGATGATGCCCAACGTCAACGCCGCCACCGCGCGCGTGCTCGATGCCGCCGGCATCCAGACCCTGGCCGCCGACGGCGCCGGCTGTTGCGGCGCGATCCGCACCCACCTGGGCGATATCGACGGCGGCTTGAATGACATGCGCCGCAACATCGACGCCTGGTGGCCGCTGGTCGATGGTTTGACGAGTGCGGGCACGGTCGAAGCGATCGTGATGAATGCGTCGGGCTGCGGTGTCACGGTCAAGGACTACGGCCATGCGCTGGCCGACGATGCCGACTACGCCATCAAGGCCGCACGCATCAGCCTGCTGACCCAGGACTTGTCGGAGTTGCTGCCCGACATCGTCGCGACGCTCAAACCCAAGCTGCGCGCAACCAACGTCAAGCGCCTCGCCTTCCACGCGCCTTGCACCTTGCAGCATGGCCAGCAACTGCGCGGCGGCGTCGAGGCGCACTTGAACGAACTCGGCTTCGAGGTCAGCGTCGCAACAAACGAAAGCCACCTCTGTTGCGGCTCGGCCGGCACCTACTCGGTGCTGCAACCCAAGCTGGCCTACGAGCTGCGCGACCGCAAGCTGAAAAACCTCGCGCCGCTCGCAGCCCAGGCCATCGTCTCGGCCAACATCGGCTGCATCGCGCACCTGCAATCCGGCACCGCGACGCCGGTGCGGCACTGGGTCGAGGTGCTCGACGACGCGCTCGCTGGCTGAAAAGGCTCAGACGATCTTCACGCTCAGGTTGGGCAGCCGGTCGATGTGGATCTCGATCACGTCGCCGCGCACCACCGGGCCGACGTTTTCCGGCGTGCCGTTGACCTTGAGCCAGATCGCGCCATCGCTGAAATGGCCGCCGATCTTGTCGACCGGATGGATCTCGCCGATCGGTGCGCTCTTGTCGAAGCTCTTGCCGATTTCCCAGGGCTTTTTCTCGTCGCCCATCGCGCGCTTGCGGCCGATGCAATCGATGCGGCGCACCGGGAAGGCCATCGCGCTGCCGGCGATCGGGATCGTCGTGGCCGGCACGGCGAACGGCGTGGGCGTTTCCCCGCGGGTCGCGGCCGGGCGCCCTGCGGGGAAACGCGCGGGCCGCCGCACAGCGGCCCGCGGTTGCATTCGGCAACGCGGCTCACCGTTACGCGCCGGCCCGCCACCGGCAGTTACCAAGTCGCGTGTGCATCGTTCACGGCCCCCTGCGGCGACGGTGGTTACGTGTGCGCGCAGGCCGCCAGCACTGCAGAAGATGGGGCCGTGGCACCGGATTTCCGGGTCGCCATGTCACCAAGGAGAGCGCCATGTTCGACGAGCCCCCCTCCCTGCCGATGCGTGCCGCGATCGCCAGCCTGCTCGGCGGCCTGTTCGGCATCGCCCTGATCCTGTCGACCCACAGCGCGCAGGCGCAGACGGCCACGGTGACGGCTGAATCACGCACCTCGGTGGCGGCCATCGACCGTGGGCTCGATCGCCTGGGCGAGGCCGCGCTACAGGTGCTGCGCGCCGCCGAACCGCTGTATGGCTTGTCCAGCACCGGGTCGCACTTCGTGCGCCTCAACGGCAGCGCCAGCGAGCCGGCCAACGGCCTGCGCTGGCAGGTCACGCGCATGCCGGGCTTTCGCAGCGAAGGCGAGATCCCGCGCAGCCGCGACCTGGTCAGCCTGGGTGTGCAGGTGAGGTTCTAGAACCCGCGACGGGGCCCACCCGCAGCGCCCACAGCACGCCGGCCACCAGCAGCGCAATGCCGGCCAGCGTCACCGGCCCGGGCGACTGGCCGCGCAGCATGAAGGCATAGGCCAGCGCAGCCAGGGTCTCGAAGACGATCAACTGGCCGACCAGCGAGGTCGGCAGGCGCTGGCTGGCTTCGTTCCAGCACAGCGTGCCGAGCCAGGAAGCGAACAGGCCGATCGAAAACATCAGGCCGATAAATAACGCCGGTGTCGGGCCGAACGGCATCGCGAAGGCCTGGCCGCTGGCCGCGTTCCAGGCCCAGAAACCGAGCAAGCCGAATGCGGCCAAGGGCAGCGTGGCCACACCCTGCGCCGTGGCCCAGGCTCTCGGGCTGCGATCGGCGTGCGCGCGCAGCCAATCGGCATTGCGGATCGGGTACCAGGTCCAGCAGACGACGGCGCCGATCGCCAGCAGCGCCCCGACCGCGTAGCTGTCCAGGCCCGTCCTGAGCCCCGCCGAAGGATCGGCATTCGCATCGGCGCGCAGCGCGGCGATCTCGACCTGGTTGACGCAGGCGATGCCCGCAGCGATCAAGAGCAGCGAGGGCAGCAGGCGCAGCCAGGGCAGGCGGCCGTCGCGCTTGGCGTCGCGCAGGTTCGACGTGATCGCGATCACCACCGGCAAGGTGCCGATGATCATCGTCGGCACGGGTCCGCCGGCACGCTGGATCGCGGCGGCCAGGCACAGGTAGTACAGCAGGTTGCCGATGGCACTGAGCTTGAAGGCCTCGCGCCAATCGGCGCGCGTCAGCTCGGCCAGCCGCGTGCGGTCGAACCAGGCCAGCGGCAGCGCGATCAGGCCGAAGGCCAGGTAGCGCGCGCACGACAAGAGCACGGCCGGGTAGGCCGGCAGCAGCAGCGGCGCAACGAACACCAGGCCCCACATCAGGCCGGCGGCGAGGGCGAAGAGGGTGCCGATCCACATCGGGCGAGCGTACCTGCCTGGAACCCGCATTGCCGCTGGTCCGGCGCGACAACACAATGCGGCACATGAAAACCGCCCTTGCCCGCACGCTGCTGGCCTGCACCCTCGCGCTGGCCGCCATATCGTTGCCCGCCGTTGCCCAGCCGCTGCCCGACGCCGCCGAGGCGCGCCGCCTGCACGCGATATTCGACGAACGCTGGGAAGCGTTGATGAAGCTGCACCCCGAATGGGGTACTTATCTCGGCGATCATCGCTACGGTGATCGCCTGCACGATGCATCGCCGACCGCCGAGGCCGCCGCGTTCGCAGCGACTCGGCGCAGCCTCGAACAATTGCGCGCGATTCGTCGCGATGCGCTATCGGCAACGGACCGCACGTCGCTGGATATCGCCATTCATACGCTGCAGGATCAACTCCGCTTCGAACCCTCGATCGGCTACCGCCGGCTCAGCCTGGGCGCGATCGGCGGCTTCCAGAGCGGCTTCGCCGACCTGCTTTCCGCCAGCCCGGTGGCACAGCGCTCGCAGGTCGAACAGATGCTGGCGCGCATGGCGGCCTACCCGCAGCGTGTCGAGCAGGAACTGCTGCGCCTGCGCGAGGGCCTGGCGCTGGGTTGGGTACCGCCGCGCGCGGTGCAGGAGCGCGTGCTGGCGATCATCGACGGCCAATTACCGGCGCAGACACTGGCGCAGACACCGGCGCAGATCGAAAAGAGCCCGTTCTTCGAGCCCTTCACGAAACTGGGCACGGACATTCCCGCCGCCGCGCGGCAGGCCTTGCAGGAGCGCGCCCGCCGCGCGATTGCCGACCAGGTGCAGCCGGCGCTGCGCCGCCTGCGCGCCTTTGTGGCGGGTGACTACATGGCGGCCGCGCGCGGCGGCGGCGGGCTCAAAGACTACCCCGGCGGTGCCGCGGTCTATGCCGCACTGGTGCAATCGCACACCACCACCGATCTGAGCCTGGCCCAGGTGCATGCGATCGGCGAGCGCGAAGTGGCGCGGCTGCGCGGCGAGATCGATGGCGTGATGCGCGAGATGGCCTGGCAGGGCGATTTCGCCAGCTTCGTCAAGCACCTCAATACCGATCCGAAATATTTCCACGCCAGCCCCGAGGCGCTGCTGGCAAGCCACCGCAGCAAGGCCAAGCAGCTCGATGCCGAATTGCCGAAACTGTTTGCCGAGCTGCCGCGTGCGACCTATGGCATCAAGGCCATGCCGGCACACCTGGGCACGGACCGCGCCGAGTACTACCAGCCGCCGGCCCTGGACGGCAGCACACCCGGCTGGTTTCTCGCCAACGCGCAGGGGTACCGCACGCGGCCGATCTGGGGCGAAGAGACCTTGCTCGCGCACGAAGCGGTGCCCGGCCACCACCTGCAGAACGCGCGGGCCGCGGAACTGGGCGAGTTGCCGAAATTCCGCCGCGCCCTCTGGCACACCGCGTACGGCGAAGGCTGGGCGCTGTATGCCGAGACGCTGGGCTTCCAGCTCGGCCTGTACAAAGACCCGGCCAGCCGCTTCGGCCACCTGCAATGGCAGATGGTGCGTGCGGTGCGCCTGATGGTCGATACCGGACTGCACGCGCAGGGCTGGTCGCGCCAGCGGGCGATCGATTTCATGATCGCGCAGACCGGCCTGGACCCCGCCTTCGCCAGCAGCGAGATCGATCGCTACACCTCGGGGCCGGGGCAGGCGTTGGGCTACATGATCGGCCAGTTGAAGATCATCGAACTGCGCGACCGCGCCAAGCAACGCCTCGGCGAGCGCTTCGATATCCGGCGCTTTCACATGGTCGTGCTCGACTCGGGCTCGGTGCCACTGCCGGTGCTCGAACGCCATGTCGATGAGTGGATTGCGGCGCAGGCGGCGCCTTCGAACCCGAACCGTTCGCCCTGAGCCCAAAATTCCGATCATCCTGAGCCTGTCGAAGGAAGGGCTTCCTTCGACAAGCTCAGGATGATCGGAGATACGGGCTCAGCCCGAACGGTGTTGCGCGCGCTCGTTCAACGCACCTTGCCGGCCTTCCAGGCGTCGAGCAGGGTCTGGTAGGCGATGGTCGCGCCCTTGGGTTTTCGTTGGCCAGCTTCGTCCATGGCCAAACATTCGCTTGCCGTCACATATGGTGTTTTGTACAGTCCTTACATGCCTGACCCCGCAACGCCCCGACTGTGCCACTGTGCCGACGCACGGTCTGTCATCCTTGCAGGGCATCGCGCCAAGCCGGTCTGCTGGAGCGGCACCTTGACCTTTATGGCCGCGCACACAGCGGCCGAGTGCGATACCCGACCATGACCCTGAATCTAATGCTACGTCAGTCTTCATTTGTCGACCTCTGCCCCGTGACGGCGGCGGTCGAGGAACTTGCCAATTCGGGCGGCGTTGAAGAACGCGGTGCGATTTTTACGCGCCGCGAGGTCGTGGATTTCATCCTCGATCTGGTCGGCTATACCTGCGACAGGCGGTTGCAAGAACTGACACTTCTCGAGCCTTCGTTCGGTGACGGTGACTTTCTGTTGGCAGCGATCGACCGCCTGCTTCTCGCGTCAAATGTCGCGGGCATGACTGCGCGCCAAGTGGAAGCTCTCGGCGATTGCATCCGCGCTGTCGAACTGCATGGAGATACCTTCACTCGAACCCATGCAGCGGTCATTGCGCGTTTGATCGGTGCTGGCATTGCCGCCCGGATAGCGACAACGATTGCAGACCGCTGGCTGCAAAACGGAGACTACCTATTGGCCGAGTTGCCGGAAGCTTTTGACGTCGTCGTTGGCAACCCGCCCTACGTTCGGCAAGAGATGATCCCCGATGTGCTTCTGGCCGAGTACCGCAGCCGCTACACAACGATTTATGACCGCGCCGACCTTTATATCCCGTTCATTGAGCGCTCACTGCGGATACTTAAGAAGGGTGGGGCACTCGGCTTCATCTGCGCCGACCGCTGGATGAAGAACCGCTACGGCGGGCCGCTGCGCGCTCTGGTGGCCAAGGAGTTTCACCTGAAGGTCCATGTCGATATGACCGACACGCCGGCCTTCCATTCCGACGTGATCGCCTATCCCGCTATCACCATCATCACGCGCGAGAGCCCGGGCGTGACACGCCTCGCTTACAGGCCTGAGATCGAAGGTACCGTGCTGAGCGAGCTGGCAACCCAGCTCTTGGCGAAGCGCCTACCGAAGGGCGTGAGTGCGGTGCGCGAACTCGCCAGCGTCACCGCCGGGTCGGAGCCGTGGATTCTGGCGTCTTCGGATCACCTGGCGCTTGTGCGTCGCCTTGAGCGGAGCTTCCCACCCATCGAAGAGGTTGGCTGCAAGGTCGGCATCGGTGTTGCGACAGGCGCGGATCACGCGTTCATTGGCCCCTTTGATGCGCTTGACGTTGAGGATGACCGCAAGCAACCCCTGGTGATGACCCGCGACATCTTGAACGGGACAGTTGAATGGCGTGGCTTGGGTGTTGTCAATCCGTTCGCGGATGGCGGCGGTCTGGTCGATCTTGGCAACTACCCGCGCTTGAACCGGTATCTCGAGGCGCGTAAGGGTGAGATTGCCGGACGGCACTGCGCCCAGAAAACACCAGTCAACTGGTATCGCACGATCGATCGCATCACACCGGCGCTGACAAAGAGGCCGAAACTGCTGATTCCCGACATCAAGGGCGACGCGCATATCGTCTACGAAGAGGGGCGGCTCTACCCACATCACAATCTGTACTACATCACGTCCGACGAGTGGGATGTGCGAGCGCTGCAAGCGGTCTTGCTGTCTGGGATAGCCCGCCTGTTCGTTGCGACTTACTCGACCCGCATGCGTGGAGGCTTTTTGAGATTTCAGGCGCAGTACTTGCGACGCATCCGGGTACCGAAATGGGCGGATGTTGCAACTGGCGTTCGACGCGAGTTGATATCTGCTGCGAAGGCTCAAGACCTGGTGGCGTGCAATCGCGCTGCGTTCGAACTTTACGGGTTGTCCGAAGACGAGAGGGCTACGTTCGGGGGCAAGTCTTGACTGCCAACATTGATGTCGAAATGCGTTTGCAGGAGGCGATCCAAAGCTATTGGGTCGCGCGCGCAAAGAACAAGGAGAAGCAGGTCGAGTCCGGCAACATCGATGCCGGAACACGCGGCGAAGTCACCGGCGGCACTCAAATGGGCGCGCTCGAATTCCTGGTCGCCGACATCTTGTGCGAAGCCGGCCTGAAGCGGCTCGATGTGCGGACCCGGACCGCACTGGAACTGCCGGGCTACTTTCGGGCTACGAAGAAGTGGGATCTCGTCGTGATTTCCGAAGGCCAGTTGGTTCTCGCCATGGAGTTCAAATCGCAGGCCGGGAAGTCGATTGGCAACAATGTAAACAACCGCTCCGAAGAGGCGGTTGGCAGCGCCAAAGACCTTTGGACTGCATACCGCGAAGGCCGGTTCGGCGACGGCGCGCCTGTGCCATTTCTTGGCTACCTCTTCTTGTTGGAAGATCGGGCCAACGTGATGCGTCCGGTGGCGAACAAGGAGCCGTACTTCAAAGTGGACCCGGCCTTTCGTGGGCCCCAAGTTCAAGCCAAGAAGGGTGGCATTGCGAAGGACCAAGGCGTCACTTACGCCGAACGATACGAGTTGCTGTGTCGTCGCCTCGTACTCGAACGAATCTACAGCGCGTCATGTTTCATGATGGCGACCAACGGTCCGCCAACCGTCGTTTCGCAGCCGGCTCCTGACTTGACCTTCGCACGATTTGCCGCCGCACTGCGAGGCCACGCGGTGACATTCCTCGGAAGCCAGAACCCTTAAGCGCGGCTTTTACCAGCCCACCGACAGAGGGGCCACGGCCCGACGCTAGGCAAGCGTCGGGCCTTCAACATCACCGCACCTTGCCGGCCTTGCAGGCGTCGAGCAGGGTCTGGTAGGCGATGGTCTCGCCCTTGGGCTTCTCGTTGGCCGCGGCGGCGACACAATGCGGCGCAGCGCCGCTCCACCGCAAAGGCAAACGCCATGACCACCAAAGAACACCTGCTGGCCCTGGACCAGGGCACCTCGAGTTCGCGCGCGATCGTGTTCCACCGCGATGGCCGCATCGTGGCGATGGCGCAGCGCGAGATCCGCCAGATCTTTCCGCAGCCGGGCTGGGTCGAGCACGACGCCAACGAGATCTGGGCCACCCAGCAGGCGGTGGCGCTGGAGGCGCTGTTCAAGGCCCAGCTCAATGCCAGCGACATCGCCGCCATCGGCATCACCAACCAGCGCGAGACCACCGTGCTGTGGAACCGCCGCAGCGGCCAACCCATCGCCAATGCCATCGTCTGGCAGGACCGCCGCACCGAGCCGCTGTGCGCGCAGTTGCGCGCGTCAGGATTGACGCAAGCAGTGCAACGCAGCACCGGTCTGGTCATCGACCCGTATTTCTCCGGCACCAAGATCCGCTGGCTGCTCGACCATGTGCCCGGCGCGCATGTGGCCGCGGCGCAAGGCGAGCTGGCCTTCGGCACCATCGACTCCTGGCTGCTGTGGAAGCTGACCGGCGGCCAGGTCCACGCCACCGATGTCAGCAATGCCTCGCGCACGATGCTGTTCGACATCCGCCACAACGTCTGGGACCATGAGCTGCTCAAGGCCCTGCATGTGCCCGACAGCCTGCTGCCGCAGGTCTTCCCGTCGAGCCATGTGTTCGGCCACACCGACCCGGCGCTGTTCGGCGCGCCGATCCCGATCGCCGGGATCGCCGGCGATCAGCAAAGCGCGCTGTTCGGCCAGGCCTGCTTCAAGGCCGGGCTGGCGAAAAACACCTACGGCACCGGCTGCTTCATGCTGATGCACACCGGCGCGCGCTTCGAGACCAGCGCCAATGGCCTGATCACCACGGCCGCGGCGCAGCCGACGGCCACGCCCGAGTACGCCCTCGAAGGCAGCGTCTTCATCGGCGGCGCGGTGGTGCAGTGGCTGCGCGATGGCCTGGGCGCCATCAAGGGCTCGGGCGAAGTGCA
>Ga0105164_10003040_pt1 | contig 10230 bp, 5 predicted proteins | sample VDWuncwatermetaG_FD_89674 | JGI IMG/M metagenome (GOLD analysis project Ga0105164, IMG submission 89674) | Wastewater microbial communities from Netherlands to study Microbial Dark Matter (Phase II) - VDW unchlorinated drinking water | ecosystem: Environmental > Aquatic > Freshwater > Drinking... | reverse complement strand
GTATCTGGGCGCGGTTTAAACAGAAACTAAAAATCATTTCCGCAGCAATTCGACACGTCCTCGGATCAGTCTCAAGTCCCGGTGCTGTTTCTGCGATTTCGACCAGTTGCACCGCTGGGTTTTTTCCAGCGATGCCAGCGAATTTAACCATATCCTCGGCTCGGAATCCAAAGGCACTGGGTGCGCTGACTCCCATGGCATCGGAGCAACTATCCATATCAAAGCTCAAATGAATAAAACGCGATTTCTGGCTGAGACGCTTGAGTTCTTTTTCAAAAATAGTCGTCATTGGAGTTCGCGAATCTTGCAGTTCATCAAACCGAAAGATTCGAACCTTATGCTCTTTGGCAAAAAGGTAGTGGTCGCGCGCGTTGTGGCTGGCCTGGATGCCGAAGGCAACTAATTGGCCGTCGCTAAGATAGCCCGATTCTAAGATGCTTCGGAAACCCGACCCAGAATTGGGAAGTCCATTGTCCTTGGGCCGGCAATCCAAATGAGCATCAATATTAAAGCAGCCAAAGGATGCCTTTTTTCCGTGGCGCTCTCGAATGGCGTGGGCCCAGCCCAGAAAATTAGGTTCCGCAAAGTCATGCCCACCACCCAGCGCAATCACTGTGTCGGCTTTAAGTGCGAGATCATGCGCTAATTTTTCGGTCCTGGAATGAGTGACTCGGATATCACTTCCCGTCACCGTATTACCGGCATCCAAGACACGGATGCAGTTTTCCCAATCAAAATGCATGGGAAATGTCATTTTATATAAATAGTGTCGGATGCCATCAGGCCCATCTTTTGCTCCGCGTCGTCCGTCGTTGAGATGAACGCCTTCATCATCCGGGTTTCCGAAAAGCACGATTTGCGTATGTTCAGAATCTAGTTTGGGGTGCTCGGAAAGAATCCACTGAGATAAACGAGGGTCATCGGAGCGAGTTTTCGACGAAGCGGCGTAGTGATAACGTTTCTGCATAGGTCCCAAATTTAATGACCTTTGTGGCAAAAGGGAATAAACTTTTCAAGAATCATTTATGAGTGCCTCAATTTCCAATGATGATTTTTTAGATTCTGACTTGAATGACCGTATCGATTTTTCTTTGTATTGGAAATGGCTGCCCGGCTTTATCGTTTTGGTTTTAGTTTTTGGAGCCGGGACCGTTCTGGGGTGGATCGGGTGGCAGACCCAAACTTTAACGCAATTTTCAGTCGTCTATTGGGGCGGATTCATGCTGGGAATTTATTGGTTACTGCTTAGGCCCTTTGCAAACCAGGCGTACCCTTATCTTTTTGATAGGGTTGGGCCGTTTTGGAGGATTGCCGTTGGGATGGTGTTACTTATCCCTCCTTTGATTTCATTCGGTTATCTGATTGGAAATATCCATGGTTGGGTAAATGGGTATGAGATCGCCTTTGCCGTACTTCCATCGGTCTGTGTCGGGCTTATTATCTTTGAATCCACGACAAAATCTTGGTTTGCGTCGTTGGTGATGGGTAATTTATGCTTTATTTCTTTTTTTCTTATGAACGATATCTTATCTCCCTTTCAAACGGTCTTCACTTACGGGGTGAGTCATGCCTATTTCTATCAACTTAAAGCCGCGGGATTGTGTTGCATGGTGGCGTTGGTCGCAGCGGCGTATTTGAGAGAATTTAAGAGCGCAGCGCTTTTTGTTGTGAGTGCTCTGCTCTTTGTTATCGAGATTCTGATGCCGGCAGTCGTTTTTTGGAGTGAATCCTATCGGGGAGTGTCGACCGACTTTGGTTACAGTCTGTTTTTTATTGGGCCACTCTTGATGGCGATATTGAGCGGACGCCTTAAGGATGAAACCAACCCAATCTTCCGTCGAATGACCGTGGCTTTATTGGGTGGTTTTATGATTCTGCTTGCGTTTCATTTTCTGGGATATTTCCACGGGTTGTGGGCGCTCAAAACCTTTACGGCGAACGTGATAGCAGTGTTGATTCTGGGTCTTTCAATACGTTCGCAGATGAGTTGGGGGCGTCGATCGACGCTGGAGATATCCCCGCCGCCTTAGGTAACTCCGGAATTTCTGAATGCAGTGGGAATGATTTTGGTTCCTGGATGTGAATATCATTCGAACGTTGTAAGAAATCATCGGTAAGAATTCGCATGAGTTCGGCTCGCCGCTTTGGATTTACTGAGTCCAATTCTGGAAAGATCTGTGTCAAGGTTGTTTCAAATAACCGGCTCACATGACTGCGGTAGGCATTTCTAGAGGCTTCGACCTTTGGGGCTCGCGATAAGAAGGCAACGTACTGGTCAAAGTTCATCCGTAAGTCGAGTGCTAGTTTGGGGACCGCGCGCCTGATTTCGTGCTCTAAACTTTGTTTGGTTTCCATCATATTGTTCTTGGCTATGACTGTATCTTTGGAGGTGTACCAACTTGTGATTTCAAAAATCATAGTCTGATGATGAGGCGTTTGAAGCGTCGAAACTAAGGCGTCGGTAAAGGGGACAAGCTCAGGCCAGCGTTTCATGATCTCGTTGGTGGGTAGGGCTTCAGCTTCGAGGGTTCGAACGGATTTCAGTTTGGCTTGGCGTTGGAGTTCCGCTGCTGACTCAGTTGGGAGAGCTGATTTCTGAGTCCGAAGGTATCGGATAAAGGTCTCGGCAAAGATATAGCTCAGAGGACCCGCGGCGATTAAAGTGAGGGCTGGATTAGAAACCTGTCCCACTCGGCGGAGCTGCGCCCAAACTGAACGATTCGTTTTTGTCGCCTGAACTTTGGTGTTAAGCGCTGCGTAAGTCAGCGAACATTCGGACATGATTCGAGATGGGACGGCTAAGATCGGCAGGTTTTCGTGGTTGTACTTAAGCTTTCCAATTCGGTGGCGTGGTAAGTCATCGAATGGAAAGAATCGCGATTGGTCCAACCGTTCTCGGTATTCGTTAAGATGTCGGATCACTGGTCCGAGGGAGTCTTGAAATTGTTGGGCGGCTACCCGTTCCAATTTCATTTGTCGTTGGAACTCTGAGTGAACTGAAGGTAACTGCTTGCGGTGGGCTTCGATCCATTCGCGGATCGGTGCAATTTCATCATGTCGATTCCATCTTTCGATCGCTTGATCGAGGTCAGGCTCGTCAGATATTGGGATTGAGCTTTTTAAGCTTCGAAGGTTTGACACCCAGGAGCTAAAGTCGTGATGGGATTTTAAGTAACTTAGTAAGTTGTCGAAGATGGCTTCAATGAGTTTCGAGTCCCGGGCTTTAAATTCATTGAAAACTTTGGTCCAATGGTGGGACTGGGGCTTAGATCTCCAGGCATTCCATCCCTCAGTCGTGGCTTCGATAGCTTCGGGGATGCTTGATGGCAAGGCTGCAATCCCGGCGAGCATGGGCAGTATGAAGAAAATAAGACTGAAGAGAAGTGCGTCGGGTGGAATCTTATCTCGGTCATGAAAAAGGTTAAAAAGCGTCGTGTATTGGTTACTCACATCGGGTGGTGCCGAGACGTCATCAATATCTTGAGCGTAATTCGGCCGCGCGGATAGGGTTATCCATAAGCATAAACTCAAGGCTAATTTAAATGACCAACTCTGCCGACGCATCTTAGCCCCTCCATTGGGCAGTCCGCTACTGTGCAAGGGCAGTGCCTTAAGTGAAGACCGAGAGAATTCAACAGCTTAGGCGTGGCGTCATGTTTTGGGCGTGTCTATTTGTTAGTCAGGTGTCAGGAATCTAACAACCCTAAGACGATTGAGGTACAATGATTCAATGACGACAACCACCATGACGAATGCCCAAGCAGCTTCCATGACAAGTTTCGATTGCCCTCTCTGTCAGTGTTCAGGCGAGTTACTATTAAAAGAATTGGCCGATGGGCAACGCATCAGTTCGTTGGTCTCAGATGTTGTCTATTGTCGGGGCTGTGAAATGGGATTCACTATTCCGATTCTTAGCGAAGCAGAACTCAGCGAGGCTTACCCTTCCGAATACACGTGTTATTCGACGAAAGAAAACCCCCTTTTGCTCGTTGCAAAAAAATATAGGTTAGCTCGGGAATGCACTTTCGTTAGTCACTGCCATCCCGGCGCCAAGGATCTCTTTGAGATTGGGGTCGGGGCTGGGGAATTTCTTCAGGCTGCTAAAGAAAAAGGCTGGCATGTGGCGGGCGTTGAGCCTTCAGAACATGGCCGAAATACGACGCAGGGGCTCACGGGAATTACCGTTCAATCCGGATACGCTTCTCAATTTGAGTTCAAACAGAAGTATGATGTCGTAGCGATTCGGCATGCTCTAGAGCACGTACTTGCTCCGGATTTACTAATCGAAAAAATTATGAAGGATGGTTTACGACCAGGAGGACTCATTTATATTAAAGTCCCGCGATTCGATAGTTGGGAATTAAACATTATGGGAAAATTCTGGCATGGCTTAGATGTTCCTCGCCACCGATACCATTTCTCTTCAACGGGCTTGAAAAAAATGCTTGAGCGCGCAGGGTTTAGTAATGTTCAGGTTCACGATGACATCGTTCCCAACGACATTGCTCGTTTTTTACCCTATTGGTTTCGCGAAAAGGGTCGCTTAGGAATCAAGATTTCCGCTTGGTTGGTCACGCCTTTACCGCGGTTACTGGCCTATGCCTTTGGGACGTTGGTTGCATACTGTTTAGCGCCTTTAGGGGCGGGCAGGATGGTGTTGACAGGCGCTAAGCCGATCGAGCGTTCGGACTCGAGTTCTTCCAGAGCCAGGATTTAAGCGACGCGACAATGGATTCAAAGCGGCTCTCTGTCATCGATGGATAATTGGGTAGGTTCACCATTTCGCGGCCAGCTTTCTCAGACTGAGAAAAACCAGAGAATTTAAAGGGCCGATAATAGTCAATATCGGTGACGGCATAATCAAGAGTCTGTCCCAACTCAATGCCACTGCGGCGTAAATCGGCCCGAAGAGCATCGCGGTGACCGTTTAATATCAACACAGGAAAATGAGAGTAATGCGACTGTGCTTGCCAGGGCATTAGCTGAATTCCGGCTGTGTCACTGAGCGAGTCATGATATTTCCTTGCCCAGTAATGTCGCCGATCAATCAGTTCGTGGGCGATTGCAAGTTGAGATAAACCAAGCATTCCCTGAAAAGGCATCAACTCATAGGTTGCTGTGATCGGAAAACTTGGGCCTTTGAAATTTCGGCTTTCAAAATGCTGATTAAGTATCGGCAACTCTCTGAAATGATTGAAGGCGGAGTAGGCTGTCGGATCAAAAAGGGTTTTGCAGGCAAGTAGCTTTGGGATGAACTTAATTTGTTCAGCGATAGGCACGGGCCGAAGGTTATTTAATTTCCATTCGTTAAGCGCCTTAGCGCTCTCAGGGTCATGAGTCACCAACATCGATCCATAGATCGTCGATAATATTTTATTAAAGTCAAAACTATAAACGGTAACCGATTTTAAATAAGGGCTCTTTGGCTGAAAAGGTCGGTGTAAGGCTAGTGCTGAGTCTTCGATCAAGAGAAGCGGCCTGCGGATATCATTAATGGATTTAGGGATCGTAACAGCGGTGCCGTACATATGTGTTGTTAAAATGGTCCCCAACTTGTCGTCTATCGAATGGTGCATCCTCTCAAACGACGTATTAAAGGAATCAAGGTCAATATCAAAGAACCGAGGAGTTTTTCCGGCGAGGACTACGGCATGGGGGACAACAATACACGAGTAGCTTGTTAAGGCGACATCAGGGGCCTTTGGTGCCAGCGTTTCCAGTGCGGCACGGATCGCAACCCGACAATGCGGGAAACTGATGGCGTAAGGAGCGTTCATGAATTTCGCAAACGCCACTTCAAAATCCTTCACTGAATGGCTTGAGGCTTTGGCGATCGCGACGAATTCCGACCAACTATGCTCCGGATGGTTTTTTGGGATTAGATTCATGATTGTGGTTTCTGCGCCAGAGCTACCAGAATACTGGCCTTGGGATCGTTACGGAAGAGATCATCAATGAATAAAACAAAATAGGCGATTCGAGCCGCGACCATCGCCATGATGGACAATTTTTTCTCATGCCATACCTGTTGTTGGTTCACTCGGTTCATGGCCTGATACCAGATGCGGTAGATCGGCCAACCCCATGTCATCATCTCAGTCACATTGAGCCCAGAGTTTTGAATTTTATCCTTGAGTTCCTGGCGCTCGTAACGGCGTTGATTTTGGGCGACAACGTCCTTCTCGGTCCAATAATCTTTTCGGTGGGGAGTCACGATTAGTAGGTGCCCACCGGGTTTTAGCATCGAAACCATGTGGTTAAGAGCGGCTTGGTCATTCTCAATTTCCTCAAGGGCGTTCGTGCAGAAAATACTGTCAAATTGATTTGGCAACGCATCCTTTTCAATATCCAAACGAAAATATTTAGCCTGAGGAAAAATTCCACCGGCAATCCTGAGGGCTTGCTCAGAAATATCGCAGCCAGTCAACGACGTCGCAAAGGGTCGGAGTTTCGTCAGAAGCACGCCCGTACCACAGGCGACGTCAAGAATATCCCCGGATAGCTGGTGTTTGCGGACCAGATGAAGCACGAGTCTCATTTTATGGCGGAAGCTGGGTCCGACATCGGCTCGTTTATTTTCTTCTTTCTGCCAAAGGGTATCCCACTTTGCGATAGTGCTCATCGCAATATTATATCCCAAAGGTATCCTAGGTACGCGGTTACTTTTAGAACCGTAAACGGTTCTAAAAGTAACCGCGTACCTAGGGGAGTACCTTTATGACACGCGGTATTGGATTTTGAGTTGGTCGCCAGGTTTGAGCTGGCCACGGTCAATGATATCCCAACGGATCACAACTTCGTTTGTGACGCTATCGAAGTACCATGGGTCATTTGCGGCTCCCGTGTTGCCCTTGAGTTCGACATTGCCCACCCAGACTTGCATGGTCGTGGATTCTTTCACTGGCCGACTGAGTTTAATCCGCTTCTTGGCGTGGACGTAAGATCTAAAGATCACTCGCTTTGCGTAATCGGCCAAGACCTCTCGCATATTAAAGCCACAGCCATCGGTATAATACTTGCCGTACGTCTTATTAACGACGACAGAGTACGAATTAGATGGAGCTGCTGCGAGTGGGTCGCTTGAATAAAGCGATGGGCACTCTGGCGCAATGGCACTGACCCTAAGAGATTTTGGTTCTGCAGCATGGAACTCAATGAACCGCTGGGTGAAATCAGACGCGGTGTAATTTTTCAAAGCTGGGATATTGCGCGTGTAGTACTTATAGTGGTCCAGTTGGTGCGTCACCATCAGCCCATCCATGGGTACCGACGGCTCGAAGTAGCCGTTATGGTAAATGCCGCTGAAATTCTTAAGTTGGTCGTAGAGCAGGTGCATGGAAAAAATGGGTGAATTATCACAGTTTCCACAACGGTCTCCCCCTGAGTAGGCGAGGTCCATCTTGCGGATAAAATCCGTGCTGACACTGGGGTTATCCCACTTTATCAATGCTGCGGAGCTTCTGTCGGGCATGGGAATGCCGCCGAAGTCTTTTGCATCCGATGAAATGAGAACGCCCGTGTGGTGGAGCTGCGCTGTATTCAGAGTGTCAAAGAAGAACTTTGAATGTTTTTTAAGACTCTGAATCGTCTGATCGCATAAGTAGGAATTGTCGATGACCCAGAGTAGTTCTGATTGCGCTCCCGGAACGACAGAATCAATCTGAACCGTGTCGACTGATGTGCCTGGCACGACCGTAATGATTAGGTCATTTTCAGCGCATGACGGATCCGTATTGCAGACCGTGACACGAAAAGTCGTTTCGCCCATATTCGCGTCAGTCGGTATGGCACGTACATTGCCGTCGCCGTCAACAGTGAGCCAAGCGTCGCCACTGACTTTTGAGAATCGAATCTCAAGTCCGTCCAAATCTTTGGCAAGTTGTTTGATCGAAGCCGTCAGCACTTCATTGGTTTTTGCCTCAAGTCGGATGGGAGTCTGTAGCCACACCGGGGGCCTTGGGTTTCTTAAGACATTGATTTGGAGTGTGCCGTAGACAGGAATCTGCCCGTCATCGACTTTAATGCTTAATTTATTGAGCCCTAAATGTCGGTATAGCGGCTTTGCCGTAAGTTGGCAGTCCGCACTCAGGGTCACCCAATCCACAGGTGCTATCAGCACGCAATGAAGGGGATCGTTATCCTGATCTGTAATATATTCTCTGAGGTCTTTTTGAAAAACGGTCCGTTCTAAGACGTCAAAAACAGGCATGGATGGGTCAATCACTGGGGGGTGATTGCGGTGGACGACTTCACCTTTTGCGTCATTGCGGGCGCTTAGTTTCTGCGGCGTCACTTCTTCGACTTCAAGCACGGCATTAAAGAAACCCAGATCTGCATTGCCCGGCTTGCCCTGAATAAACCCTTCAGGCGTGACAGACATCCATTGAGGGCCCGATATGAGGCGAAATACCAGCGCATCCCCATCGTCGTCGACCGCGTAGGGTTTGAGATCAAAGTTATAATCCGTATCTTCATGTGCCTTGTCTACCAGAAGAGGAATCATTCTCCAGCGTGGTGGATGGTTGGTCTTGGCAACTTCAATCATGACCGTGGTTTCAGCCATTTCATTGAATGGGTCAGTGATCCTAGCCTTAACGGTGAAGACACCTGGCTCAGTGGGGGTTCCTGTGACATTGCCGTTCGCGTCAATTTGAATCCACGGGGCTCCACTGATTTTATTGAACGTCAGTTGGTCGCCATCAGGATCGACTGCGAAGGGGACCAGACTTGCTGCGAAAGGGTCATCTTCTTTTGCGTTAGGTAACTCAACCGGGTTCTTAGTCCAAAAGGGTGGGTGGTTGGTGTGTTTCACGCGGACAATCAGCACGGCCTGGGCAGTTTCTCCTGAGGGGTCTGCGACGGTGATAATGAACTTATTTTCGCCGATATTTGGCTTTGTCGGAGTTCCTGAGAAGGTTCCATTTGCGCTGACTTGTCCCCAAGTTGGCCCTGAAACGACGCCAAACGTCAGGGGCGTATCGCCATCGGGGTCGACGGCAAAAGGGCTGAGTGGCTGAGTGAACAGGCTATCTTCCTTGGCATCCAAAATGATTGGATCCAATACCCAACGCGGTGGGTGGTTGACGTGAAGGACCATGATCCGGATTTCAGTCACATCGTCGGGCTTCGAGATGTTATCAGAAACGCGTACATTAAATTTATGTAGGCCAATTTGGGCTTTACCGGGAAGACCCATGATTTTGCCGGTAGGGGTGATCGTGATCCAATTGGGTCCGTCGAGTTTGGCGAAAAACATGGGATCGCCATCAGGGTCGCGGGCGAATCGAGTGAGGTCGACGTCATAACGGGAGTCTTCCTTAGCGTCTTCTAGGATCGTCGGTTTGGCTAACCATTTTGGAGGTTCATTCGATTTAATGATTTTAATTTTTAAAGTAGCGCGTGCCGAAAGATTTCCGGGATCAGTGACGGACACGATCCATTGAGAATCTCCTTCATCTCCTCGGACGGGAGTTCCAGAAAGTGCGCCAGTATTAGGGTCCACTTTAAGCCAGGCTGGTCCAGCTTCAATCTTAAAAGTAATTTTGTCGCCGTCCGGGTCGGTGGCGGATTTAAAAAGAGTTTGGCTATAAGAGACGTTAGTTGCACCGGCCGGCAACACGACTGGGTTCACTAACCAAATAGGGGCGTGGTTCACATGGAGAACATTAAACTTAACGATCGTTTTATCATCAAACTCGACGCCATCAATGACGGAGCTGACTCGAAGCGATAATTCCACGGGGCCAAAGCCACGCGCTGTCCCAGATAGAGTCCCAGTCGTTGCGCCAATATTGAGCCAACCCGGTGGAGAAAAACTAATGATTTCAAATTTGAGAGGCGCAGCTTCGAAGTTATTGACAAAGGGAACCAATTCAAACGCGATAGGGTCGTCTTCCAAGGTGTCGCCGAAGAGGATGGGATTTTTAGTCCATTTCGGTCCTTTGGGAGTCTTTACGACCTTGCCATGGGCTTTGGTTTGGTTCGATCCGGCTGAGTTTGTCGCCGTAAAAACAATTCCGCTATAATCTCCGACATCGGGTCTTCTGGGAGTCCCGGTTAAAATTCCTGTCGTCGGATCAAGCTGAATCCAGCCAGGTAGTCCAGTGGCGCTGAATGTCGTCGCCGAGCGAGCGTCGCTTTTGACTTTAGTCTTAAGATCAAACTTCCAAGACGAATCATCTTCCTTTTGGATTCCAAGATCAATATCGTTGTCCGTCCACTGAGGGGGAT
>Ga0105164_10003039_pt1 | contig 10231 bp, 13 predicted proteins | sample VDWuncwatermetaG_FD_89674 | JGI IMG/M metagenome (GOLD analysis project Ga0105164, IMG submission 89674) | Wastewater microbial communities from Netherlands to study Microbial Dark Matter (Phase II) - VDW unchlorinated drinking water | ecosystem: Environmental > Aquatic > Freshwater > Drinking... | reverse complement strand
AATAAACTGCATTTTTTGAATAATAAAATGAAGTTCTTGGTGAAATATTGCATAAACCATTTGCATCAACAGAGCCGACAACAATGAATTTTTGTTCACGCAGCATCTCTTGAACGGCAGCCGTTAATGTTACCACAATGAATGTTTTCCCTTGTTACTATTAAAGGTAAAATATGATTCTCTAGGATGAAAATACTCTAACTCCGTACAGTTAGTGAATTAATTATCAAAACTGATAATTTATGACGTCATTAAATATACAGCGTATCCTTCTATGTCTTAATTGAAAAAATCTCTTTTATTACTTGGATTTTTAATAGGTGGAATAATTGTCTTTAATGTTGTATATGCTGCTTCGACAATATTTGAAATAAAAGGCGGCGGAGCTGCTGTGATGAATGGTGAAGATCCAAAGATCTACGCTTCGAGTTTTAGAATGTCATTGGCTGATCAATCATCGCTTTCTAAAGGCTATGTTATAGTAACAGGAAATGATGTTCATATTTACGCAAAATTCGTGCCTAATAAATGGACATTTTCATACGCAAATGACGGTTCCTTCCATGGAGAAGGTCCTGCACAAACCCCTTCTCAGGAATCCTATAATGTAGTCTTGGATGGCGAAAGAGTTTTTGCTACCAATTATGGTTCTATGTGGAAACTTAGTGCGACAATGCAAGGTGGCGATAAAAAATTTGTTCTTGATTATCTTGTTATTGGAAATGATCCATATCCAGCAGTTAGTATTTCAACCACTGCAAAAGTCTTGATTCCAAATGGAAACTCTGCGCTTGCAAATACTGGATTCTTTCTTCCATTAAATTTGGAAGTAGTTAGGGGAACGACAGTAATATGGCAAAACGAGGATAACATGGGACACACTGTACAAAGCCAAGATAACAAGGGAAATATTATTTCAATGTTTAACAGTAACGTACTAAAAACAGGTGATACCTTTAGTTATAAATTTGATAAACCCGGCATGTATCATTATTTTTGTACAATACATCCTTGGCGAATAGGCATAGTCACAGTATCATAGGGTATTTTGTGTGAAAAGAAACTCATAATTTTACATAAAAATTCTGATTATCAAATCTGATAATTTTGTTTCAGAGATAAGTAAAGAATTAAGAAAAGTTGATCCACAATTGGCTATGCAAATAATGTACTACGAAAGACGATTTACTGATGTTGAACCTCAAGTAGAACTACACATTCATTACAAAGAGGGAGTCAATTTGGACAAAAAGAAAGACGAACTTGATTCAAAATATGGGTTTCTCATTGCTAGAGAAGGCAAACGCACCTTGAGATCTATTGGTTTGATGAATTTGAATAGAGTGTATGCTATTTCAACAGATGACGACGTAGAACAAGTTAACGGATTTGCTTCTTGTGCATCATACTAGATTTTTAAAGCAAGTTCATTAACAGAGTAAAAATGCGTATTTTACTACAAATTTTAAGATAGATGCATGAAATTTATTCTTCTTAGTTAGGAATTAAACGTGCACAAAGATAGAGGAATTTGTAAAGGCACTTGTAAAGAATACAAGGTTAGAAAACCAAGAGATGGAACTAGTCGTTATTTGTCCGGCCAAGTGCGTTGCCAGATTTGTGGTGTTTTTATTACAAGACAAGGCTGTCATGATAAAGAAGAAAATCCTGCAAATGACGAGACTGTGGATCTTTACTGTAATTGCTGTAATTGTATGGTACGATCAAAACCTAGAAACAAACCTGGAATAGAACGCAATAAAAAAACTCCGCAAGAAGAATATGATGAATTAAAGAAAACTAATCAAAAGATGTTCTAGTCCTTTTTGATATTCTTAAGAACTTTTCATTCGCAACAAAATCTGCTCACATAGCCTACTCATTTCAGAATCAGAGCCAATACTGCATAATCTTGTTAAATCAGCAGTTGATGCTATTCCTACCAATCTTCCTTTATCTACAACAGGTACCCTGTGAATTCTTCGTGTCTTCATAAGACTAGCAAGCTCCCATACAGTTTCATCAGGACTAATTACGATTAATGGAGACGACATTACGTCCTTTACTTTGGTAGAGAATGACTTTTCTTGGGCAACAATTTTTCTCACAAAATCTCTTTCTGTTAGGATTCCTAATACGATACTATTCTCAGTGACAACTATAGAACCTACTTTTACATCTTCCATCATTTTTGCAGCATCCTTTACTGTCATAGACGAGTCAATTGACAAAACAGGTGTTTTCATAATGTCTTTTACAAAACTTCCTACCATACAATTGTTGATTGTCTTATACTTAAAAACTTGAAATTAGATTATCATGGCTGATAATTAAAAGAGAAATTTACTCTGAAACTAGTAATTATGCTCGCTAAATTCTGATCCTAATGCTATACTTACTATCGTAGTGTTTGAGGTGGTACGTGATTTCATTGTAAGATTAGGCGAAAACTGGTAAAAGATTTGTTTTAGTAACATTTCTGTAAAAAGCGACCACTTCATACCAAGATTGTGCTGTATGACGAAATGATGAATCTCGCCTTCTATTCTATGGTCTGATGTCATTCCAGACGCTCTCATGTAGTCTTCTAATGTCTCAATTGCTCGTTTAAGATCGTAACTTCCTTTCATGAACATGACCCAATCTTTTATCAAAGGCAACATGACATCAATTACTTTGTTTATTACATCTCCTTCCATTTCTTCACCTAGCGTTTTCATGATGTCTTTTGGAACAGGTATCATTCCAATTTTATCTGCAAATCTGTCCCATTTGACATATTTTTCTAAAATTTGTTTTACAAGAACGTTTTGAGATATTTCTCGTTGCATGGATTCTGTCTCGAGCTCATCTAAAATAAAGGCAGGCAATCTGTAACTGATGCTTCTAGTCTGCTCATGTTTTGGAGGATGTGGCTGCCTTTTAACAGTCATTAAGTAATTCTAAATGATTTAATGTATTAAAACTATGTCAAAATTTACTACACATGATTATCATTCATGGTATTTTGAAAAGACCTCTTATTTATCAAAAATACAGTATAAACGATGCAATTAAAAAACGCAAGTCTTAATCAGATAATTAAGAATACAATCACGGTTTTACCAAAAACCTCTCTTCTTGATGCAAGGCAAATCTTGTTACGACATAGGATTGGCAGATTGATAGTATTACAAAATGAGAAACCTGTTGGGGTAATAACAGAAAAGGATCTGGTCCGTGCAATCTATCAATTAGGTGGTAAACCCATTGAATCTATTCGAGTAGACGAGTTCATGTCAAAAAATCTGATCTCGATAACTGAAAAAGACACCATTTATGATTGTGCAAAACTGATGCTATCACACAGAATAAGCTCCATTATAGTATTAAAAAAAGACGGTAGTTTAGCTGGAATAATTACAAAAACTGATTTGGCATCGATATTTTTAACACAAGTATCCGCTCCACTACAAATATCCAAAGTCATGACAAAAAACGTCATCACCGTCAAACCTGCTGACTCACTTCTTTATGTAGAAAGTGTTCTTGTGAACAATAGGATTTCTAGAGTAATAGTTGAAAGAAAAAAAATACCTGTGGGAATTATTACACATCGTGATTTTATACCTGCAAAAATGCCATTGTGGATAAAGCAATACGCTGATCCAAAAGAAACTGAAGAATTTACTTTGGGCGCCCATCCTCATGAGTACAAATCTAATCAACTAAGTTATCTTCTTACATTCATAGCAGCAGATATCATGACACCAAATCCTGTAGTTGTAGATGTAAAGGAAGATGTTTCAACTGCCTCTTTGCTTATGATAAGACACGGAATAAGCGGCTTACCTGTAGTGAGAGATTCGTTGTTAGCTGGAATAATTACAAAAACTGACATTGTGAGAGCGATCGCTTTTGACAACTAATCTACAAACATAACTCAAAAACAAGATTTTCCGTAAAGTTTGGTTTACTAATATATGATAAACTTAAACAGATTTTAATTAATCCAATGTTCGTAGTCTTCAAACAAGTTCTGATAAAGTTCTGCTTTATAGTTTTCAGAATCTGATAATATTGTATTGAGATGTTTTACAAAATCTGTAACAGTTATGATTCCAAGTGGATGTCCGTCGTCCATCACTATCACTCTCCTGATTTTCTTATCAAGCATTTTTTGTGCTATCTCGTCCACTGGTGTAAGAGAAGATACCGATGTAACAGGAGAAGTCATAATTTCTCTTGCCAAAAGTTCAGAAGATTTTTTGTTTGGTACAATTACTTTGGATAACAGGTCTCTTTCGGTTACTATGCCTTGATATTTCTCATCTTTTGTAAGCACTATGCAACTGACATTATTTTTGTCCATTATTTTTGCAACCTCTGCTGCAGAAACAGTTGAATCAAGAGTAACGAGTTTTTTGCTCATTATATCGCGGGCAGTGCTCATGCAAGTTATTCTGATTTTTGGTATAAATCATCTAGCAAAATTATCAGGTATGATAATAAGGGCAAATCACTATTGATAATTAACTAATCCTCTTTAATATAATAAATTCACATCTTAATTGAGACGAGTTTGAAAAATGAGTTTCTCTTTCAAGATCTGTATATAAAAAAAAGTAAAAGCATACTCAAATCCACTGTTGCTCCACTTTCATGTTATGTGTGTAAAAAAGAATTAAATGGAATTTCGTTGACTGCAAAAAAAATCAATGGAGAAACAGTCTTTCTTTGCTCACATCATCTTCAAGCGGAACCTTATAAAATCGCCTTTAAGAAGGAATGATTGATGGCAATACCTTCTGAGATAAACCAAATCATAGAAAATCAAATGGAATTGATGATAAAACAAACTCAGGCCTATCTTCCATTCATAAAGTTAGCCTTTCCAGGAGTAACGGATTTGCCTGAAATGTGTTTTAATTTGATTGTAGGAAACGTCCTAACTACATTTGTAACTCAATATGCTATGCGAATGCAGTATCCTAAAGAACAAGACTTTGTGGAATTTGGTACGCTCACACAAAAATACAAAGAAAAGATAAAGGAAATGTTCTAAATGATGATTCAAAATATTCTAGTTCCATACGAGGGGTCACCCATGTCAAAAAAAGCACTAGAGTTGGGAAAAGAGATTGCGCGAAATTTTAATGCAACACTAAATATTTTGATGGTCGTTCCACTCTATTATCCTATTAATGATTCCATATACGTAGGTGCAATGGCGACTAATTATCAAAAAATTGTAAAAGAGCTAACAACTCAGGGGGAAAAGGATCTTAGTAAGGTGACAGAAAAATGTCGTGAAGAGGGCGCAAAAGCATCTTACAAAATAGTTCATGATGATGTTTCTAATGCAATTTTAAAACAAGCCAAGAAAAATAAAACTGATCTTATAATAATGGGCAGCAGACGCATGAAAGGTCTTGCAGCAATCAAAAGAATTGGTAGCACAGCAAGATATGTTTCTGAACATGCTACATGCCCAGTAACTATCGTTCACTAGTAAATCTTAGTACAAAGAAACTAATCTATTCGTAATTTCTTTCCAGTACTTATTTTAGGCAAAGAAATTCTAAGTATACCATTTTTGAATTTGGAAGAAATTCGTTTTATATCCATTGCTGGTGGGAGTGGAAATGTTTTTTTAAAATAATCAAACTCCGTTACACAATTAAACTTGGAAACACAATATGTTTTTTCAAGTTTAGCTTTGATAATTAGGTGATGAGAAGTAAGAATTACACTTATGTTTTTCTTGTTTACAAAAGGCAGATCTATCTCTAAAATCCATCCTGCATCTTTTTCCTCAAGGCGAGAAAGTGGCATAAGCTCTTTGTTAAGAAAATCATCAATTTCTTTACCTAGTGCGTTAATCTGTCTTTCAAACATTGAGCGAAAATCGTTAGTCATTTTAACTCTATTTGTAAATTTGAGGTGGGACCGTAGGTTGTTCTTTTTCCTGCTGCAAGACACTCAAGGTTTCTTCCATTAGCTGTCTGTTATGCAGTCGTAAAAAATCCATTTGGTTTTTAAATTCAGTTAATTCTATCTTGATCTTGAGCATTCGCGAAATTGTCTTTATGGCATGCATTGCAGACTCGGGATCTGGAAAGAAAAAGTTACACTCTGTGTAAAGAACCATTGCGGGAATTGATGAGTTTTTTAAGATAGATAGTATGGTTGCATCAGGCCCAGTAATCATCCCAGAGAGAAATTTTGGTATTTCGTTTTCATACAGTGTTTTTTCAAGACTTTGTTTTGTTACAAGACCATATGTCTTTAGGTTAGACAAATTTCTCTCCGGAACATGAATCCCACTAAAAATGATGATGGAATCAATGTTATTTTTTTTAGAAAATTCAATTATTGATTCAGTAAATCCTGGAGCTAGTTCATAATCAATTGGAACGTCGGAAAGTACTGCAAAAAGCGTTCCTTTTTTGTATAGCCTTACCGGGCCCAAAAGTTCACCATTTTCGATAAACATTATTGAAGATAAATCAGGATTCTCTATCTCTCCAACTAATTCCATTTTGAGTGAATGAATGATGTAGGTAACTGAAAGGGTGCCTATTAAACCGGGACCAGGAATTCCCACAAGTAAAATTGATGGTATTTCTGGTATCTTTTCTAGTTTTTTGAATTTGGTCTTGTCCATTTTGTAAACAATTGTTTAGAATGTTTATTCTGTTAGAAAACAACTGCTACCATTACCATGGATGATAATCATCCCTGGAATTGAGTTGTATGGTATAATAAGAAATATTTAGATTTACAAACAAATGGCTTCCGTCCAGACTACTTCAGAAGGAATACCTGTGATTGTTTTAAGAGAAGGTTCTAAACAATCACGAGGTCGTGAGGCACAACGAAATAACATTGCTGCCGCTAAACTAGTAGCTGAGATAATTACTTCCAGCCTTGGTCCACGAGGAATGGATAAGATGCTTGTTGATTCATTAGGAGATATTACAATTACAAACGATGGAGCAACAATTCTAAAAGAAATGGATGTTCAACATCCTGCTGCAAAGATGATGGTAGAAGTTGCAAAGGCAACTGATAACGAAGTTGGAGATGGAACCACCTCTGCAGTTGTATTTGCAGGCGCATTGTTAGAAAAAGCAGAGGGCCTTATTGAGAATGATATTCATCCTGTAATAATTGCAGACGGCTACAAGAAAGCTTCTATGAAAGCTATATCATTTCTAGGTGATATTGCACAAAAAGTTGATCCAAAGGATAGGAAAATGCTCGAAAAAATTGCAACAACATCAATGTCTACAAAACTTGTCTCAATAGAAGCATCAGATCTTGCAACGTTAGTTGTTGATGCCGCACTAGCGGTTGTAACACAAAAAGATGGTGATTTTAGTGTTGATCTAAATAACATCAAAGTCGAAAAAAAGACGGGCGGATCTATTATGGATAGCAAGATGATAAATGGAATTGTTTTGGACAAGGAAATTGTTCATAGTGGAATGCCTAAAAAGATTGAAAATGCAAAGATAGCTCTGATTAGTGCACCTCTTGAAATAGAAAAAACTGAATTTGAAGCAAAAATAAACATCTCCAGCCCAGAGCAAATAAAATCATTCATGGAAGAAGAAGACAGCATTATCAAAGGTATGGTTGATAAAATAAAATCAGCCAATGCAAATGTCATTTTATGTCAGAAAGGTATTGATGATATTGCACAACATTACCTTTCCAAAGTAGGAATAGTTGCTGTGAGGCGAATCAAAGAAAGTGATATGGCCAAGCTTGCAAAAGCAACAGGAGGTAGAATCGTGGGCAGTGTTAATGATTTAACTGAAAAAGATTTAGGTCAGGCACAAAACGTTGAAGAAAAAACAATAGAAAACGATAATTGGGTTTTCATTGAAGGCTGCAAAAATCCAAAGGCAGTTACTTTACTTCTTCGCAGTGGCACTCAGAGAGTAATCGATGAAGCAGAGAGATCAATTCATGATGCATTGATGGTTGTAAAAGATGTAATTGAAAAGCCTTTGATAGTATATGGCGGTGGTGCCCCTGAAACCTATGTTGCCACAAAATTAAGAGTGTGGGCACAGTCATTATCAGGAAGAGCACAACTTGCAGTTGAAAAGTTCGCAGAAGCCTTAGAATCTATACCGATTGCACTTGCAAGAAATGCAGGAATGAACTCAATAGATGCCATAACTCAACTTCATGCAAAGCATAATGCAGGAGAAAAATGGACAGGAATTGCAGTTACCAATGGTGGTGTAGTCACAGATATGCAAAAATTAGAAATTATTGAACCAATAAAGGTAAAAGAGCAAGTTATCAAGTCAGCGACTGAAACTGCTAACATGATACTTAGAATTGATAATGTTGTAGCTTCATCCAAAACTACATCAAGTCCTCCACCTGGGCAGATGCCAAACATGGGAATGTAAATTAGTTATCTCTTATTTTTACAAGCTTTTATTCAGGAGCAAAAGGTTGCTATCTTTTACACTTTCGAAGAGACCTGATTTTACAATTTAATGCAGGGAGTTGTAACTAGAAAATTTTACTCTTATCGATTTTTCTAATAGACATTTTCCAACGCTTTTTACTTCGTTGTGAAAGCGTTCGAATTACTCTTTGTCCTAACGTGTCAAATATTTTAGAAAGATCCCGACCCATTTCTGTATAGTTGTGAGTTTCATATGGTGTTAATACCCTAACCGTAACTTCATAGTTCTTTCTTTCTGATGCTGTCTCATGAATTATCTTTATTGAAGCTCTTGCCTCTTCGACTTCAGGATAGACTTTGGTAAGGTTTTTGATTATTTTTTGAAATTTAGTTTTCACAATATCTGCATTATTTAGATCCTCAGGTAGTCCCATTATGTAGAGAGGAACTTCGCTTGAGATTTTTTTCTCAAGTAGATTAAAAAGATCACCATATGTTATTATTCCATGAAGATTTCCCCAAAGCGTTAGTAAACAACAACTGGTATTGGCTTTTAGTATAGATCCTATTACCGTATCAAGCGAATCGTTTGTATTGCACTGAGGAATGCGCGAACTTCCAATATTACCTATCTGTGAATCCAATCTTCTTGATGGATTAAGACCCTTTTCATCACTTCCTTTTCTTTCTGACGGGATTAATAATGGAAGTAGGTGCATAGTTGTAATAACATTGGAGATTTTACCATTATTAATCACAGGAACGTGATCTATTCTATTTGACATGATTATCTTTCTAGCTTTGCTTAACAATTCCTTACTGTCAATTGTAATTGGATTTGGTGTTAGAATGGTATTAGCTGTAATCCAATTCAAACTGTGTTGTGCCAATAATTCAATTATGTTCTTTGCTTTGACCGTACCTATTATCTGATTTTTGTCTACTACTGGAACTGAACGCATTCGGTAATGTGTAAGCATGGCGGCGGTCTCTTCTAAGGTGCTGCTTTTTGATAATGGTTGGATCCTACGTAATAATGAACCCACTTTCATCTTTAGTATGTCTCTTGCTGCTAAAAGATCTCGTGCATTTATTGTGAAACAAGAATTGCCCTTCATACAAAAGACGTCATAAGTATCACTTTCATTCATGATGCTAATTACCTTGGAAATTGTAAATGAGGGATCAATTATTACGGCTTTACTCAATAACTGTTCTATTCTTTTTTCACGAATAGTTTTTAGATGATCATAAGTTACTCTTGCATTCATTTAGTAATACACCTTGGAAATTTGTTTTAATATGTTTATCATTTTGTTCTACCTGAATGGCTTTTGTCTACTATAAAAGAGGTTAAACTGATTTTCAAGAATAATAATTAGGTTCAATGTTTGCATTTTGTTGGGTTTAGAAAGTTATTTGAAATAAACTGTGCATAATTATCAATGGTGATATTGTTGGAAAGATGTTAAATCTACCAATTTGAAATAATACTTTATGATTAAGAGAAAAATTAAGAAGATACTTGTACCAATGGATGGCTCAAAAAATTCTTTTAAGGGACTTAATGAAGCAATTTATCTTGCAAGGCAATGCGGCTCCACAATAACTGGATTTTATGTAGTTCCAATTTACCCCTCCAGATTTGGTGATATAATGAATACTTTCAAAAGGGGGGCATTTAAACAGGCAAGAAAATTTTTAAATGAGGCAAAAATGATTTCAGCGCAAAACGGTATTGTTTTTAACGAAAAAATTGTATACGGTGAGGCAAAATTGGATATAGTTGATTTTGCACATAGTAAAAAATTTGATCTT